>Ga0181527_1000892_pt1 | contig 32657 bp, 39 predicted proteins | sample PEATcosm2014_Bin_30_FD_119762 | JGI IMG/M metagenome (GOLD analysis project Ga0181527, IMG submission 119762) | Peatland microbial communities from MTU Mesocosm Facility, Houghton, MI, USA - PEATcosm2014_Bin06_60_metaG | ecosystem: Environmental > Terrestrial > Soil > Wetlands > Peat | place...
CCCACCAGGGCCTGAAGGATCTCGCTAGGGTGAGTGAGGACGAAGGTGCTTCTAGTTTGGAGGCTCACACCTCAAGCCTGAAGCACCTTTGTTCAATTCTGGGGGACCGGAGAGGCAGAGGCTTCCCGTCAGAATCCGAAGAGCCGCGTGAGTCGGGCTGGCCGTATCTGAGTCGGGCTGGCCGGATTTGAACCGGCGACCTCCACGTCCCGAACGTGGCGCGCTAACCAAGCTGCGCTACAGCCCGTCAGCGGGGAGGCTACAGCCTGGAGAGACGGCTTCTTCGCCGTTCGCCTGGACCACCACCTTCGCGACCCTACGGCGGTCCATCTCGGCCACCCGAAGCTCCCAGCCGTCATGTTCGAGGCTCTCACCCTCTTCAGGTATGTGACCGAAGGCGTCGAAGAGAAACCCCCCGAGTGTCACGTACTCGCCTTCTGGGATGTCGAAGCCGAGTTGCTCGCGCACGTCGTCCACACTGGCGCTCCCGTCCACCAGCCACCGAGTGCGGTCTACTCGGATGATGTCGGGCCCGCTACTTCGGTCGAACTCGTCACGCAGGTCACCGACGATGGCGGAGAGCAGGTCCTTCACCGTCAGCACGCCGGCCACGCCTCCGTATTCGTCGACCACCACGGCGAACGAGCGTCGATCGCGTCGCATGTCGGCCAGCACGTCCAGCACGAGCAGGGACTCCGGGACCAAGTACGGCTGGCGCAGCCGGCGGGAGATGTCGAGAGGGGTGGGTTTCACCGGGCCGCCGTTCTCCTCCCCGTTGCGCCCGTCGAGCTCCCATCCCGACCTGAACAGGTCGTTCACGTAGAGAACGCCGATCAGGCGATCGAGGTCGTCGTCATAGACGGGGAAGACGCTGTGGCCCGACCGGCGTATGGCTTTGGCCACGTCCGCGCCGTGGACCGGTATCGCCAGGCCCACCACGTCCACCCTGGGTGTCATGACTTCGCGCACAGTGGCGTCGCGCAAATCTTCCAGAGCAGACAGGATGAGGCGCTCCTGTTCGTCCCCGGCGATTTGTCCTTCCAGACGAGCGGGACTCTGGTCAGGAGGCGGGTGACGGCGCCGGAACACAGCCGTGCGAGAACCGGCTAAGCCCCGGCGGATGAGGCGCCCGTGTCAGTGCCGGCGGGAGTGACGCCGCCTGTGGGTGCGCCAAGCGCCAGGGGTGGATCAGCTTCGAGAGGGGAGGGAACCGGCCGGAACGTCTGGTCGTGGTACGTGCCGCCCTCCGACAGAGCGGTTGCTGCCTTGCGAAGATGCAGCGAGTCGAGTGGCTTCACCAACCACCCTTCTGCCCCGAAACGCCGGGCCAAGAACACGTCTGCGCGGCGGTCGAGCAACATGAGCACCGGAACAGCGGGCAGGTTGCCGTACGAGGCCTCGAGGCGCAGTTCCATGCACACTGCCATGGCACCCATGTTCTGCATCTGCATGTCCACCACGACCAGGTCGGGCTTGTGCTCATCGACTGCGGGGGCCACGTCTGGTCCGCTGTGTACCTCCACGATCTCGGTGCCCGGCTGGCCCAACGCACCGGCAACCACCGCCCGCAGCGAAGGGGCGTCGCTTGCAACGACAATCGTGCCCACGAGGCTCAGGGTAATGCGGCATACCTGCTTCGACCACCCCCAGGTACGTCGAACATGCCGAACATGTGATCGGCCATCAGGGCAAGGCCCTGGGTGTCAGTCACGTCGATGTCCAGAAGCGGCACGAGCGCTACCGGTGAGGGCGCAACCTCCACGACGAGCTTCGCTAAGGTTGCTTCTTCGCGCTCGTTTACGGCGATGTAGCCGCGCAGGTTCTCGATGAGTGCCTCCAGCGCGCTGCCTTCGGGTGCTCGGGGCAGCGGACGGGCCGCGGTGGGCTTCGAGAACGCAGGGTGAACCCGGTTTACGACCAGTCCTTCCACTGCGAGGCCCGATTCGTTGAGCTTGTCCGCGAACCACCCTGCCTCGCCGACCGTGTCGGCACGCGGAGAAGTTACGAGCACGAAGGCCGTTGTTCGTCGTGCCAGCAATCTCCGCATGTGGTCAGCGCGCAACCGGAACCCTTCCTCCATGCCTTCGAATGCCTGGAAGAAGGCAACAGCGTCGTGGACGATCTCTGCTCCGGCCACCTTCGAGATCGTGCGTAGCAGGGCCTGCGCTGCCACCGACACCACGCGCAGGTATGCGCGAGTCGGCATCAATAGCAGCTGGAACAACCGGTGTCCCAGGAATCGGGTGAGCCGGCGGGGAGCTTCGAGGAAGTCGATGGCGTTTCGTGTCGGGGGCGTGTCGACCACGACGATGTCGTAGGCACCCCCCTCGGCCAACTCGTAGAGCTTCTCCATGGCCATGTACTCCTGGGTTCCCGACAGCGCACCCGTCAGGTTCCGGTAGATGCGGTTGGCCAGGATGCCCTCGGCCTGCTCGGGCGAGGGCGCGTAGTGGCGCACGAGGTCGTCGAAGGTGCCTTTGGGATCCAGCATGAGTGCCCACAGTTCCCCGGGCCACGGCCCCTCGATCTTCTTCGGGGTGTTCGTAAGGGTGTCGAGGCCCAGCGCGTCGGCTAGACGCCTGGCCGGGTCGATCGTCACCACACATGCGCGACGGCCCCGCCGGGCCGCCTCCAACGCGAAGGTTGCCGCAACTGTGGTCTTGCCCACGCCGCCGGAGCCGCAGCAGACGACCACTGAGCGGCTCTCGACCAAGTTTCCGAGTCCATGGCGCGAAGGGCCCGAGTTAGGCGGCGATGAGCACGTCGTGGCTCCCATTGGTTCGCTGGTCTTCGGGTCGTTCATGCGCGGGGCTCCTTGCGGTGCCCCTCTTCGAGCCGCCCAATCGACGCGGCGAGATCGGTCTCGAGACACCCGAGCTCCTCGGGACCGATGCGTGGGCAGAAGAGGAGCCGGGCGTGAAGTTGGGGGAGGGGCAACTCGCGGTCCAGGCGTTCCCGCTGCTCGGCCTGGAGCCGATAGCGGTGAGCGCGGAACGCTGCAGCCCGGCCTAGAGCAGCAGCCAGCTCGTCGTTGATTTCGACGCCCGCCCGCTCGGCCGCTTCGCAGGGGTCTGTGTCGAGAAGCGGCGCTTCTGGAAGACAGCCATTCACGATGACCGGCCCGAGGGTGATCCCGATGCGGTCCTCGAGTTGGTACGCGGTCTCGACCACCTCGTTGACAGGCATCTCTTCGGGAAGGGTGACGAGGACAACCTGACAGCGCTTTGCGTCCGAGAGCAGCTCCACCACGTCGGCGGCCTGGGTGCGTACCGGGCCTGATCGCGCGGCGTCCAACAGTCCCTTGGCGGAGGACAGGAAGGTCATCGTGTGGCCGGTGGCAGGCGCGTCCAAGAGGATGAGGTCCGAGGGGTCGTTTCGCTCCAGCTGCTTCACCTTTCCGAGGACCAGGATGTCTTTGATCCCGGGGATCGCCGTGGCCACGACGTCGAGCGCCCCTGATGACACCAGCCGCTTCGAGATCCGCTTCATGCCGTGGTCGGACAGGTACTCGACCAGGGCGTCGTCCGGCGTGATCTTGCGTGCTCGCACTGCACCGTCAGCGGACAGGCTGTCGAGCACTGTCTCGTTGTAGTCGAGAGAGCCTTCGCGCCCGAAGGCGGCCGGCACGCCGGACTTTCCTTCCAGCTCGACCACCAGGACTTTGAGTCCCGACGAGGAGGCCATCTTCGCCAGAGCGGCGGTGATCGTCGTCTTGCCAACTCCACCCTTGCCGGCCACGATCAGAACGCGGCTCTGGCGACAGAAGGTGGCAACGTTCATCTCGGGCCGAGCGTATCCGGTGTGTCGCCGGTCGTGAACGGGTTCCGGCGTGGAATCCCTGCTCAGACCCCTTGTCGGGCCTTCGAATGTCCGGATAGCGTCATTCGAGGGAGGGCCAAGTGGCGACAAGGTCGATCGCTGGGGTGTGGCAGACGAGAGCAGCCTGCAGAGGCCCGCAGGCGACCGCGTTCTTCCCGCCCACCCATGTCGAGCGCAAGGACGAGAAGATCGCGCGTGAAAGACGGGCCAAAGCGATCTGCGCCAGCTGCGTCGTACAACCCGATTGCCTCGAGTACGCGATCCGTATCCGCGAGCCTCACGGCATCTGGGGAGGGCTCAACGAGACAGAGCGCAAAGAGCTGCTCGAGTGCCCAGCATGTTGAACCTGCGCCGGACTTAGCTCAACCGAGCGTCAGCAGTGTCGCGCCGGCGCGAACCCCTGGACTGTCGCAAACGTTCCTCGGGCGTTGTCCGGTGACCGAGCAGATGGCCGCGGTGATCTCGTTTGCTTCCCCGAGCACTGCTTGGCTGACCACGTTCGTGGGGTCCGCGAGCTCACCGGCGATCTTGCCCATAGAGCTCCCTTGCAACAGCCCAGGCGAGAACCCGACACCGGCCCCGACCACCAAGAGCCGGTTGGCCACGTCGACGAACGGCAGCGTCCCGGGTTCGCTCGAGAAAGGTGTCGAGTCGTAGCGCTTCAACAGCGCCTGCTCGAACGAAGGAAGAGTCTCGAGTGCAGGGAAACCGGCAGGAGCGTTGGTCGACGGCGCCTGTTCGTAGATCTCGGTGGGAGAGAAAGTGACGTACCGGCTGTGATAGGTGGCTCCGTCGAAGCTGAACGTCGCCGTTCCACCGAACGCCTCGTATCTCGAGGACGAGGTGGCGCCCAAATTGGAGAACGTGCCTAAGCGACCGAGGGCGACGACCAAGGCCCAGCGTTCGGCGGCGCAGTACGGGCAGAACTCGCCGCCCACGTAGACCACGTCGGGGCGACCCTCCACCACGAGCGGAGGTTGACCCGAAAGGACACTCGGAGCTGGGCCCTGGGGGTGTGGTGCGCCAGCGGAGTCGAATGCCGAAGCTGGTAACGAGGTCGTTGCGTGCACCTCGTCGGCCGGCGCAGGGGTCACTGGTGGCACTGGGGCTGTCGCTGATCCCCTGGTCACCTTCAGTATGAGTAGGACCACCACGATCAGCAGGACCAGCACGATGAACGCCCAAGTCACCAGCGCCATGGGTGCACGCCGGGACGGTATCGAGGCGACGGGCTGCTCAGCCGGGCTGCTCGCCTCGGGTTTCTCCACGTTCATATTGCACTCTTGTCCACATGTCGGCCGACTCATGTTCGGAGAGCGGCCAGCCTACCGAGCCGCCTCGCTGTGGTTCTTAAGATCCGCTGGAGGTACGGCCTGAGGCCTCGGTCCGAACTCGCTGGCGTCGCACAGTCATAGAAGGTCCGTTCTGTAGCCTGATCATTGCTCATGAACCCGAGTGCGACTGCCGGAGAGGCTCCTGAAGGTGACGGGCGCACATTGCCTGGCCGGCACATCTCGCCCGAGGTTCAACCGGTATCTGAGACGCCACCAGCCCCCGTGGTGCCCCGCGACGCAGCCACGATCATGGTTGTTCGCGACGTGCAGTCGTCCGGGCAAGACGCGCTCGAGGTGTGCATGCTCCGGCGTCACTTCGACTCGGACTTCGTCGGCGGGGCCTACGTCTTTCCCGGGGGGAAGGTCGATCACGAAGACCGCAGCGCCGCCGCCGAAGAGATGTGCGCCGGGCGATCCGACGTCCAGGCGAGCGCGATCCTCGAAGTCGGTTCTGGAGGACTCGCCTTCTGGGTGGCGGCAATTCGTGAGTGTTTCGAGGAGGCGGGAGTCCTCTTTGCATACCAGGACTGTGCCGCACACGACGACCGCGCCGCACACCGCAACTGCACCGCCGATGAGGACGACGTCGGTAGCAATGCCATGGTCGACGCGGCCGATCCTGCTGTCTGCAGGTGGCTGGCAGCTCTGCGCGTCCAGGTGAACACCGGCGGTATCGGCTTCCTGGAGACCTGTCGGGCGCGCGGTCTGCTGTTGGCTGTCGACCGGGTTCACTATTTCAGCCACTGGGTCACCCCGGAGCTGGCGCCGAGACGCTACGACACGCGCTTCTTCGTAGCAGCCTTGCCGCCGGGACAGGTTCCACTCCACGACGACCACGAGACGATCGATACGGTCTGGGTGCGGCCCGCAGAAGCGCTCGAACGCGCACGTGCAGGCGAGTTCGACTTGATCCTCCCGACCATGAAGAACCTCGAGACGATCGGGCGCTTTGACACCAGTGCCGAGCTGCTGAGAGCAGCTGCCGCCGCGGAGCAGGTACCAACGATCGTTCCCCGCGTGGTGGCGGACCGGGGAGGGTTCCGCATCCTTCTCCCGGGTGATCTGGGCTACGAGGAGGCTATGAGCTCGAACCGCACCCCTGATTCGACCTACCCGAGCGGGTCGGAGACGGGAGAGATCATGCGGAGAATCGGCATCGACAGGCGCAGCCGCTGTCGCTGAACCTCTTCCTGCATTCCTGCATTCCCGCCACTTCTGCGACGAGGCGCCGAGCTACTTCTGCGACGAGGCGCCGAGGGCTTGCTCGACGCGATCGAGCAGACGGGCGGTGCACCCGGACGCCTCGATGACAGGGGCGATGTCTTGTGTGATCCGCTCGGCCAGCGCGTCGAACACGCTACCCAACGCACTGTCGCCGACGGCCACGGGTCGTCCGGCATCTCCGGCGGCGGCGATGTCTGGATGAAGCGGCACGGTCCCGACCAACGGCACGCCGATTTCCTCGGCCAGGCGCCTTCCGCCGCCCTCGCCGAAGAGGGCGTAGGAGGTCCCGTGCTCGCAGGTGAAACCCGCCATGTTCTCGATCACCCCAGCCACCCGCAGGTGGCCCTTTCGGGCCATGTCTGCCGCCCTTGCCGCCACTTTCTGCGCGGCGATCGGCGGCGTGGTCACGACCAGCACCTCGGTGCGGGGCAACATGCGGGCAAGCCCCATCTGGATGTCGCCAGTGCCGGGCGGCATGTCGATGAGGAGGTACTCCACCTCTCCCCACCGGACGTCTTCGAGGAACTGCTGCACCGCGCGGTTCAGGATCAGTCCGCGCCACATGATCGCGGTGTCCTCGTCGGCCAGGAACCCCATTGACACGACCTTCAGCAGCCCGTCTCCTACGGTGAGTTCCATGGGCACGATCTTGCGGGCGTGTGCCTGAAGCTCTCCGCGCATCCCGAGCAAACGAGGGATCGAGAAGCCCCAGATGTCGGCGTCGAGCAGTCCCACGGCCAGGCCCCTGCGAGCTAGGGCTACGGCGAGGTTCACAGTGATCGACGACTTGCCCACGCCGCCCTTGCCCGAGGACACCGCCAGCACCCTTGCGGCTGCAGGGAGGTCCGTGAACAGAGCGTGGTCTGTCTGTGCCTTGCGTCGCGCCCGGTCCATCACCGTGTTTCTTTGAGCCGCGTCCATCTCGCAGAACCGCACCCTGACCTCGCGTACCCCAGGCAGGCTCGAGACGCGGTTCTCTATGTCCGCGCGGAGCTGGGTGCGAAGCGGGCATCCCGAGACGGTCAGTGCCACCTCGACCTCGACCAGACCGTCGGCACCCACGGTCACCTCACGCACCATCCCGAGGTCCACGATGTCCGCGCCGAGCTCGGGGTCGATCACCCCGGCCAGCACCTCGTGCACCTCGCGCGCCCCGGTGGCACCTGGTGATGCACGGTGGTCAATCATTACTCAATGCTATCGGTCATCAGGCCTCGAACCGCCTTGACCGTAAGTGCAAGGACTGCTCGTGTGACGGCGCCCGGTAGTATGGCAGTGGCTGAAGGTCGCCGGCGGCTTGTTCGAACGAGACGTGGCGATCTGGGGAAAGAACCTGAGGAGAGACCGCCGTGAGCACCGTGACCAACGTCAGGATCGGCAAGAGGCCGCAGGTTGTCACGCTGTCGGACAGCGCCGCGAAGAAAGTCGCCGACCTGTTGGACCAGGAGGGCAGTGATGAGCTCGCTCTGCGCGTCGCGGTACGAGCTGGTGGTTGCTCCGGCTACAGCTACGAGATGTACTTCGATTCCGAGATCGCTTCTGACGACATCGTCGGAGTACAGGGTGGAGTGAAAGTCGTGGTCGACGCAGAGAGCGCCGAGTTGCTCAAGGGCTCGACGCTCGATTACGCCGACGGCTTGCAAGGTGCGGGATTCCACTTGTCGAACCCGAATGCCACGCGCACCTGCGGCTGCGGGTCCTCCTTCAGCTGAGCGTCTCACGCGCACCTTCGCCCACGACGAGCTCGTTCGTCGTGAACGGCGAGAAGATCTTCGTCTCAGACGACCGCTCCTCCCTGCTCGAAGTCTTGCGCGAGCAGTTGGGGTATCGCTCGGTGAAAGACGGATGCAGTCCCCAAGGTCAGTGCGGTTGCTGCACCGTCTGGGTCGACGGGGCTCCGCGCGTGGCCTGCGTGACGTCGGCGCGCCGAGTCGCCGGGCGCGAGGTGACCACGCTGGAGGGCCTGACACCGGCCGTGCGCGACGCCTGGGCGCAGGCGCTCGCCGACACCGGTGCCAGTCAGTGCGGGTTCTGCACACCGGGGATCATCATGCGTTTGGCCGCACTTCAGGCGAGCCGCCCGATGTTCGACGAAGCGACGGTGAAGAACGCGCTGTTGGCACATCTCTGCCGCTGCACAGGTTGGCGCACGATCCTCGAGGCAGCGCGCCGGGTCGCTTCCGAAGAGCAAAGCCTCTCGGTCGTCTCGAGTGCTGATTCGTGCACACGCGCACCGAAGGATGAACGGGAAATCGCTCGCCCGCGTCGGGCACGCGACCTGCAAGCGGCGCGTGCGCGAGCCGCGCTCGAAGGTGGCACACCTCAGACGGTCGGGCCGGAGGTGGCCCTGGGGGCCGGGGGGTTCGCGGACGACACCGCGCCTGCTCGTGCACTCCTCGCGGTCCCAGATGGACGCGGCGGGTTCTGTATCGCCGAGTCCCTCGCCGCGGCGAGGGACTCGGCGGGCAAGGTCCAGGGCCGCAACACGAGCGCCGCTCTTCGCCACCCTCTCGAGGTGGCGCCGGGTGACTGGCTGCTCACGTTGCAGACCACCTTCGTGGAGCCTGCGTATCTCGAGCCCGATGCCTCGTGGTGCGTGCCGGGAGGCGAGCCGGCCAGCCCTCTCGCCAACGGTGGGGCCTTCGGGGGGAAGCTCGCGTCTCGCGTGGCCGAAGCTGCTCGGTCTTTGGCGGCGGCCTACGGGCGGCCGGTGCGAGTGTTGTTCGCGCGCGAGGACGTGGTGTCTCTTGGTCCCAAGCGCCCGCCTGTGGCTGCCGCATTGCGCGGGGACGGGCACGGCGTGATACGCGTGGCGAGGACCCCGGGCTCGGATGATCTCTCGACATGGGCGGACGCGGTGCACCTGGCGCTGCCACACGTCGAAGTGGAAGAGGTCGAGGTTCCTGGTCCACGGGTGTCGGCCGAGCTGCGCGCAGCCGGATGGGCAGAGGCGGCGGTGCTGCGTGCCGCCCTCGACGCTCGACGCGAGCACCGGGTGGGCACGGGCCATCCGCTGACGGTCGTATCTCCTGGCAATGCGCGCGCCACCGCCACCATCGACGCCGACGGTGGCGTGTCGGTTCGCATGTCCGCGGGCGAGGTGCTCGACGAGGTGGTGCTGCGCTCCTACGCCGTGGGTGCTGCCCACCAGGCACTCGGGTGGGTGCGCAGCGAGGGGGTGGCCGTGGCCGAAGATGGCGAGGTCCTGGATCTCACCATCCGCTCGTTCGGTATCTTGAGCGTCAAGGACACGCCGCGCGTCGACGTTGAGATCGAGAAGGAGGACGCACCGGCAGTGCGAGGAAGTGATGCCGTCTTCGCGGCAGTGGCGGCTGCTGCCTGGTTGGCCGGTGGGCTGGAGCCGGCGTGGCCGCTCGAACGGAGCCGGCGGAGATCGGCAAAGGGAGGTGGCATATGAGCGAGCCAATCGGGCCATACTCGCCGACCGCGCGTGCCGGGAACCTGCTCGTGTGCTCCGGGCAGATAGGCGTGCGAAGCGGTCCCGACGGCCTCGCACTCGTCCCCGGTGGGTTTCGGGCCCAGGCGCGCCAGGCTCTGGACAACGTGGCGGGCCTGCTCGCCGGTCAGGGTCTCGACTGGGGGCATGTCGTGAAGACGACTGTGTACCTCGCAGACGTCGCTGACTTTGGCACCTTCAACGAGATCTATGTGGAAGCGCTTGGTGCGCATCGTCCCGCGCGATCCCTGGTGTCCGTCGCAGGACTGCCCATGGGGGCGCTTGTAGAGATCGAGGTGTGGGCGTACACCGGAACCGGACAGCCCTGATCGGCAAGGGCTCTACGGCGCCCATGTGCCGTGCCCGAAACGGTAGCCAACGGAGCGTACGGTCTCGATCAGGTACGCGTGTTCCTCTCCTAGTTTGGCCCGGAGCCTGCGCACGTGGACGTCGACTGTGCGCGCCCCGCCGTAGTACTCGTATCCCCACACCCTGCTGAGAAGTACCTCGCGCGTGAAGACCTTGCCCGGTCGCGCTGCCAAGAAACGCAGCAGCTCGTACTCCATGAACGTCAGGTCGAGAGCGCGGCCAGCCACTGCCGCTTGGTAGGTCTCCAGGTTGAGCACCAGCGGGCCGTGCTCGATGAGCTCGGGGCGAAGCCCTCGCCCCGTTCGCCAGAACAAATGGGCGAGGCGCGCGGTCACCTCTTCAGGGCGGACCGGAAGAACGCAGAAGTCGTCGAACTGGTCTTCGCGAAGCGACAAGTCGTCTACCTGAGTGGGCCCGACGACAAGGAGCAGCGGGCGGAGCGGCACCTCGCGGGCACGCATCGAGCGGCACAGGGCGAACGCGCCCTGCGGGTCCGCGTCTGCACTCACCACTGCCCCGGCCCAGCCGTCTTCGGGCTCATTGGACGAGCCGTGCTCGGCCCGGGCTACTGCCTTCCAGGGGTACCCGGCACGCTCGAGGGCTAGCGCCAGCTCGGCGGGGAATGGGTCCGGGAAGCACAGCAGCGGCTCCATTGCGCGTCAGCCGTTCGCCTTACAGCAGCGGAAGGTAGCGGTTCAGTTCGAACTGGCTGACATGCGTCTTGTAGGCGGCCCACTCCGCTCGCTTGTTCCTGATGAACCACTCGAAGACGTGCTCGCCGAGAGTTTCGGCCACCAGCTCGGAGCGCTCCATTACCGTGACGGCCTCATTGAGGCTGCTGGGCAGGGTATGGATCTGCTCCGCCGCGAGTTCCTCGGGAGTCATCGTGAAGAGATTTGTGACTGCCTCGCGCGGCAGCTCGTATCCCTTCTCTATGCCTTTCAACCCGGCGGCCAGGATCACGGCGAAGGCCAGGTAGGGGTTGCACGCCGAGTCCGGCGCCCGGTATTCGACGCGAGTGGACTCGAGCTTGTTGCTCTTCACGACCGGGACGCGTACCAGCGCCGAGCGGTTGTTGCGAGCCCACGAGACGTGGATAGGTGCTTCGTAGCCGATGACGAGACGTTTGTAAGAGTTCACCCACTGGTTCGTTACCGCTGTGATCTCGGGCGCATGCGTTAGGAGGCCGGCCATGAATCGCTTGGCCACCTCCGACAGACCGTAGGGGTCGTCCTTGTCGCAAAACGCGTTGGCATCACCTTCGAACAGCGATAGGTGGGTGTGCATGCCCGAGCCCTGGACACCAGCCAGAGGCTTTGGCATGAAGCTTGCGTGCACCCCGCCGTGCTGCGCTGTTTCCTTCACTACCAGGCGCACCGTCATGACGTTGTCCGCCATGGTGAGCGCATCGGTATAGCGCAGGTCGATCTCGTGCTGGCTCGGGGCATCCTCGTGTTGAGTGTGCTCGACGGGGATACCCATCTCCTCAAGGGTGAGAACGCTGCGCTTTCGTAGGTCGGTGGGCACGTCGCTCGTTGTCAGCTCGAAGTAGGAGCCGCTGTCGAGGGTCACCGGCGCATGGGAGGGGTCTGAGTCGGCGAAGTAAAAGTACTCGATCTCGGGTGCGGCGAAGAAGGTGAACCCCTGCTCGCGGGCGTGGTCCAGGGTCCGGCGCAGGGTGTGGCGTGGGCAACCCTCGAACGGAGTGCCGTCGAGGTTGGAGATGTCGCAGAACACCCGGGCCACAGCGGCGTCGCCAGGGTGCCAGGGTAGGAGCTGGAAGGTCATCGGATCTGGCCGGGCGAGCACGTCGCTCTCTTGCACTCGCGAGAAGCCGTCTATCGACGAGCCGTCGAAGATCATGCCCTCTTCCAGGGCGTTCTCCAACTCGGCAGGGGTGATCGAGAAGGTCTTGGCGGTACCCAGCACATCGGTGAACCACAGCTGGACGAAGCGGATCGCCCGTTCCTCCACGGTCCTGAGCACGTATTCCTGTTGGTTTCGCATGTGGCCTCCGCGCTGCATCTGTGGCGCCGGGCGCTGCCCCGGCTCGCTTCCCCCTGGTCTATCCCCGGCAGTCCCTCCACGCACCCGTAAGGTGACCGCCTCTGGGACTGGACAGTGTCGCAGCCGGCGGAGCAATCCGCCGACGGGTTAACGTGCCGTTCACGCGGGGGCAACAGCCGAGAAATCCGTGCCTGAGAGCATGTGCCCGGGTGAACGAAGGTATTCGGGCACGCTGGCGCGGACTTGTGACCCGAGCGGGTTGGCCACCACGATAGTACTGGTCGCACCCGGCCCGAGGGAGAAGAGGAGGACCTGTGCAAGAACGGACTCCGGCGGAAGTACTCCGTCTCGTAAAAGACGAGGGGATCGAGATAGTCGACCTGCGATTTGTCGACCTCCCCGGACTGATGCAGCACTTCTCGGTGCCTGCCCGCACGCTCGAGGAGGACGTGTTCGAGGACGGCATCGGGTTCGACGGCTCGTCGATTCGAGGCTTCCAGGAGATTCAAGAGTCGGACATGTTGCTGGTGCCGGACCCTAACACGGCGGTTATCGACCCCTTCCTCGAGCACAAGACGCTGGACATGAACTGCTTCGTGCGCGATCCGGTGACGCTCGAGTCCTACTCGCGAGACCCCCGCTACGTGGCGCAGAAGGCCGAAGCGTACCTGGGCACAACAGGACTGGCCGACTCCTGCTGCTTTGGACCCGAAGCGGAATTCTTCGTCTTCGGCGATGTCCGCTACTCCCAGGACAGCCGCTCTGCCTTCTATCAGGTCGACTCTGTCGAGGGGCACTGGAACACGGATGCAGACGAAGGGCCGAACCTCGGTTACAAGATCAGGCCCAAGGAGGGGTATTTCCCTGTTCCGCCTGCCGACCACTTCCAGGACCTGCGTTCGGAGATGGTCTTGACGATGGAACGTCTCGGCATAGAGATAGAGGTGCACCACCACGAGGTAGCCACTGCCGGTCAGGCGGAGATCGACATGCTCTTCGACACCCTCCTGGTAATGGCCGACAAGCTCATGCTGTACAAGTACGTGGTGAAGAACGTGGCGAACGCCGCGGGCTACACGGCGACATTCATGCCGAAGCCGTTGTTCCAGGACAACGGCTCGGGCATGCACTGTCACCAGTCGCTGTGGAAGAACGGCGTGCCGCTCTTCTACGGCGAGGGCTATGGCGGCCTGTCGGACATGGGACGTTGGTACATCGGCGGACTGTTGCGTCACGCTCCGGCCATCCTCGCCTTCGCAGCGCCTACGACCAACTCCTACAAGCGCCTGGTCCCCGGTTACGAGGCACCGGTAAACCTGGTGTACTCCCAGCGGAACCGCTCCGCGGCGTGCCGTATCCCGCTCTACTCGCAGAGCCCGAAGGCCAAGCGTGTCGAGTTCCGCTGTCCCGACCCGTCTTGCAACCCGTATCTTGCTTTCTCGGCGATGCTGATGGCAGGTCTCGATGGGGTGCAGAACCGGATCGAGCCGCCCGATCCTGTTGACAAGGACCTCTATGACCTCCCGCCCGAGGAACTGGCGAAGGTGCCCCAGGTGCCAAGCTCGTTGGATGCCGCCCTGGACGCGTTAGAAGCTGACGACGACTTCTTGAAGGCGGGCGGGGTGTTCACCGACGACTTGATCGAGACCTGGATCGAGTACAAGCGCATAAACGAGGTCGATGCAATCCGTCTTCGCCCACACCCGTGGGAGTTCATGCTCTACTACGACATCTAGGGGCTCCCGACAAAACTCCCCCTCGCGCGCCGACAAAACTCGGACCGCGAAGGTTCCTGGTGTGCGATGGGATCTCCAGGCTCGCCTGGCGGTGTGAGCGCTACTTGGAGAGAGCCGTTTGAGTTTGGCCTGGGCGCGACGAGACGCGTTACGGCTCAACTCGTCGAGCATCGGGGGGTGTGGCGATCAGGCCGTGAGTGGTGGATCGGGACATGGGAGAGCCTCAGTCTCGGGACCACCGGGGTGCCAGGATCCTAAGGGCTTCGTCACGCGGCGCTTCGCCCGCCGACGGACCTTGGCGACCTCGATCGAGACCACCTTCTCCTGACCGAACGCCTCGATCTTCCTGACGTTCGCCGCCATGAGGAGAAAAGCAACGAAGATGCTCTGGGCGGCGACACCGTGTACCCGACGCCTGCTCGGGTCATCGAGTGCCTCGTGGGCTCCATCCTTGACGAACCCGTGCATACCCTCGTTGTTGTTTCTAAGGGTGTTGTACTTCGCGTGCCACTCCTCGCTGCCGTAGGGGAGCTCCTGCGCGAACTTGGCACCCGCTTCCGGCGGGATCGTCACGCTCTGCTGGGTGCAAGAAGCTGGAGGGCTCTGGCGGAGGCTCACGAGAACAGGCCGTACTGCCCGAAAATTCGATCGCGGCGTTGAGCAGGAACTTTCCCAGGTCTAGTTTCTTTCGGCTACCTCCCGACGATGCGAGGCGGACGTGCATGAAACCAACTGTGGATCTTTGTCTACCTCTCCGTCCGTCGTCTGCTCGAGCTCGTCGTCTTCATGGCTCACAACAGCCCATCTTCGCTGACGGCTTGACCTCCGCGAACGTCCAGGTAAAGGGCCTGGATGAGATTCTCAGCACCTACAGGATGATGGCCGGCGTCGATGTGCATTGCCAGTTCAGCAGCTTGATCGGGATTTTGGTGCCCTACACCCCGCCGATCGAAGAGGATGCCGTCAATCGAAAATCGTGCCCGGACCAAGAATGCTGTTCGGGTCGAAAGCGGCCTTGATCCGTCTCATAAGCGCGAGCTTCACAGGGTCCTCAAGCTCAATGAAGTATCGCTTCTTCTCGGTACCTATGCCGTGCTCCCCCGAGATCACCCCTCCCAGGTCCATTCCAGCGCGCAACAACTCTGTGAGAAGAGCAGACCTTCGTTCGCTGTCGGGTTGGTACACCGTGAGGTGCACGTTGCCGTCCCCGGCGTGTCCGCATCCAGTTACGAAAGACCCATGCTCCTTGGATATGGCCTCGACCTTGGCCATGTACTCGGGGAGCGCCGCACGAGGCACCACGACGTCGACGAGCTCGTCTGCTTCCGCCCTCGCCACGAAGAAGGCCTTTTCTCTCGCTTCGATAAGACGTGTGCTCGCTTGCGCCGGCAGCACGTAGGCCTCCATGGCACCGAGCTCGAGGAGAAGCTCGCCGAGGGTGGCGACGTCTTCGTCTAGGTGCTCGGGCCGCGCGCTCTCGAGCACCACCATCAGGTACGCGCGAGCCGCGTCCTTGACCTCCTGTGGGATCCCGAGGTCGAGTTTCACATTGGCCGTGATGGCGTGCATCGTGAGTTTGTCTATGTACTCGAGGATCACTGGAGCGATCCCACGGCCGATGATCTCGGGAACGGCGGCGGTCACCTCCGCCAACTCCGTGAACGGGCTAAGCACAGTGGCTAAGTGCGGGAGGCGCGGGTACAGCTTGAGAGTGGCCTCGGTGACGAGCGCGAGTGTGCCCTCCGAGCCGATGATCAGCTGTGTGAGGTCGTACCCGCTGGTGCTCTTCAGGAACTTTCCTCCCGTGCGGATCACCTCGCCCGTGGCTAGGATGGCCTCGAGGCCGAGCACGTTGTCGCGCGTGACGCCGTACTTGACTGCGCGCATCCCTCCCGCGTTGGTGGCGATGTTGCCCCCTAACGACGCGGAGTACTCACCCGGGAAGACCTGGTAGGCGAGCCCGTGCGGTGCGGCAACTCGGTCCAGTTCTTCGAGCGTGACGCCCGGTTGGACAACCGCGACGCGATTGACCTGATCGATCTCAAGAACACGGTTCATTCTCTCGAAGGAGACGAGCACGCCCCCTTCGGTAGGGATCGCTGCACCGGAGAGTCCGGTGCCGCTTCCGCGCGCGGTGAGCCCAAATCGGTGTTGGTTCGCCAGCGAACAAATGGCGGCGACCTCCTCAGTGCACCCTGGCCGCACGAGGGCCGACGGCTTTTGCGCCACGGCTTTGAGGGCCTCGTCGTGTCCATAATCAGCGGGGATCTCATCGCCTGTCAGGACGTTGTTCTCGCCTACGACACCGGCAAGCAGCTTCGCGATATCCCTGTCCCTTGACATCTGCGGCCTCCAAGCCCCGAACTCTATGACGTGACCATTAGCTGTTCGCTCATACCGACCCTGGACAGACGCCGTGTGCGCCCGTGCGGTCCCTTCATTGCCGAAATAGTGTGTTCGAGCGGTGGCAGTGTAGCGTTCGTCGTGGTCGGGTCAGCTTCCGGGTTGGGTGCCTACGTGGTTGGTGCTTGGCAGTCGGAACACCCGTCCCTCGCGGCAGCCGGAACATCCGTGGCCTTGACGTCATCGCCTGCCTGGTGTGCGGCAAGGAGGGCGGCTCCGTATGCACCCATGAGCTGTGGGTGTGAGGGCATACGCACCTTCTGGCCGCTTTGCCGGCCAAGGAGCTCGACGATGGCGCTGTTGCGGGCGACTCCCCCCGAGAGCATCAGGGGCGGTACCAGCCCGACCCCGTGCAGCAGGGCGAGGATCCTCGACACGAGTGATTGATGCAGTCCGAGCAGAATTTCGTCGACCGGTACTCCGTGCGCGAGCAGGGAGATGATCTCCGACTCGGCGAAGACCGTACACGTCGATGTGATGATGGCGGCTCTGGGCGCGCTCAGAGCCGTGGCGCCGATGTCGTCGAGGGCGACGCCGAGGCTCTGAGCGGTGCGCTCCAAGAAGCGTCCGGTGCCTGCTGCGCACTTATCGTTCATGGCGAAGTCAACTACGGCTCCATCTGCTCCTATTCGGATCACCTTGCTGTCCTGGCCCCCGATGTCGATGAGCGTGCCGGCGGTGGCCGTATCGGCGAACACGCCGCGTGCGTGGCAGGTGATCTCCGTGACGTTGCGGTCGGCGGCGGGCACGAGCTTGCGTCCGTAGCCAGTCGCGAAGACCGGAATTGCACTGTCAAAGCCGCACGTCCTCCGGAACGTCTCGAGAGTGGCTCGCGTCTGGTCCTCAATCCGTGGGGATGTCTGGGCAAGGCTCCATGCGACGGTCTGACCGCGGTCATCCACGGCGAGGGCCTTGCAGGTCGTCGATCCGGCGTCGATGCCCACCGCCACTACCGGACGGGACCTCTCGAGCATGATCGAGGGTTCTAGGCTCGCTGGTTGAGTGTAGGCGACAGGTGTCATTGCATCGACTGCATCATCTCGACGAACGCCTCGATCCGACCCGTGTTCTGCTCCTCGGCCCACAGGCGCGGATCGTTGTGGTCAGCCTCGAGAAGCAGCGCGGGCACCCCGACGTCGTCGACAATTCTATCGCGCTGGTCGATCTGTCCGAGCGAGTAGGGCTTACACGAGCGATCGGAGTGCAGGATCACGCCGTCAACGCTGAAGTCGGCGATCATCCTCTTCATCGACGCGAGCTTCTGCCCGGTTGACCTGTTCAGGATCGGGTACAAGTACGCGCGAGCCGCAGAGCCGAAGGGGTCAGCAGGGTCGATCATGCCGGCCAGCTCGCCCCAGGCGTAGGTGTAGTCGCAGGCAACGATATTGACCCCGAGGGTCGCAAGATCACGGGACAGGCGGTTCAGGCGGTACCAGACAGGCAGGTTGTCCCAGAGAACGCGGTAGTGCTCCTCCTTGATGGCTCCGACTCCATTGGCGATGCGCTCGTCGAGCTCGGCGAGCACCTTGCGGTAGTACCTGGTCGTCTCGCTCAGCCCGCGCATGCAGACTATGGGGGCCATCAAGTTGAAGCCGTCAAACGCCGTCATCGGTGCAGGGCGCGCACGACTGCGGTCCAGGATATCGCACCACAGCTGTGTGGCGACGAGAGACTCCTGCGAGACCTTATGCATGGCGGACTCGCGCAGCGCTCGACCTGCGACTCTCTCGGCAGTGGGCACGAGCTCCTCTTCGAATTGGCGCTGCACGTAGGCGAGCTGGTGGTCGCTCGCCGGCTCCTCGTAAAGGAACGGCGTGTCGATCACGACAAGCGGAACCTTGAAACGCGCGGCGAGCACCTCGTACCAGTACCTGACCGTCTGACAGATGTTCGTGCAACAGAGGAGCAGGTCAGGTCGAGGAACGAAGGAGACGGGGGTCCTGCCGGTCGTGATCGACCCGAGGTCGGTCCGCACGTAGGAGCACAGGTCCTTGCTGTAACCCTCGTCCTCAGCGGCCTGGCAGAGATCGAGGCTCATCTTGCGGGAGGCGCAGAGCGCCGCGTGGTTCTCGGGGTAGATCACGCGAAAGTCGAGGGCGTGTAGGACTTCGACCGGGGCACCTGAAGCCACCCAGGCCACCGGGTGTACACCGGGAGCGTAACGTGCACTTAGGTAGTGGGCGCTCATCAACTCCTTGACCCCGGCCAGGCAGCGCAACATCGGGTTCATCGGCGAATCCGGGCCGGGTGAATATTTTCTTATCGCGCGTTCGTCTCGCCTCCGCTGGATACGCAGTGCGTTGCGCCCCACGATGTCGTAGGCGATGGAGGAGCGGATCTGCGCGACCGGTAGTCCGGGCTTCATCGGTTCACCTCCAAGGTCTCCACGAACGCCTCAATACGGCTGACGAGCTGAGCGTCGATGTCGGCCGCACTCTCACGGGAAAGGAACAGGAAGGGAGTACCCGCCTCGGCCAGCGCGGCCCGAACCATGGGCACATAGAACTGCTCCGGCTCGCAAAAAGTCGGCGCGATCGTCAGTACTCCTCGGGCGCCGGTCTGCTGCACCAATGTGAGTAGCCGCTCGACACGCTTGGCAACAGGGTCTGCGCGGGTCGGGTCGGCAGGCCCACCCATATAGGAACGCGCGAGGCGCAGCCACGGATCGGGCTCGTCGACGCCAGGTAGCAACCGGCGGGTCCCGGTGCTCAGGTCATCGGCAACCACGTGAGCGCCGGCCTGGTTGATGACATCGAGCAGCGTAAGGGGGTCGGCTGCTATGCCAGAGAGAACGAGCGGGACTCCCGGGCGCGGCGGCTCACCTTGTGGCAGCGTGCCGACCAGGTCGACGAACTGCTCCGCTAGCAGGTACTCGCGCGCGCGAACAACCGCGTAGAAGGCACTGTCGTCGAGCGCAAGACACGTTCTCCGCTCGTAGAGGCTGCGCAATGCGGAATCGGCTTGCTCCTCCGCCGCAAACGCCTCAGCCCAATCTGGGGGCGACGGCACATGCCCGCCGGCCGCCACGAGCGCATCTCCCAGCCTGTGGTACTCGTCGATGAGATAATCGACGTCGAGTGGACGTCGTGTGCGTGGCGCGTACAGGGTCAAGATCGGCGGCCGATCGCTGACGAAGTCGTGTAGAACGGACCCGAGTCCTTGGAGCGCGTCGCAGCCGTGCGGGACGAGCACCGCATCGACTGCGTTGAAGCCGGCGTCCAGCAGGAACGCTGCACCGCGAACGACGATCGAGCACACATAGGTCTGGAAGTGCTGCGCGCCTGAGTCAGGCCTGGCGGAGGGGGGCGCCCACACCTCGACCGGATGGAAGCCATGGGCCCGCACAAGCGCCCGCGGGTAGTGGTAGGGCAACGCCGCAAGGATCTTGAGCCCCCGCTCACGAGCGTGCTCGATGGTCAGCATGCGGCTCGGCAGGGTCAAGCCGGTTAGGGCTGTGGTCATCATTCCTCCCGCAGGTTGAGAGGGTGGGCGCCCCACTCGAGGCGAAAACCTGCGCCGGTGACGATTGCGCTCGGGACCACCCGTACTGCGGTCGGCCCACCTGCGGGCAGCAAGATCCGTGCCGTCGCGCGCTGGAGAACGTCGCGCTGGACATCGACCCCAGGCATCACCATAACCAGCTCGATACCACCGTCGCTAAGGTGGAACAGACCCAAGTGCGTCGCGTACCAGACGTCCTTGCCCCGCTCAAGAGCCATCTGGCCGTTGAACGTGATCTCGCGTACGTGATCGATGAACTTCGGTAGCCCGGGCCTGTCGACTGTAAGCCGGCCACCTCGCACGTGCAGTTTCGCGTGCGTCTCGAAGGCGCCGACGAAGATGACGGTTCGGGCCTCGTGGACGATGTTCGGCAAGCCGCCCGGGCCGACGTACTGGGAGGTTCGCTCGCCGCGGCGCGACACGTTCACATTGCCCTCAGAGTCGACCTCGAGCAGGCCGAGGCAGGTGAGATCCAAGCGCTCAGCGTAACGGTGGAACATCCACGAGGAGCTCTCCTGGCGCACCGGATTGACCGATGCACCGAAGCATATGCCGCTTGCGGGGATCCCGCCCCACACACCGGCCTCAGAGGTCTGGGTGAGACCTTTGGCGAGGCCCGCCTCGTACAGCAACCGCGACGCCTCCTCCGGCAAGCCGGTACCGATGTTGATCACTGCACCGGGGTCGATGCTTTCGGTAATCACCGAGGCGGCAAGCCGCGCCAGGACGCGGTCGGCAGCCGTCCTGTGCGGGATAACCCCCGAAAGACTGTTCATCATGTGCAGATCCAAGAGCGCCCGCTCCTCATCCACGTCTTCACCGACGCTGAATGTCGTCCACGCGCGACGCTGAGGAATCGACGCGACCTGCTCATTTCGCGGGCGGACAACGATCGCATCGACGGCCTCGGTAGGGAGGTAGATCGAACTCGGGTCGCGATCGATCACATCAGCCACGGTGACGATGACCTGTCCTCCGTTGGCGTGCACTGCGCGTGCAGCGTCGTGGATCTCGCTCAGACAGGATGCGTCGCGAACGTAGAGGTTGCCGTCTGCGTCAGCGTAAGGCGTGTTGATGATGGCCACATCCAGCGGTGGGAGTCGGTAGCGCAGGTGGTCGGCGTCCTCGACGCTCACGAGCTGGAACGTCGGTTGCGGGGTCACTGCAGATCCATCGCCGACGCGCGGGTCCAGAAAGGTTCCGACGCCGACCTCGCTGACGCGATCCGAGCGGCCTTCGGCCTGACCCTCGATGAGAAAGGCCATCTCGCCCTGCGGGAGCGTGTGGAGCTGCATCTTGCCGCGCTCACCGGCGGCAAGGAACGCTGTAACGGTCTCGAGATGCCCGGCGATGAACGCCGTCACCAGGCCCGGCGCACTGCACTCCTCGAGGCTCCCGGGGGACCGACCCCGCGAACCAACCGCTCCTACCGCGCACCACGTGAGCTCGCGTGGGTGCCCGGTCTCAGCGAACCGGTCGCTCACAGCCCGGTACAGGATCGAGGGGCGTTGGTTGGCGGCCATGCCCGTGGAGATCACCGTCGCCCCGTCCGGAATCAGGCCGACGGCGTCGCGTGCGTTCATGAAGTTCGTTCCCAGGCCCCCCGGCACGTACTCGAGGTCGTAGCTGTTCCAGTGAAGCCGCCAGCGAGCAAGCTGAACGGCGGTGCGAGCCACACTGCCGAGAACGCGAGCCGTCTGCCTGGCGCGCGACCGCCGGCGCGCGACCGACGATTGAACCGGTGGCTGTGTGCTGATCGCCATCGCGTAATGTCCGAAAACTCGCTCGGTCATCTCACGCCGCCCTCACGTACTCGTGAATCAGTCCGCCGAGCCGGTCCCGGCGACAAATCTTGCCTCTGCGACTGCCGTGGGATCCGTGCCCATCGGCGCTCTTGCCTCCCCGGAGTGGCAATAGCCTTGGTCCCTCCGCCGAAGGAGCTGTAGGAATCTCCTGGCCAAGGCCCTGGTGCGGTCGGGCGGTGTCGTAATGGTCGGCATAGACCTGTAGGACACGACGAAGGTGTCGTTCACCGGTGATCAGGAGATGATCCAGGCACTCCTTTCGGACGGAGCGGACGAAGTGCTCGACGAACGCGTTCGCGTTCGGCGCCTTGGTCGGGGTCTTCACCACTTTGGCTCCAGCTCCCGTGAAGACCTTGTCGAAGCTATGAGAGTACTTTGCGTCGCGATCGCGGATGAGGAACTTCGCCGCGACTCGCGCGTCGTCCAGGTCCATGGCCGCGCTCCTTGCCTGCTGGGTTACCCAGGGGCCGTTGGGATGATCGGTCACACCGGTCATCCACACGCGTCTTCTCCGAAGCTCCATGAAGAAGAGCACGTAGAGTCGCTCGAAGAACACGGTGTCGACGGTGAAGAAGTCGGTCGCGATGATCGAGGACGCCTGGGTTTTGAGGAAGTTGCGCCACGACGTCGATGACCGGCGGGGAGCCGGGCGAATCCCATGACGGGCCAGAATCGAGGAGATCGTCGAGGCAGCGAGCTGCACTCCCAGCTTGAGAAGCTCGCCTTGGATGCGCTTGTAGCCCCAGCGCCTGTTCTCCTTCGCCAACCTGACGACAAGAGCCTGGGTCTCTTCGTCGACCTCAGACCGCCCGGGTCCCCGATTGGGGTAGGTCCGATGTCGGGCGACCAGGTGCCTGTGCCAGGCGAGGAGTGTGTCGGGAGTAACACAGAACGCCTGCCACCAGGACTTCCTCGGGATGAGCCGAGACAGCAGCGCGAGCAGCGCCCTGTCGGCTGGCCGATAGGTCGGACGGGAAACCTGTCGGCGCAGGACGGCCACCTCGTGGCGCAGAGCGAGGAGTTCGGCGTCCTTGGCACGTCGAGAGCGAAAACCGAGAACAATGAACCCGAAAAGAGCGCCGGGTGCGAGGTAGAGGAAGGCCCACAGACCTCCCCGGATCCGGCTCCCTCGCACGTCCCGACCCTATCCCGGAGAGTTCTTGCCTGCACACAAAAGCGCTGCTCAGGGCCATGATCGCTTTTTCGGGCATTACGCGCTCAAAGCCCTATTTATTTGTGCCCGCAACTGTGTGGGAAATCGAAGGGAATAGCGTGGGAAATCACGCTTGCCTGGTGTTCGTCCCACCAGGTGGAGAGGGTTTTGTCGGCAGCCCTCTAGCGGACGCGGACATCACAACGTCACTCTGCTCGACCCAAACCGGGATCCTCATCCCCCGGGTGGTCTTGGAGGAGCTGCTCGGACCTGTCATCTGCTGACTTAGCGCTATCTATCCCCGACCGGCACTTCGGGGACACCGGGTGATCTCAGACGGGGCGCTGGTTAACAGCCCCCAGCGGCTCTTCCCACGGGGGGAGCCACGGCAGTCAACTGCCAGGGCGAACCGTTGGCGGCACGCCCGACGGTCAGCGTTGCCTCAGTGCCATTGGTGAGCGTCTTGGACCACGCGAACTCAGGCTGCCCAACAGGAATACCTACAGGGGCGCCGGTGCGCCACCCGAGACGGAACAGGCGTTGACTCAACGAATGGGCAAGATCCTGGCTGGTGCCCTTCCATTGAAATCCGCTCTGTACCACCACCTCTGACCATCCGAACGTGCCCGCCATGCCGTCACAACTGTCCTGGTGGGGCTCCATCTTCCACACATAACTGCTTGCTGCATTCTCAGGAAGCGCTGAAATGACAGGAGTCAACTGAGCGAGAACCCGGCCGCCGGGGTCGCCCGAATCGTTAGGAGCAAACATCCACCAGGCAAGGATGCCAACGCAACCGACGACTATGACAGCGACAGTCACCTTTGCTGACCTGCGAACTGACCACCTGTCGGAACTCCCTTGGAGCTTAGGGGGTGGCTCAGCTATCGCATTTTGCGAGTCTACGCAGCTCGGTCTCATCGCTATTTGAGCCTCACCCGGCGGCCGAAATCCTGTTCTTAACCGCCGGCCTGGTGCGTTACTCACTCGGGCGGATCAGCCGGCTGCACCAACCGCCACATCACTACGTGCGGCCCGATGTCAGGGTCTTCCCAAACGTCACCATGCTCCACGAAACCCGCTCGACGATAGAGGTTCACTGCAGGCACACGAACATTGCACCACAGCAGGCCTCCGCCATGCTCCGCCACATGTTGGACGGCCCGGCCAAGGACTGCACTTCCGATGCCGAGATTGCGGACGTCCTCGCGGGTAGCCATTCCTCGCACTCGCCATGACGGTGAATCAGCTGAAGCGTAAGTGTGGACAGAGAAAGGGGGACTAGCGGGCGCTACACGAACGGTTCCGACGGTCTCTTCGTCTCCGTTGATCGCGGCGAAGGACCCAGTTGAAAGCTCGTCATCATCGGGTAGCGCCAGTTGGTTGATGTTCTCGTGCGGGCGCAGTACCGCCTGTCTGAGCTCCCAGGTCGCGCTCGCAGGGACTCGGTCGACACGGAACTCCACGATGGAAAGGTATCTCCATTCATGTTGCCATCGTGCAGTGCTACCTACCCCGGTTGCCCACGGCGCTGACTCGTGCATCAGTTGGACAAGTGCGGTGCCCCTGATCACCGGCTCCGGGTCCAGAGTTCTACTGTCCAGCTCATCCGGTGCTTGCTGACGCGAGCGAGGCATCGCGGTACATTCGAGCGCCCTGGTGGCAACTTCCAAGCCGGTCCGGCGGCGGCTACGACGAAGGGACTGGCGAGGCGATCGCCTCGTGGAGGGCGACCGCTCCTACAGCCAGCGCATCTCGCTGGGTGTCATCGAGGACCTCAAGCAATGTGGCCATGCGAGCCGAGGTGTCGTCCTCGGCGGTGATTCGGCGGGCCAGGAGCTCCTCGGTCTCCTCGACACGGTCGTCGTCGCCGTAGCCGTGGAGTTCGAAGTAAATGCCGCCGCGGTCGAGCTGGCAGGCCTCGGCGCCACTCAGTCCGGCGGCGATCACGGCGTCAATATGGACCCCGCCACGCAGCTCGCGCAGGACGATCGACCAGTAGTAGGCCTCGTGGATCGGATCCGCCGGCACGCTCTGGGCGAGATAGCCGTCGACAATGGGCCACCGTCCGGCGGGCAGTGTGGCAGCCAGGGCCTTGGCCGCAGCCGAAAAGCCCTGAAGGATCTTCAATTCGATGCCACCGAACGTGGCGCTGGCGTAGTCGTTGGCCGCCTCTAAGTGCTTGGTCACCGTCGCGTCGCGGTCGGCACCCGCCCGGGCCTTCTCCACCATGGCGGCCACCATGCCAGTTCTAAAGAAATAGAAGATCCGGTCGACTTCTACCGCGTCGATGTCCCCGAGGACACCGCCCCTACCGCCGGCGTAAAAGGTGGCGACGTCGAGCCCGAGGCCCTCGCTCTGCGCGATGGCCTGTGGCGAAAAGTAGAAGCTCATACCGACGGTGCCGATCGGCTCGGAAATGCTGTTTGCTAGGTCAAGGGTGTCCATGCGCGCAATCTATGTCGAACTCCTCATGTCCGCCCCTTGGCTGACTGGGACGCTTGCTGTGCCCTGAGCGACCACCGCAAGCAGGTTGTGAATGGTGCGCCGAGCGGGTCGAACTCGACCCCCAGGATCTCGGGACCGACAGCCCTCGATTGGGATTGGCGCGGCACCTCTACCGAGAGCCTCACAGGTGCCCCAGACCGCTGCCGGTTCGGCGGGCACTCTCGTGCGCCGACCGACCTGAAACAGCTCCCAGGAGCGATCGGATGCCCTGCCCCGAGCCGCACACGGCAAACCGAGCGAGAGCATTCTTGGATCTGGACGCTGATTTGCCGATCTGGCACGCCAAGTCAAAATGCCGAAGCGGTTCTTGGGCACGCGTTTCAGCGTGTCCAAGTCAGGCGCGTCACGGTGTAAAGGGTTGCAGACGCTCGTAGAAGTCCGCTCCCGCGCCCTGGGTGGCTATCGCCTGGCGCTCACGCTCGAGCTGCGCTTCGAGATCGGGGACCAACGCTTCATTGACGAGCCGTTTCGACGTCGCGAAGGCGCTCATCGACCCTTCCAAGAACTGGGCGCCGAATTCGTTCACCCGGGATAAGAGGTCACGATCCGAGACGACTTCGTGAAGGAGTCCCACCGCGAATGCTTCGTCAGAATCGATGATCGGGTCGACAAGAAGAAGCATCATCGCCCGGCCCGCGCCGACGGTCAAAGGTACGGTCATCGTCCATCCACCATCAGGTGTGAGTCCCATTGACGTGTACGCCTGCTTGAAGCGGGCTCGCTTGCTGCCGACGCGGTAGTCGCAGGCCATCGCGAGGCTCATGCCCGCTCCTGCCGCGATCCCGTTGACGGCAGCGATAGCCGGCTTCGGCATGCCGCGAAGGGCGACGACTGCCCGATGGAGGGAAACCGTCAGGTCCAAGAAGAACTGGCGCGGCTCGCCATCTTCGGCTACGTATGCCGCGGCAGCCTTCATATCGCCCCCAGCGCAGAATGCATCGCCAGCGCCCGTGAGGACCATCACACGCACAGCGTCGTCAAAGCGGCAGTGCTCGATCGCCACGGCAATAGCTTCCGCCATGTCGAGGTCGAAGGCATTGCGGGACGAAGGCCGGTCCAAGGTCAACGTTGCGATGCCTGAGGCCACCTCCAAGTGGACACCGCTTTGGTCCGCATCTGCCATGCCCGCTTCCTTCTAGCTCCTCGCCTCAACGACCGCAAAACCATCCCAGAACAACTGCTTGAGGCGACTCGAGGCGTGTCCCCGAACGCCATCAGCTTCGAGCGATACTTTGCACTGAGGCCTCGGGTTCCCGCTGCCCACGGGGGTGAAGGAACTGCATTCCCGGATGGTCCTTCCCATCAATCGGTCACCCGGCCGGGTCCCGGAGGACGGACCGACCCGGAGGACCAATGACCCTGGTCGCGCAACCGTGGAACAATCCCTGGCATGGACGAGCCGCCGGAGCTGCAATACAACGGACACTGGAGGATGGCTGTCTGGGCCCTCCGAGTGGGGTACGTTGGGCTGGCCGTCGCCATTGCGGGCCTCATCGTGATGTCGTTGGGACCCACGCCGTGGGTCCTGGCCGTCGGGGTGTTCATTTGGCTCGCCGCCGCAGCCGTCACGTTGGCGGGGTTCTTCTGGTCCCGGCACGAGCTTCCCGAGCCGCGACCTGAGTACTGGTCGATGAGGTTCATGCTCATCCACGACACGGTCCACGCCCAGTCGTCGGCCCAGCGGTCTTGACGGCTCCTTCCTTCGCGGCTGCGTCCGCCATGCAGCAGTCTCCCGTCTTGTCGACCCGACCGGGATAAGTGCCGTGGTGCTCGGGTACGGCGGCACTGAGGTCCGCGGCATACCGTCCGGGATCGATCCGGCTGAGCGATGCCGCGTAGTTCCAGTCACTGGGGATCATCCGGGGAGCGTGTACGGCAGTACTGAACGGCGTGGTCTTGACGCCAATACGTTGGTGGCATAAAGTCCTTGGCATGGAGGACCAGAGCGACCTTGCTGCTGCGGACGCCCTCCGAGCTGCGACGCACTGGCGTACGCGAACCCGAGCAGTACGCCATGGCCGTTGGTTCGTTTTGATGGCCTTCGGGGTGATCACCCTGGCGGCGTCTCCGTTTTTCTGGCATTCCGCTTGGGGCTGCACCAACAGTTGTCCACCCGCCGGGCAGGCTGTGATCTCGGTGGCTCCAAACCCAGGGCCACTCGGGAACCCACTTGTCTATGGTTTTCTCGACTCGGGGATCGGGCGGTGGATCTCTCTGTACTGGGTCATCGCAGTGCCCCTTGGCTTTGTCGCCGCCGTCGTCTACTACCGACACCGAGCACGCCGGACCGGCGTGGACGGACGCATCTGGCCGGCGGCCGTCGCGGGTCTCGTTCTGCTCGGTTCGATGGTGGTGTTCTCGACGAACTTTCTCGTGACCTTCCACCTGCAACGACTGGTCGGATGGGTCCCCGTGTTCACGGTTCAGAGCCGAGGTCTGGGACCATTGTTGGTCATCGGGATCGGTATCGGTGTGCTCGCATGGGTCGAACACAGCCCATCCCTGGCGGTGTTCACCACGTTCTTCCTCGCGTTGGCGGTACTCGCCAACCTGTATGACATCGAAAATCCGGTCTATCGCCTGGGCTGGAACCTCCCCATGGGCGCGACAGCACTCCCCAATCTCGTGCTACCGGGATTGGTGCTCATCGGGGGTGGCATGGCCTTCTGGTGGGCCGACCATCGTGCGATGCGACAGTCCGGCGGTAGTTCGTGACGGAGCCCAGCGATGCCCTCGATGAAGTCGTCCACCAGCGCACTCGTCTCGGAATTCTCACGATCACCCACGAGGCTCGACGTGTCGAGTTCGGCTTCCTCCAGGAAACCCTTGGGCTAACGGCTGGCAACCTCTCCAAGCACCTTCAAGTGCTCGAAGATGCCGACTTCGTGAGAATCGAGAAGGGATACGACGGTCGACGGGCCAAGACCTGGGTCGCCATGACACGCCGAGGCGCTGATGCCCTGCAGATGGAGGTCCTTGCGCTGAAGGGAATCGTTACCAGAGTGGAGAAGGCAAATAGGGCCACAAAGGCGACACGGCCTCGGTCACTTCGGGTTGCGACCGAACTCGGAGGCTAATCCCACCGCCGTTGCGTGAACAGCGCATCAGTCCCGATGCCGACGGGTGGGGCGGCACTGAGGTCCACGACCGACCGTCCGGAATCGACGAGCGCTGAGTAATACAGCCCAGCCCTCATCACCGGGTAGCTCGACGACCCCGCACTCCTCCCGGCATTCCTAAACGGTCGGTTGACCCCACTTGCAGTGCGTCGAGAGGTTGACGTGGGCGATCTGGCCGGAGCGCAATGTGACCCTAGTGGGCGCAACCGTGGATTGATCCGACGAGACAACGTACAGCCCTGGTGCCACCTTGAACCGGTAGGTGTGACTACCTCTGACTATCTGGCTTGTCACCGTGTGTGCCCCTTCCGAGAGGACCACATGTACAGGCATTTGGACGTACTGATCCTGTGTAACGAGCCCCACGCACGGTGTGGCAACTCCGCTTAGGACTGCAGGTCTTGGCGACGACGAACAGGAGGCGGCTGTCCCAAGCGTTAGGCGAAGAGCTGCCAGTCCGAGCTTCGTTGGTGTCATATGCACTTTGACGATTCTGACCCACAACGAGTTCCCACAGGCGTCGACCGCTAACGCGGGCGGTACGTGCCGGAGTAACATACCCCGGCTGGCGACGACCTGTTCGCAAATCACGGCGTTGAGCGATACAGACCGGCGTGTCTGATCCGCCATCGTTTACACCCCGCACTCCTCCTGATGCGGTAATAGCGGACGGTTCCTTCATTGTGTTTTCCGAGTCGATAGGGTGTTCGCATGGCCTTGGCTCGCTTGGCGTCGACTGCGCTCGACTGCGCTGATCCTTCCTCGCTCGCTGATTTCTGGGCGCAACTCGTCGGAGGCGAGGTGGCGTTCCGGAGTGATGCGTTCTGCGCAGTCAAGACCGACAATGGCTGGCTCGCTGCCGTGAAGGTTGATGATTATCGAGCGCCTACCTGGCCGAATCCGTCGGTGCCGAAGCAGATGCATCTGGACCTCGCTGTTGAAGACCTGGACAGTGCTGAGGCCGAGGCGTTGCGACTCGGTGCACGGAAGACTGATGAGCAACCTGCACCCGACCGATGGCGGGTGCTTATGGACCCCGCCGGGCACCCGTTTTGTCTTTCTACTCAGATCCCTGACTGACCCCATACCGCCTGGGACACAGAAGTGATGCCGGTTGCGATCGGTCTGCTGACAGTCTTCTGGGATCTCAGAGCGCCCGACGTTCAACCCCATTGTTGCCTAATAGCGACGCCGCGGGAGTCCAGGTGCTGCCTCCCGCCCACCTTGTACTCTCGCCCTTGCCTTGAGAACACCCGGGACAACCATTCGCACTGCGCGTCTAGATTCACGTCTAGAACTCGATCGTTCTGGCGCCCACTGGACCGTGGTAGAGCCGAGCTGCTAGTCGTCTGACCAGCACTTCTGCAGTCTGGCGCCGTCTCTCCAGAAGCCTCGGAGGCTGCATGCTCTGCTACGACCTCTAGGCTCTTTGCGCTCACCGTTGGTAGTAGTAGCGGGCCTGGAGCACGACGATGTCGTCGCCGTCGACGAGGTAGACGAGTCGGTGCTCGTCGTCGATGCGTCGGCACCAGCAGCCAGCTAGCACGTGGCGCAGTGGTTCGGGTTTGCCGCTCCCGCACGAGGGATTTCGCAGGACGTCGTCGAGCAGCCGACTGATCCGCTCGAGCGTTGTTCGGTCTGCTGCCTGCCAATGCTGGTAGTCGCCCCATCCGTGGGGGGTCAAGACCAGCCGCATCAGGCCAGGTGAGGTGAAGGGTGACGATGCTACGGGGCCTACCTAACGCGTCGACCTCGAGCGCCGCGGGTCTAGGTTCGCACCCAGAACCTCCGCGCTCCGAGGCCCTGCCGCCGATCTCGGAATCTCCCCACTCTCGATCACTGAAATTCCCCAGTTGATCGCCGGGGTGGGCTGTTGCTGAGACTACTTCTCTGCCCTTGGCCTCACCCCCTTGCGGATGTTCTCGCTGCGGGCCCGGTGAGCTCTCATCCTGTAGCTGTCGCCGTCGATGTTGAACACCACCGAGCGGTGAAGGAGACGATCGAGCATGGCGGCAGCCACCATGGGGTCGTCGAAGATCTTTCCCCACGAGCCCACCCCCAGGTTCGTCGTCATCACGATGGAGGACTTCAGATAGCGCTGGGTGATCACCTGGAAGAGCGCAGCTGCTGCCTCTGAGGCAAGTGGCAGGTAACCCACCTCGTCGATGATGAGGAGTCTCGGTCCTGCGAAGAAGCGCATGGTGGTGGTCCACCTCCCTCGAGCGCAGCCCTGTGGCAGCGAGCGGCGAGATCGGCTGCGGTCGTGTAGTAGGTGCGATAACCCGCCTCGATCGAGGCTCTCCCGAGCGCGACGGCGAGCATCGTTTTTCCCACTCCCGGTGGCCCGATGAGAAGCACGTTCGTGGCGTCCTCCAAGAACCTCAAGGTGGCGAGTTCGTGCACCAGGGCCTTGTCCACCGACGGCTGGGCGTCGAAGTCGAAGTCATCGATGCGCCATGGGGCAGGCAGACATGCGAAGCGCTCTAGCCCCGCCTGTCTGCGGACTTCGGTTGCTGCCACCTCGACCTCCAAGAGCCGAGCGAGGAACGCACTGTGGCCGAGCTTCTGGGCCCTTGCGTAGTCGAGCTCGGCTGGGAGGGCTTCAGCTGCTGCCGCCATGCGCAGGTAGGCGAGGTGTCCGCGAAGGCTCTGGTAGATCGAGTCCTCGCTCATGGCGCTGCCTCGGTGATCTCGGCATAACGGCCGAGGTCGACGACAGGCTCGCATCCTTCTTGACCGAGCAAGCGCGCTGCTTCTTTGAGCGCTTCGGGCCTCGGCGGTCGATTTGCCTTTGTGTCACAGGGACGGCGCGTGGTGAACGCCGACAGCACGACCGACTCGAGAGCAGCTCGGTGCTCGATGCTTCGCACGAGCATCCCCGCCCCTGGAGGTGCGAGGCGGTGACTGGCAAGCTGTGCTCCCGAGACGGAGACGACCTCGAGCGTCTCTGAAGACAATCGATGTCGGACGCTCAACACCACGGCTGTGAGCCCCGGTGGGACCGAGTAGCGGTTGCCCCTGAAGGCGACGGTCGCGTTGTCGGCCACTGTGCGCTCCACGCAGATTGTGGCCGGATAGGGCAAAGCGGGAAGCGCCAGAAGAGGCTCGGCGTCGGCGAGAGCACCGACGGTGCTCTTCGTGCCGTCGACCGCCCGGCGGATGCGGGCATCTCCTGTCGTCGACAGGAACCGGTCAAGGCTGAGCTGCGCCTCCTCTGGGTTCTTCGCCGTCATCGTCCGCCACCACCTGCCCGAAGTGAAACGCACCGAGGACTCGACCGATCCCTTGCGATTGCCGCGCCGCGGCGGGCAGGGTTCGACGATGGCCCCGTAGTGCTTGGCCACCGGGGCGAAGCTGGGCTGGACGTCACGCGTGCCGGGTGTGATCACCGTCGTCAGGCGGTCGGTGCGCCAGACGTGCGCGGTGCCCCCGAGGCGTCGCATCACCTTGTCCATGGCTTCTATGAGATGCGCCTGGTCCATCTGCTCAGAGAACACGCCGCGGATGCGCCCAGAGTGCGGCAGGGTGCCGAGGAGCACGTAGGCGGTGGAACCCCAAGGGGCACGCCTGCGCTCGAACCAGTCCCACTGGATCTCCTCGCCGGCGGGATGGGCGATCTCGATGGTGTCTCTGCCCTTCACGCCTTGGCAGGCCTCGCAGTGCGGGCGCAGTCCTCGGGATCGAATCTGGCGGACAAAGCTCGGGTAGCTCTGCGCATAGCCGAGCGCAACGATCTCGTCATAGAGGGCACTGGCCCAGACGTGGGGGTCGTCTTTGAAGCGGAGCCGGACGTACTCCTCGACGACACCGAGCGGGTCGGGCAAAGAGCTGCGTCGACGGCCGGGCTGGCGAGCTCCGCTCAGATAGCCCCTGATGGTCTTGCGGTCGTGATCCAGGTGGCGGGCAATGGCCGAGATCGACCAACCCCGTTCCCGCAGTGCATGTACTTCCACGTCTTCCCCTTGTGTGAGCATGACGAGCGGGTCCCTTCGGGCTGGTTGGCGTTAGAACCGCCAGCCTCGAAGGGGTCCAGCCCGCGTTGGTGGACCCTCAGGCCCAACCCGACGCTCAAGGGTGGGGAATTTCGGTGATCACCTCTGGTGGAGTTTCGCACTCCTGAGCGGCTATCCCTCCGCTGATCGTGCGCTCGATCGGCCTGGTCGGCCTCGCCGGCCGGCGTCGGCTTCGACTGCCTCCAGGGTCAGGTCGTGCAGTTCGGCGA
>Ga0181527_1000896_pt1 | contig 32613 bp, 22 predicted proteins | sample PEATcosm2014_Bin_30_FD_119762 | JGI IMG/M metagenome (GOLD analysis project Ga0181527, IMG submission 119762) | Peatland microbial communities from MTU Mesocosm Facility, Houghton, MI, USA - PEATcosm2014_Bin06_60_metaG | ecosystem: Environmental > Terrestrial > Soil > Wetlands > Peat | place...
GGCTCGCCCTCGTGAATCCTCGCGGTTCGAATGGGCGTGTTTGTGATCACGCTGAGCCGCGTGTTTTCGAGTACCGTCACCTGAACGTTGGGATGGGTCTCGCTCCAGTAGAGTAGAGCGGGCGGCGATGAGGAGGACGACGAAGAGGGAGCAGCTTCCGGCGGCGTCCCTTCACCGGTTCGCGTAGTAGAAGGCGCGATGACCGGGCCAGGCGCATCCGGCAGGGGCGCTGAATTGTTTTGTGGAGAAGCCGGACTGGGCTGCGGGGCTGGCGGGTTCGCTTGCTGCGCAACGGCCGCAGAGCACGTGAGCATCACCATGGCTGCCCCGGCCAACAGACGCGAGAGACAAATTGCGCTCGTCACGATGAACGTGCCTGCCTTTTCCCCTTATTGTCGCACCGGGGACGCGCGCAAGCTAGCAGCTAGCGGCTAGTAGCTGGAAGCTGCTCTTCAAACTCTTCATTCAACCACTTCGCGAACGCCGCAAACTCCTCGTCGCGGCCGAGGAAGTCGCGCACCAATTCTTTTCCCGGTTTTGACCCGCCCTGTTCGAGCACCGTCTTGCGATAGCGCTCGCCGGCATTGCCGCCCAACAGATCCATGGGATCGAACTGCGCGAAAAAAACGAGCGCAATCACCTTGTCGAACATGTAGGTGTAGTAATTCGACGAGTAGCCCATCAGATGCCCGAAGCTCGCGTACATCTTGCTGCCTTCGAGCCAGGTCCACGGCTGGAACCTGCCATACAACTCGCGCGTCGTCGCGTCGGGATCGATGCCCGCCGGGTCCTGGTCGTGCAGGTTGAGTGAAAGCGTGGTGTAGTAAAGCTGCGTCCTCACCCAGTCGGCGCGCCCAAACGCGCCCGCTAGTTTCATGCTCCGGATCAACTCAGAAGGCAGCACCTCGCCCGTCTCGTAGTGCTTCGCGAACGCCTGCAGCAGCTTTTCGTCGCGGAAAAACTCCTCGAGCATCTGCGACGGCACCTCGATGAAATCGCCCTCCGTGGCAAATCCTGAGAGGCCCACCCACTCCGTATGCCCGCCCAGGATCGCGTGCATCAGGTGGCCGAACTCATGAAAAAAAGTCACCACATCGGAGTACTGCAGCAATCCCGGATCGCCTTCCTCTGGCACAGGGAAATTGCAGATCAGCGCCGCCTCCGGCAACACGCGCCCGCGCACGCCCGTCACCACTGGCGCGGCCGAGAACCACTTGCTCTTGCCGTCGCGCGGATGCATGTCGAGATAAAATCGCCCCACAAGGCGTCCGCCATCGAAGACCTCGTACACTGAAACCGCCTCGTGCCACGCCGGCGCCTGCGACTGCCGGAACTCGACTTTGAAAAGTTTTGCTGCCGTCTCCAGCACGCCCGCTTCAACCTGTTTGAATGGAAAATAGGGCCGCACCGATTGCGAATCAAAATCGTATTTCGTGCGCCGGAACTGCTCGTACCAGTAGCCGCGGCTGGTGATGTCGATCTCCGCAAGCTCCGATTGCCGCTCACGCGCAAACGCGAGCACCTGCGCATGCTCGTGGCGCGCGCCGTCGCGGCTGGCCTCGTCGAGCCTGGCGAGAAACTCCCGCACGTTTGCCGCCGACTCCATCATCTGGTCTGCGGTTGCGAGATCGGCCCAGCTACGGAAGCCGAGCACGCTCGCAATCTCCTGCCGCGTAGCCAGGAGATTCAGAAGAAGCTGCCGGTTCTGGGGATACGCGCGCGTGTTGTACGCCAAAAACATCTTTTTGCGAAGTTCCGCGCTTGCGGCAAAGGTCATTACCGGCATCATGTCCGGCGGATCGGTGGTCAGCGTCACGCGTCCCGCACCGTTTTCTGCCTTTTGCGCCGAATGCCGCGCGATGTAATCGGCTGGCAACCCTTCCAATTCCTCGGGCGACGCCTCCATCGTCTTTCCGCCCTCCTGAATATTGCGGCTGAATTCGAGCGAGAGTTGCGTCGCCTTGTCATGCAGCGCATGCAGGCGATCGCGCGTGGCTTCATCTTTGTCCACGCCAGAGAGCCGATAGCCCAGCAGGGTGCGCTCCATGTAGTGCTTCGTCGCCGCGCTCGCGCCTTCGAGGCTGATCGCCACCAGCGCGTCATAAACCGCGCGATTCAGGCTCAACGCACTGCCCGCCATGGCCACGCGTTGCGCTTCCATCTGCGCCTGGTCGCGCACCGCCTTGTCCGCAGCCACGCAGTTCAGAATCCCCGCTTGGCTGCCGGCCAGGTTCAGTTGTTCGATGGCCGCGTCAAAGTGCCGCAGCGAGTTTTCCGGCGTGCGCGCGCCTTCAACGGCCAGCAGCGCGGCCAATGCGGTTTCGTGAGCCGCGAGCCGCGCACTCACCCACGCGGTCAGCGCCTCGGCCGATGCGGCGCCTCCAGCCTCCCACACGTGAAGAAACTGGTTTGCGGCTGCGGCAGAAGTTTCATTAGGCATTGCAGGGAAATCCTCCGAAACTCTAGGGTAACAAGTCAACTCGGAATGGATCTCGACAGGGTGATGGGTCAATTTGAAATCGTTTGGTAATGGATTCGTTTGGAATCGTTTGGTAATGGATCAGTTTGGAATCGTTTTGAAAGGGCACGAGTTTACTTGTGCCGCAAAACCCGCAAAATCGAACCTGGCTTTAGCCACTGAGGGAAGGCTTTCCGAACTGGCCGACTACAGCTCAGGCCGATTTGTGCGCGGAATAGGCGTCGAGGCGCTTCTTGAAGAGGAAGAGCACGCTCGGACCAAACGACAACAGCATCACCGCGATCCCGGTCACGATGCCGAAGCTGGTTACGAACGGCGCGCAACAGTCGCCGCGCCGCCGCACCATCACATGACAGGGAACGGCAATCAGCAACTCGAGCACGCTGCCTTTCAGCAGCCACGAGATAGCGCGCGTGGTCACTTGCGTCGAATTTCGGAAGTAGAGGTAAAAAACCACGCCCCAAAGGAGCCACAGGACCAACCACCCACCGAGGAACTTTGCCGCCGTATCGAGATAGCCCGTCCCGAACTCGTCGCTTCGGGCGGCGACGCCAATCGAGAAAATGGCAGCAAGACTCAGAAGGCCGAACAGCATTGACGAAACTGTGATAGAAATCGCGATATGCGTTCGCGGCTTCAACCTTTTCTGCGTGGTGTCAACGGACACGAAGAGCAACAGGGCCTGGCCGGCGAGAACGGCCGCAATCAGAATCCACGACAGCCACATCGAGTACAGGTCTTGCAGGTTTTGATGGAAGTCGCTCGACAGGGCAATGTCCCACCCGGCCAAGCGAATTGCAGCGGGAACGAGGATCCCCAACACAATCACCGCGTAGAACACGCTGATGACGATGCCCCACTTGCGCATGGCGCGCGTCCTTTCCGCCCATCGCATCCCATCATACGCTTGCAGAAGTCTTGAGGACGCCGATCCGCAGTCCCGCCGTCCCTGTCTTCTGTTCCCTAATCCCTGTTCCCTGATCCCTGTTTTTCCGGCATCTTCAGGAACTCCTCCGGCTTGAGCGCGCGCGGCGTGAACCGTGCCATGAACACTGCGCCTTTGAAGTAATCGCGCTGATCAATGCGCGTTCCGATGGACGAGTGTCCCGGTCTCTGCGGCGTCAAATGCAGCTCGCCTTCGCCCTGCATCTCATCGCCCACGTAATTGCGCAGCATTTTGCCGTCGTACACAGCCGTCACGCGATACCATGCCCCGAGCGGATGCAGATCGTCGCAGTTCAACAAAGTCCGCGCCGAGCCGTTCGAAAACGCAAAGCTGTCCAGACACCACTGGCCCTTCACAATGCGAATCTCGAAGAGCATGCGGTTCTGGGTGTCCTTGCCCGTTGCCGGATCAGTCTCAGACAAATGAAAGAAGCGCTGCGCCTGCGCGCCATCGGCATCGGGCCTGAAAATCACTTCCCACGTGTACTGGCTGGCGCCGGCCAGCGGATGCACATCCACAAACAACGCATCGTCCACGCCATTGAACGCCACGGCCTTGCCGTAAGGCGAATCGATCAGATGCGGATGACCGAGCACGTGCGTGGGATGCCCGCCGAGAACTTCGATGTTGTCGAACCGCCAAATGGTGAATTGCGAATCAGACGCCGTTTGCCCGCCCACCGCGCATGCCAGCACACCCACGGCAAGCGCCGCAATTCCATTACGCATGATCCTCATCGAAATTCCTCCACAAATTCCCTGCTGCTTCGCCAATCAATTGAAATCCGCGAGTTAAAAGCTAGTAGCTAGAAGCTAGAAGCTGTCTTTCTCACTTCAACTCGTACGGCTTCTCCGGCTCGGGCACCGCATCCGGAACCTTTGGCATCTTTGCCGGATCGATTTTGGCCGCGCCCGCCAGTCCCACGCCGGTCACATTATCGATACTCAGCAGCAGGCCATCGAATCCCGTCACCTTCACATTACGAATCACCACGTTCTTCATATTCGCCAGCGTGATGCCGCTCTTGCAGGTTCCGGTCACGTTGACGAGCGAAAATCCGACCAGGGGTTTGCGCGGATGGATTTCCGTGGCCTGCACCAGCATCGGCATATCGGTGACACGAATGTTCGAGAAGTGAAACTCGCGAAACAGCGGAATACCGGCGTCGCCGGGAACGGGAAACTCATCCTGCTTGCCGCTGTTCAAATTGTTCAAGCGCAGAAACCCCTGCTTCGCGCCCGAGGCTTCGAAGTCGTTCACCGTAATGTTCTCAACAAATGCGCCACGCCCCGGCCGGCTCTTGATGTAAATGGCGTGACTGCGCGCGCCCACGCATTTGCAGTGCTCGATCACCACGTTGCGAACGCCGGCCGAAGTCTCGCTGCCGATGCCGATGCACGCGAAGGTCTTGTCGTTGAAGGTGCAGTTCAGGATGTGCACGTCCTCGCACGGCCGGTTGATGGTGTTGGCTTCCTCGCCGCGTCCCGATTTAAGCGAGATGCAGTCGTCGCTGGTTTCAAACGTGCAGCCGTCGATGGTCACGTGCCGGCACGAGTCCACATCGATGCCATCCGCGCCGCTGTGGAACACCACATTCTTGAAGGACACGTTCTCGCAGTACACGGGATGCGTCGACCACATGCCTGTCTGCACGGTAAAGCAGTTCTCCACGCGCACATTGCGGCAGTTTGTGAACTCGAGCAGCGCCGGCAGCCGCATGCCCGTCTTGCGGTCGACACGTCCCCTGATGGCATCGCTGGCGACGATCTTCCCCGGCCCCGTGATGCCGATGTTCTCCGCGTCCGTCGCGGAGATGAATGCACCGTAGCCCTTGATCCAGCGGCCCTCCCAGCGCACCTGCGTAATCGGATAGTCGGCCATGTCGCCGGATCCGAGCAGGCTCGCGCCGTCTTCAATGCGCAGCGTCACGTTGCTGCGCAGCGCGAGCGCGCCCGTCGCGTAATCGCCCGCGGGAAACACCACCTCCCCGCCGCCCAGCAACGAGCAACGCTCGATGGTCAGTTGCAGCGCCAGCGTATCGCTCGTCTTGCCGTCCCCAGTCGCGCCGTAGTCCTTCACGTTCAACGTGACCGTTGGACCCGCGTGTGCCGCTGCTGCCGGCTTTGCCGCTTGCGCCCATCCAAAGCTGCTCAACCCAGCCGCAACCGGAGCCGCCAGGGCTCCCCGCGCGGCCGTCGTCAGAAAATCTCTGCGCTTCACAAAAATGCTCACGATGACCTATCCCTTTAAGCGAAAAATTGAACTACTGAAACAACTGCGGCGCAAATTGCACCAGGAAATTCCGCCACACCATCCACGTATGCGCGCCCGGCATGGTGTAGAACGTGTGCTTGATCTGCGCCTGGTCGAGAAATGCGGAAAAACTCTGCGCCGCGCTGAACAAACTGTCGTCTGTCCCGCAGCCAATCCACAACAAGTGCAGCTTGGCGTTGGCCGCCTTCGGATCGGCAGTCAACGCCGCAAAATTTTTCGTAAACTCCTGCGGACGCACCGCGGCGCTGAATCCGCCTACGTAACTAAAGAGATCCAGATGATTCAGCCCGATGGTCAGCGACTCCTGGCCGCCCATGGAAAGTCCCGCAATCGCCCGGTGCTCGCGGTCCTTGTACACGTGGTAGTTGAACTCGACCAGCGGAATCACGTCGCCGATTAGATCGCGGCTGAATCCCTCCGTAACCGAGCCAAAACCGCCCGCGCTCTCCGATCCCGGCGGCGCCGGATAGCCAAACGGCATCACCACAATGAACGGCTTGATCTTTCCCGCGGCTAGCAGGTTGTCGAGAATCAGATTCACGTGCCCCAGCCGCATCCACGCCGTCTCGTCGGCATTGGCGCCGTGGAAGAGATACAGCACCGGGTAGGGGTGGCTGGCGTAGGCGTAGTCCGGCGGCGTGTAAATGACGACGCGCCGGATGGTCCCCAGCGACTTCGACTGGTTCCAGAGGGTGTGCATCTCGCCGTGCGGCACCGATTGCGCGTCGTAGAACGCTGGCCCGTCGCCCTTCACCTCGAGAATGCTGGCAATTGTGCTCGGCGTGGAGCCGGTCTTCACCTCGGCGTTGCCGGGATCGATGGTCTTCACGCCGTCGATGGTGAAGTTGTAGTTGTAAATCTCCGGCTTCAGCGGGCCCACCGTCACGCTCCACACGCCCGCACTGTCTTTCGTCATGGCCACACTGCCGCTCTGGAACTCTCCGCTGACCGTGACCTCGGTCGCCTGCGGGGCGCGCAATCTGAAGGTCACGCGCCGGTCCGGCCCCACTTCGGGCGAGCGCACCTGCCTTTCGATGCCGGTGGTTCGGGGTCCCGTGGTCATACCATTGGACGCCGGGGCCTGCCCAAAGGCCGCCGTACCCGCACCCAGCGCGCAGACGCAAAAAAGACCCGCTCTTCGCACCATGAAAACCTCTCGAAATTCCCGCTATGTACTTCTAGACGAAACGCCCGGCAAGGAAGCCGCAAAACCGCACCCGCAATTTACCCTGACCGCCCTCAATCGCGCGCCGTCTGCCGCCGGCCCCATGCGGTTTCCGCAACCGCGCGGCTCCGGCCTGCCGCACCGCCGGCGCGAGTGGTCAGTCCAATTCGAATGCGTCAGCCATCTTCAACGGTCGCGATCGCCCTGTCAAGGACAGCCGTCCGATCCCTCCGCAGCCCTTCTGGGACCCGTCGCCCGGTCCGACCCGCCCCAATGTCTGGGCCAAACCCCCGTCCTTCGCCGTTTCGGGGCCGTTCCGGGGCCGTTCAGGGAGTGGACGCGCTGGTCCCAAGCCTGTTCCCCGCCCATATTCCATGTTGCAAAGGGCGCAAAAGGCCTTTAAGATGCGTCAATTGAAGGAAATGCCTCACGCGGTCTCCAGCCCGCCCGAATCGCTGCCCGCGCAGGCCCCGGCAGTGCCGCGCCTGCGAGTGAGCAGACTCTGTATCGCTGTTCAGGGAGCCACGCCCGCCGAGCTTTTCGGCCGCGCTGAATCCGCCCGTAAAGACTCTGTTTTCATTGAGTTCCGCCTCGATTTCCTGGCCAAGCCGGCGGCCGCGCTCCCCGATCTCAAGACTTTTCTCGCCCGCCATCGCGAAGTGACGGCCATCGCCACCTGTCGCCGCAAGTCTTTGGGCGGCCATTTCACCGGGTCCCTGAATTCCGAAATCGAATTGCTGCTCAAAGCCGCCGAGGCTGGCGCCCACATTGTTGATTTAGAGGTGGAATCGGCCGAACAAGCTACCCGGCCGCAGTTGGCCAAGTTTCGCGCCGCCCTCCGCGCCGCCGGAGCCGCCCTTTTGATCAGCTCCCACGACTTCAGCCGCACCCGCCGCCCCGACGGCCTGAACCAGACGGCCCAGCGCGTCGCTGCCTTCGAGCCCGATTTCGTCAAGGTGGTCAGCACCGCCCACAGCCTGGCCGACAACCTCTCCGTCCTGCGCATGGTCCAGGACCAATCGCTCAACGCCCACGTGGTGGGCATCGCCATGGGCGAGGAGGGCCTGATCAGCCGCGTTCTCAGTCCGCGCGCCGGCGCCGCCTTCACCTTCGCTTCCGCAGCCGAGGGCGCTGAGACCGCTCCCGGCCAGGTTTCCGCCCGCACCCTCCTCGACATCTACCGCCTCGAGCAAATCGACCAGGCCACGCGCATCTTCGGCGTTGCCGGCAATCCCATCGCGCACTCGCTTTCGCCGCTCATGCACGTCACCGCGTTCCGCCGCGAAAACGTCAACGCCATCATGCTTCCGCTCAAGGTCAAAACGCTCGACGACCTGCTCACTGTCATCCGCGACCTGCCCCTCGACGGCGTCGCCGTCACCATGCCGCTCAAGCAGGAAGTGCTGCCGCATCTGGCCAACATGGACGCGGTCACCGCGAAGATCGGCGCATGCAACACGCTGCGCACCGGCGCGGACGGCAAGCTCTACGGCTTCAATACCGACGTGGCCGGCATCATCCGCCCGCTGGAACGGCGCATGCGTCTCAAGGGCGCGCGCATTCTGGTGCTCGGCGCCGGCGGCGCCGCGCGTGCCGCGGTCTTCGGCCTCGTGGAGCAGGGCGCAGAGGTGGTCATCGTCAACCGCACCCACGAGAAGGCCGTCGCTCTCGCGCGCAAGGCCAAGGCCCATGTTTTAAAGCAGGCCGCGCTCGCCAAGAGCCGCTTTGACGCCATCATCAACACCACGCCTTGCGGCATGACCGGCTTCAAGCAGCAGCTCCCCATCAAAGAAAACGAGCTCAACGCCGCGCTGGTCTTCGACCTGATTTATACGCCGATAGAAACCCCGCTCCTCAAGCTGGCCAAGTCGCGCGGTCTCGCCGTCATCAGCGGCCTTGAGATGTTTGTGCAGCAGGGCGCGCGCCAGTTCGAAATCTGGACCGGCAAGCCCGCGCCGGAAAACGAAATGCTGCGCGTCGTCGAGCTCGAACTCCGCCGCCATCCGTAATAAGCAGCCTCTTCGCTCATCCCCGCTAACTTGCTAACTCGCGATCGTCGCGTCCGCGACGCTAACTCGCTAACTTGCCGACTCGCTGACTCGCTCTTTCTGCGCTACCCTAATCCGCAGAGGCCTCTCTATGCGCGCGGCCGTCTTCGACTCCACAACGGCAACTCCCGGCGCCTGGCTCTCCATTGAGGAGATCCCGCGCCCCGAACCCAGGCCCGGCGAAGTGCTGATCAAAGTCCGCGCCTGCGGTGTCTGCCGCACCGATCTTCACATCGTCGAGCGCGACCTCAAGCCGCTCGAGCCGCGCATCATTCCCGGCCATCAGATCGTCGGTGAAGTGGTGGAGGGTGCCACTGCAACCCTCCCCGCCGGCACGCGCGTGGGTGTCTCCTGGATCGGCGGCGTCGATGGCGACTGCTGGTTCTGCCGCCATGGCATGGAGAACCTCTGCGACCATCCCGTCTTCACCGGCTACTCGGTCAACGGCGGCTACGCAGAATTTGCGGCGGTGCGCGCTGATTTCGCCAATCCCCTGCCCGCCGGTCTCGAACCCATCCACGCTGCGCCGCTGCTCTGCGCCGGCGTCATCGGCTTCCGCAGTCTGCGCGTAGCGGGCGTGGAGCGCGGCGAGCGCGTGGGCCTCTACGGCTTCGGCAGCTCCGCCTCGCTCGCCATTCGCATTCTTCACGCGTGGGATTGTCAGGTTTACGTGGTCACCCGCGGCGAGCAGCACCGCAAAGTTGCCGAATCGCTCGGCGCCGCGTGGGTGGGCGACGAGGATGCGAAGCCGCCCGTCGAACTCGACCGCGCCATCACCTTCGCGCCCGCCGGCAAGGTCGTCGTCGCCGCGCTCGCCGCGCTGCGTAAAGGCGGCGTTGTCGCCATCAATGCCATTCATCTCGACCAGATGCCCGCCTTCGACTACGATCGCCTGCTTTGGGGCGAGCGCCAGTTGCGCAGCGTGGCCAACATGACGCGCCAGGACGCGCGCGACTTCCTCACTCTCGCCCGCGATCTCAACTTCCGCCCTGCTGTCGCGACATTTTCACTGGATGACGCCAACCGCGCCCTCGAAGCCGTCAAGCACGAAACCGCGGAGGGCTCCGCCGTCATTATGCTCTAAGTTTTGAATGCATATGCTGGCGGCTCTCGTTCGTGAGCGTATACTGCGGGCGAAAGACATGATCGATCCAGGGCTTGAAGGGAAAGTCGTTTTGGTGACCGGTGCCAACAATCCCCATGGTATCGGGGCAGCGGTTGCTCGGGCATTTGCGAAACAGGGATGCAAGGTGTTCCTGCATTATCTTCGCCAAGCCGTACCAGGCGCGAAGGGCGCGAGATCGGCAGAGCCCACAGAGCCGGGCGCCCCGTTCTATCACGCGCAACTGGCACAATCGGCCGATGGCGTTCTTGCTGAAATCCGCGCGGCCGGCGCGGACGCCTATGCCTGGGAAGGCGATCTATCCAATCCAAACTCGATTCCGGAGTTATTCGATCAAGCCGAACGCTTCCTTGGTCCGGTAGAGATACTCGTGAACAATGCGGCGCATTGGGAGGCCGATACCTTCGTTCCGGCGCGTGCGGAACTGAGCAACAACCTCGTGGAGTTGTGGAGCGATCGCCCGCAGAACATCGCCGCCGCGGTCATCGACCGGGTTCTGGCCGTCAACACACGCGCAGTGGCCCTTGCGATAGCAGAGTTCGCCGCGAGGCATGTGCAGCGGAATGCGCGATGGGGACGTGTCGTCAACGTGAGCACTGCAGGAGCCGAACGCTTCCCCTCTGAGGTCACATACGGGGCAAGCAAGTTCGCAGTGGAGAGTTACACGCGAAGCGCCGCAAGCGAACTCGGCAAGTTTGGTATCACCGTGAATGCCGTGTCGCTCGGACCCGTGCAAACCGGCTGGATTACGCAGGAGTTGGAGCGCGAACTGCTGTCGACCATCCCTATCGGCAGGGTTGGCGAGCCAGCCGACGTTGCTGACGTCGTACTTTTCCTTGCGTCGGAACAAGCACGATGGATCACAGGGCAAAGAATCTACGTCGGCGGCGGGCACGGGATGTAACAGCGGGTCACCGCCGTCCCGCTCACCCCTCTCTCGCCACCACCGTCACCGTCCCGCTGCCCACCGCAGAGGCCGGCACGCTCGCCCACAGCAACTCCGGCGTTAACTGCGGACGGTACGGCACCGCAAGCAGCAAACGATCGCCGCTGCGAATCTCGTAACAGCAGATCGGCTTTGCCGCCGCGATGGCCGTATTCCAGCGCACCGTCATTTGATCGCTGCCGCTCGCCTTCTCCACCTTCACCACCGTTGGCTGCGCCAATCCCGATTGCGGCAACTGGAAGTAATTGGTCGTCGCGCCGTAGATTCCAGCCACCTCGCGCTCGATTCTCCTCCGCTCCGCAGGCGATGCCGGATCCTGCGTGGCCGCCGCCAGGTTCGCCACCAGTTGATCGTTCTCCGGCTTCTCGCGATCGATGTGCCCGATGCCCGTCACCGCGCAGCTCACGCCCGGAATCGAAAGCGAATAGCGCACCAGGTCCTGGTAATTGGCCTTGTCTGCCTTGCCCACGCTGTAGATCACATCGGCCGTGGTCTTCGAGAAGTGCGGGTCCTTCCCGTAGAAGCTGCCGTCGCCGAACAACTTCATGGCGATGACGCCCATACCGCGCCCCACCGCCAGTTGCAGCACGTTGTACTCATGCGAGGTGTAGAGCTTGTCGTTGGCATTCAGCGCCACCAGCAGCGTGTCCAGGTTGTTGGCGGTGTCGCGGCGCATCATTTCCATCAATATGGGCGAGCTCAAATGCCCCGTCATGCCGATGTGGCGCACGTACTTTTTATTCTCGGGATTCAGACCCGTGTAGTTGGTGCCATCGCGGTAATCGAGCAGCGCCGCAAAGGCGCCGATGCGGTCGGGCATCTTCGATCCGCGCGCGTCCATGCCCATATAAAGCTGGTCGACGTCATCCAGGGAGCCGATCGCGTGCATTTGAATGGCATCGAGATACGCACCCTCGGGAATGTAGCCCTTGCCGTCGCCGAACATCTGCGTCAGCGTCCGTTTCAGGTCGCTCACCGCCGTCGCGCCCGGCGTCTGTGCCGAGGGGCTCGACGGACCCAGGGCAAATCGCTCCCGCGTCTTGCTGGCAATGTACAGGCTTTCGCGCAGCGCCGCGTTGTAGTCCGCAACGCCCGGCGTCAGGTGCATGCGCCGGAACGCTTCGCCGTAATTCATCTGGCTGGGCCCATACACATTGGCCGAGTCAAGATAATTCACGCCCAGTTGCACGGCGCGCACAATGATGTCCGGCGCATCGATCCCCGGCGCGGTCCATTGCAGCGATGCTTGCCCGCCCAGCGCCAGCGGCGTTACCCATCGGCCCATCCGCCCCAGCAGCCGCTTGGGCAATCGTTCCGTCGGCGTCTCCGCCCACGCCTTGTGGTTTGCGGCAAGGTAGCCTGTCGCGGGCAACGTGCCCAGCAGCTTCAGAATGTTGCGTCTTGAGATCATGGGAGCCCCGCCTTTCCTCCGGAACCGCCCCAATCAGGGGCGATCGGAAGGGATTTGCAAGCAGTGTACAACGAAAGCCGATTTGCATTGGCTCGCGGCCGGCTGAACGAAGACAAAAATCCTGCAATTATTCTTTCTTGTCAATGCGGAATGAACGGCTGACTTGCTGGCTCGCCGGCTCGCTAGCCCTTGCCGCCCTTATGTTTCTTCGCGGACTTGTCCGCCTTCTTCTCTCCCGGCACATGCGTCGTGGGAATCGGCGCCATGTCCGGGCCGATGCGTTGCAAGCGCGTATCGATCATTTCATAGTTAATCGTTCGCGGAGCTACGGGCCTGGTAATGCCGGTCGCGGCATCGGTGGTCACATTGGCGCTGCTGGCGAGCTCGAAACTGAAGGCGGGAACCGCGCCTCCCGGCTTGTTCTCAGTAAAAACGCGCACCGGCAGGTAGCCCTGAATGGGATGCAAGCGGAACGCCGTCTCGTAACGATGGTGCTTGAGACTCCAGGTGAAGACGCGCACCTGGTCGAAGTCGTAGGGCAGCCCGTTCGCGGGCGGCGCCATCACCGTCAGGTATTCGGCAACCTGGTGGTCAGGCGTGCTGGCCGCGGCGTCGCTTACCTTGGTCAGCACCCACGCGCCCACGATGCGCTGGCCCTCGGCGTACTGTGCCACTTCGTCCGGCACGTCCACATCCAGGCGGCTGCCCAGCAGCCAACCCACACGGCCCTGCGGGTCGCGCGCCAGCCACCAGTCTTCCATCTCCGGCGGCTCGGTTTCTGCCACGGGTGTGGGCGGCGCCTTGGCGGTGCCTGGTTTCGCGTTGCCGGTTGCCGGCGTGCTCTTGTCTCCCACGGCGGGCTTGCCCGTATTCGACGGCAACGGTCCAAAGACCTCCGCCGGTTTCTTGGGAGCCGATGCCCGCACCAGCAGCTCTACCTTGGTGTTGCCGGGGAGCAGATAGAACCGCTCCGTTTCGCGGCCCGGAAGCAGATGCATGGCAAGATCGTCGCGCAGCACGGCCGTCGCCGCCACGGGATCGTTCTTGCTCTCGGCGGCAAGCTGCAAAAACCCGTCGTACGTCTTCTCGTCGATCACGGCCCGCTCTTCAATCCAGCCGATCTCGTTCTTTTCGGTCTTGACCTTGAGAAAGCGCTTGCCGTGCTCCAGAACCTGCAACGGCTGCCCGTTCACCACCTGGCAAACGCGGTTTGAAACCGGGGCTACGCGGTCGTGGAGATAAACCGGGCGCGCCGATGCGACGTACACCATCTCATGCTGTTCGTGGCGGAAGCGGCTGCAGCCGGTGAGGAGCAGAACACAGCTCAACGCCAGCAGCGATGCAGCGAAACTCGTTCCGAAGCGCCGGAAAAAACTGAGAAAAAGAGTTGGCAAACCAGTAGACACAGACCCTTGCGATTGCCTTGAGGATAGCACTCCATAGGTTTCAGGTGTCAGGTTTCAGGTGTCAGTGGTGAGCGGATGGTAATCAAAAGTCACAAGAATCAGTAGAGAACGGATCAACGGTTTCGCCGGAAGCTCGCGGAACGGCCCGGCCCTGAAACCTGACACCTGACGCCTGCCTTCACGGCAGCGCCGCGACAGCAACGGCGCCCACGGGGTCAGTTCCCGTTTTGGAAGTAATCGCGGCGGTCAGCGCCCCGGAGCTCATGGTGTAGGCTTCGAGGTCGGGGTCGCCGCTTGAGGTCGAGCCGCCGTTGGAGACCGCCAGTACAAAGTTATCCAAGCTGTCCTCGGCAAGGCCCATGGGCACGATGCCGGAGGCGATGGTGCTGCCCGAGGCGATCGTATAGCTGGTTCCCGAAACGGAAATGGGAAACCATGCGATGTTCCCCGACCCCGTATTGCCCTGGCCGTTGGCGACATAGACGTATTCACCCGACGCAATGGGCAGGATGGCGTTGGGCGCCAGTCCGCCGCTCGCGATGGGAGAGCCGGAAACCTGCGTCAGGGTTCCGCTGAGCGAACTGTAGTTGAAGACGCGCAGCCCGCCGGAGTTGGCCGAGGAGTTGGCCAGCGTCTCGCCGATGTAGAAAAGCCGGTCTGTTGGATCCACGGCTACCGACAGCGCCGATCCGCCGCTGTTGGCGACGGAAATCACCCGCGCCGAGGAACCCAGCGGATTCGAGTTGCCGGTGTTGAAGGGAACCACGATGGTTCCACCGGCGCCGAGCGCAACAAAGAGGTTGGTGCCGTCTGGAGAAAGCACCATCTGCTCGACCGACGCGCTGGTCACATTAAATGCCTGGTACGGCGGAGTGCCCGAGCCGGCATACGCGCCGGTCGAAGTGTTGATGGGGATGGCGTCCAGTTGCACAGTTCCAGTAGTCGGGATGAACGCGTCAATCAGCCACGAGCCGCTCACTTGCATGGCCCTGGCAATATCGGAGGAGATCGTCGAGCCGCCGTTCCCAATGGTCAAAGCGCCGCCCGATCCGATGCTGTAAAGGTAGATGCCGCTCACAGTGCCGACGTAGAGAAACCCTCCACCCGGCGCAATGGCAATGCAGTACGGCGCGGAAGAAAGATTGTAGGGGCTGCCGGAAACCTGCTCCAGCATGCCGGAGGAGATGGAGTACACGGCAATTTGCTTCGTCGTCTGGTTCAGCACAAAAAAAACGCCGCTCGAGAGCGTGGTCGCCGTAGTCGTCGTTGTAGTGGTCGACGTGGGCAGGTTCCAGAATCCCGAGCATCCTGCAAGAAGCGTTGCGGCGGCAAGCAGAATAAGGCCATATTTGATCTTCATCGTCACTCCAGGCAGAATGCACACCCAGGAGCATCACTTCCTGGAGAGTCCCCAAAAGCATTCTGTTTCAAGGGTAGCGCCAGCCGGTACCTTTTGTCCGCCGCCAGGTCCGATGCCCAGGGGCAGAAATGCCGGACTGTTGAAAAGACGCGGCCAGAATCATTTCCGCTCAAGGGAAAAGTCGCGGCAGAAGCGTAGCGCCGGTCTCCAGACCGGCTGTCGTGCGGGTCTCCAGACCCGCACTCATCCGAGGATCATTACAAAATCACGAGGTCAGAGCGCTAATTCGGTCTGCCACCTGATGCGGCGCGGCGCCGGAAGCGCTCGTCCACGGGCTGTCGGCCCTGAAATCCGGCTTCCATCGTATGCCAGTGTTCGATGGCCGGTTCGCCCATGCGCCAGCACAGCAGGACGACCTCGTCGTCGATCCGGCAGGGAAAGTCGAGCAGGCCCGCTTCCAGGTCCTTTACCTGCACCCCGATGGCGTCAATCTCTGCAATGCTCTCGCGCACGCGATTCAGATGCGAATCCATTTCGGCGCGCTGCCGGGCCACGTCCGCGGTGTTCACCCGCATGCCGCCGGAAAAATAAATGCGCTGCGCCACTTCGCTCAGACCCGACTCCGCGGTTTGCGCGGAACGGCGGCCTTCAATGGCGCGCTTGAGCAGCGACTCAAGCACCGGAAGCAGCGACTGCGCCTCTTCGAGAGTAAAGGTCCTCATGGCATGCATCCTGGGGCCTGTTCACACAACGTTACCCGCCTGAGATTGCGTAAGCAGACTCTAAACACCTACAGCATACGACGAAATCCGGGCAAAAGTGTATTCGGGACGAATAGCCTGCGTTTATTGCGGCACGGCATCGAGCGCCGGCGCGCTTTCAGCGGGTTCAGCCCCGCTGCCATTGCTCGTCTTGTCCATGACTTCCTGGACCAGTTGCCCGCGCATCTCTTCGTTCCCTTCCAGGAACATGGTTTCAGGGTTTCCCGGTGTCCAAACCACGTCCACGCCTTCTGTGCCCTCGGCCGCCTCCTGTGTGCCTGGCTCGCCTGCCTTGGCTGCAGGCTGGGCGTCGCGGTACTCCTTAATGGCCGCATCCAGAGTGCTGCGCAGCTGCCGGGCAAATTCATCAATTTTAGGCAGCCTGAAGGCGGAGAGGTGGCTTCCCTGCACACGAATGAACTTCGCATTTCCAGTCGTGTGTTGTGCCCATGGAGACAAGCCATTGTCATTCGCATGCGATTGAAATTCATCCGTTAAAAAAACATCCACATTTCCATGGAACTGCTTCAGAGTGTAATTACGTGTTGCTTCCAACGTCACAATACGAATGCCGTCCACAAGCTTTCGGCCCAGGAAGACCGGAATCTGCAAGCCCCACCGCATGCACAACCTCACCAATCGGCTATACCACCATTTCTTGGCTCGAGCCAAGGCGCGCCGAGACTTTTCTGCTGCAAGAGCCGTCAGGTGAGCCAGGATTCCAGCGTCCGGCGGCAAATCTGTCTCTTTGATCTGAAACCACCGCCTCGATCGACTTTCGCCCTGTCCGAGGTCGACTTTGTTTAAAAACGGCAGCCTGTGCACGGGGTCGATCAGGATCAGGCGGAGGACAGTTTCGTTCGCCTCCTGAAGCTGCCGGGCCACTTCAAAGGCGGGAATCGCCGAGGAGCAATATCCCCCGATAAAATAGGGGCCGTGTGGCTGCACCGTGCGCATGGCTTGCACATAGCGGGCCATCATTGGCTCCAGCGACCAGTCGCCAACCCATTCGCCTGGTTCGTACTCCTGTACCCCATAAAATGCCTGATCGCTGCCCAGCCGTTGCGGCAGCAACGGGTAAAAATGGTATGCGTGAATCATGAAGAATGGCGGTCTTGAAAGGTTCCCGCTTTGCACAGGGACAATGAGGTGGTCTCCATGTTGATCTGGCAGCTCGGAGATTTGCCGTGCCTGGCCTTCAATGCCTGGCGTCATAGACAGGTCTTGCATGGAACGGTCGACTGGAGCGGGGACCGGCGTTGACCCGGCTTTTTGCGCCGCGGATGCCTGGTGCAGCGATTTGTTGACGAGGGCGCTGAAACGACGCACGCTGGGCGCCTCAAAGAGACCCGCAAGTTCGAGATCGACGCGGAAGGTCTTCTTGATCATGGCGAGGAGACGGACGCCGACAAGGGAGTGGCCGCCGAGTTCAAAGAAGTTGTCGTGGATCCCGATGGGGCGCACATTCAGCACGCGCTCCCAGATTTGCACCAGCTCGGCTTCGATCTCATCGCGCGGAGCTTCAGATGGCGTCTCCCGTTGTGCCGTTTTCACCTCCGACTGCATCAGTTTCTTGATGTCCGCCTTGCCGTTGGACGTCAGAGGAATCTCGTCGATGAACGCGAACACAGACGGGACCATGTAGCTTGGCAAACGGCGCTGCAACGCCGCGCGCAAGTCTTCCACTGAAGGCGCGCTGCTGGCATCGGCCGCCACAAGATACGCCACCAGCTGCTTCTCCGCATCGCCGCCCTGCACGGTCACTACGCACTGGCGCACGCCCGGGTGCCGCAGCAACTCGTTTTCAATCTCTCCCAGCTCAATGCGGAAACCGCGGATCTTGACTTGGAAATCGTTGCGTCCCAGGTACTCGATGTTGCCGTCCCGCTGCCAGCGGCCCAGGTCGCCGGTGCGGTACATGCGCGCATCCGGGCCGGTGGTGAAGGGATCGGCCAGAAATCTCTCCGCGGTCAACTCAGGGCGGTTCAGATAGCCACGCGCCACCTGCACGCCGGCAATATAAAGCTCTCCGGGCACGCCCACGGGAACCGGCCGCTGCCGCGCATCCAGAATGTACATGCGCGTGTTGGCGATGGGGCGGCCGATAGGAATGTTCTCGGGCAATGGCTTTGCAGGACAGGTCCACGCCGTCACATCCACCGTGGCCTCGGTCGGCCCGTAAAGATTGTGCAGCGCCGCATGCGGCAACTGCTCTTGAAAGCGCCGCGCCAGAGCCGCGGGCAACGCCTCTCCACTGCACACCACGCGCACCAGAGTCGCGCAGGTCGCCGCTTCCGGGTAATCCAGAAAAGCCTGCAGCATCGAAGGCACAAAGTGCGCCGTGGTGATCCTGTTCCTGCGGATCGCTTCCACCAGGTACGCCGGATCCTTGTGTCCCTCGGGCCGCACCACCACCAGCCGTGCCCCGATCATCAGCGGCCAGAAGAACTCCCACACCGACACATCGAATCCAAAGGGTGTCTTTTGCAGCACGGCGTCGGCAGCGTTCATCCGGTACGCGGTCTGCATCCAATCCAGCCGGTTGCAAAGCCCCTGGTGCTGCACCATCACGCCCTTCGGCTTTCCTGTCGAGCCGGAGGTGTAGATGACGTACGCCAGGTGTTGTGGCGTGAGCCCGAGGTCGCGCGGATCGGGATCGCTGGCCGGCATCTGCGACCATGCGCCAGTCTCCGTAAGATCGATCACCGGCAAGGCGCGATCGAGAGTGGCGAACAAGCCTTTCAAATGCGGCTGCGTGAGCAGCACCACCGGCTCGGCATCGTCGATCATGAAGCCAAGCCGTTCCGCAGGAAATGTGGGATCGAAAGGCACATACGCGCCACCGGCCTTGAGCGTAGCCAGCAGGGCAATCACCATCTCGAAGCTGCGCTCGGCGCACACCGCCACGCGCGCATCGGGCTTCACGCCCAGCGCCCGTAAATGATGCGCCAGCCGGTTCGCCCGTGCATTCAGCTCGGCGTAGCTCAGCGGCGCATCCTCAAACACCAGCGCCGTGGCAGCGGGAGTGCGCGCAACCTGCGCCTCGATCAACTGCTGCACAAACGTGTCGGAGTGATAGGGGGCTGCGGTGCCGTTCCACTCGTAAAGAACCTGGTGGCACTCGGCCGCGGGCAGAATCTCAAGGTGGTTCACCGCCTGGGCCGGATTGGCGGTTGCCGATTCCAGCACCGTTTGATAGTGGCCCAGCATGCGCGTGATGCGATCTTCATCGAAGAGATCGGCGTTGTATTCCATCTCCAGCCAGATCTCCTCGCCCTCGTCTGTCGCGAAGAGCAGGAGGTCGAACTTCGCCGCGTTGCTGTGCGCCATGAGCGATTCGACGGCCAGCCCATCCATCCCGATGAACGAAAGCTGTTGATCGCGGTCGCGCCAATTCAGCATCACCTGGAACAACGGCGTGTGTCCGGGGCTCCGCTCCTGCCCGAGCCGGCGCACGATTTGGTCGAACGGCGCGGCGCGATGCGCGTAGAGCTCCAGCGCGCCCTTCTGCACCGATCCCAGCAACTCGCGAAAGCTCATGTCGCCCGCGATCCTGGTGCGCAGCACGTGCGTATGCAGCAGAAATCCAACCACCGACTGCAACTCCTGCTGATCGCGATCGGCCAGGGGAATGCCCAGCAGAATGTCGTCGCTACCCGTGTAGCGATAGAGCAGCGTATTCAACGCTGCGGCAAAGATGGTGAACAGGCTCACCCTTTCCTGCTGGCTGGTATGGCGCAGCTTCTCCGTCATCGCGCTATCGAGTTTCCAACGCAGACGGTTGCCGCGATACGACATCGCCGTGGGCCGCACACGATCCGCGGGAACTTCGAGAAGCGCCGGTGCATCGCGCAACTTTTCTTCCCAGAAGGCAAGGTCAGCGGTGAAGTCCTCATCGGCTATGCGCTTCTGCCGCCACGTCGCATAATCGCCATGCGTAATGGCCAGCGGCGGCAAGGCGGCCGGCTGGCCGCCGATCAGCGAGCGATAGAGCGCCGACAACTCGCGCCAAATGATTCCCTCTGACGACCAGTCGCAGACGATGTGGTGCATCATCAAAATCAGCACGTGCTCGCGGCTGCTCAGCTGCACCAGCGCGACGCGAATTCCCGGCGCCGATTCCAGGTTGTAAAGTGCGCGCGGTTTCTCCGTCAGCAGGCGCTGCGTCTCGAGTTCGCGTTGTGCCGCGGGCAAGGCGCTCAGGTCGATCTTCTCGAATTGCAGCGGCCAGTCGTCGTGAACCATCGCGTGCGGCACGCCATCAATCACTGCAATCGTCGCGCGCAGCAATTCGTGACGCGCCACAATCATGTTCAACGCCGTCACCAGCGCGTTGACGTTTAGTTCTCCGGTCAGTCGCACCGCTTCGGCTTCGTTGTAGACGGGCTTACCCGCATTCAACTGCTCCATGAACCACAGGCGCTGCTGCGCCTGGCTCAGCGGGTAGGGCAGCGACGAGTTCCGCCGCGGTATGGTCTCCTCTGAAGTGGAGGGAACGAACTGTTCGAGAACGCTCTGCTCCCAATGTGTCGCGGAACCGCCCTCGCCGCTGCCGTGGCTGTCTCGCAGCCGCTGCCGCACCAGTTCCGCCTGCTCGGCAACGGTGCTGTTCTCAAAAAAGTCGTTGATGGAGAGAATGATCGGCAATTGTCCACGCAATTTTGACAGGCATTGAATAGCTAGCAGCGAATGTCCGCCCACGGCAAAGAAATTGGTATGCGCGTCGACGGCCGAAACCGACAGAACCTCAGCCCACGCGGTAGCGATGATCTGCTCGATGACTGAGACCGGCGTTGGCGCGCCATTGCCCTGGCTGGCATCAGAGGCGTGCGCGATTTCGTTTCCGTTCCCGCCGGCTCCCGCCGCGGCTGCCAGCACCGCTGGATCCAGCAGCTTGAGCCGCTGCACTTTTCCCGAGGGCCCCTTCGGCAACTCCTTCAAGAAGCGAATGCGCGAAGGCGCCTTGAAATGCCCGAGCCGGCTTTCACAAAACGCGAGCAATTCATTCTCACCGACGGCTGAACCCGGCCTTAGCACCACAAAGGCCACGGCATCCTCGCCGAAATACCGGTCGGGAATGCCCACCGCCGCGGCTTCCAGCACCGCCGAATGCGATTCCAGAACCTCGTCAATCTGGCGCGGAGCAATATTCACGCCGCCTTTGATGATGAGTTCCTTCGATCGACCCACCACGAAGAAATAACCATCTTCGTCGCGTCGCGCCAGGTCGCCGGTGTGGAACCATCCCTCGCTGTCGAGCACCGCCGCGGTGCCTTCGGGATCCTTGTAGTAGCCCTTCATCAGCGCCGGACCGCGCAGCACAATCTCGCCCGCTTCGCCGTCGGGCACTTCCGTTCCCTGCCGGTCGACCAACTTGATTTCAAAACCCCACGCCAGGCCCGGCGATCCAATCTTGTTCTTTGCCGGTGGCTGCGGATTCGAAAAAACGTTGCCGCCTTCCGTCGAGCCCATGGCCTGCAGCAGCGGCAGTTGAAACTTGTCCAGGAATTGCCGGTGCAGCGCCGGCGCAAGCGGCGCGGAAGAAGAGCGGAAGAAACGAATGCGCCGGAATGCCTCCGCGCGCTGCTCTTTCTTCGCATCGTCCCAATCCACGAGCTCTGCAATGATGGTTGGCACCAGCGCCGACCAGGTCACGCGCAAATCGTCGACCCAATCCCAGAATTTGCTCACCACGAAACGGTGCGTCACCACCACCGATCCGCCACTCAGCAGCGTGGGGATCAGCGTTACGCATTCCGCGTTGATGTGGTAGAGCGGCAGCACCAGCAAAGAGCGGTCGGCCGCAGTCAGTTCGTGCGAAGCAATCGAATTCCATCCATGCGCCAGCACCGTGGCATGCGTATGGATGGCCGCCTTCGGCTTCCCGGTGCTGCCGGAGCTGTACATCAGCAGCGCCACGTCGCCGGCACTCGGGCACGGCGGCGGCGCAATAGAAGACACGGTTTCAAAAGCAGGAATCGGGCCGTCGACGTTGGCTAGTATCACGCGAATATCGCGGCGCACGTCGGCCAAAGCCTCGCCCAGCAAAGCGGCGTATTGCTCATCTGCGAAGACCACCTTGGCGTCGCAATGCTCGAGCATGTAGGCGAGTTGCATCACGCCGGCGCGCACGTTCAGCGGCACAACCACCAGTCCGCCATACATCGATCCCAGGAAGAGCTGCACGGTCAGAAGACCGTTATCCATCAGAATCGCAACTTTGTCGCCCGGCGCCAATCCGGCCTGGCGCAGCATGCAGGAAAGCAAAATGCAATTCTGCTGGAGTTCGAGAGAGGAGATTGTTGACCCGGTCTCAGCGCTCAACAGGAAGGCGGTCGCCGGCTGCAACACAGCTGCGGCAACCACAGCTTCGCGGATCGTCCTGATTTCTTTGCCAACCTGCATGGACAGGCCCCGGCCTCTTAAGTATGTTTGCGGAAACAATCGTGGGCAATTGCAGTCTAGCCAAGGGGTATCGACCGCAACAATTCCCCAAAGAGGCCACGCCTCGCTCACCCGTCCGGAATGCAAAGTAACTTCCACGCACGCCGGTTGCGAAGTACCTCGCGCCCACGGGTAATGCCCGATTCGATTACTTTTGCTGTAGTTGCGGCGACGATCCGTCGCTGGCGGCCCGGTGTATTCCCGATTCTACCCCGTGCCCCGTCCTTTCGTCCGCCGCGGCGGAAAAGGGTGGGAAACCGGCGCTTAATCCCGTCCCGGCAACTCTTTCAGGTCAATGCCCAACTGCTGGCACTTCTTATAGAGATGGCTTCGCTCCAGCCCCAGGGCCTTGGCGGTTTGCGTAATCTGGCGGCCATGCCGCTCCAGCTCGGCCAGTACCTGGGCGCGCTCAAAGGCAAGTACGCGTTGCGCAAGCGGGCCACTCGCATCGCCCTCCGCTCCGGAAACCGTTGCAGCGCCTTGATGGGTCACAGGCAACGCCAATCGCACGTCTTCCGCGCCCACCTCGCCGCCGGCCAGCAATAGCAGCCGCTCCACCACGTTGCGCAACTCGCGAATGTTGCCAGGCCACGCATATTCCTGCAGGGCCTCGAGAGCGGCGGCAGTGAACGCGGCGGGCTTCCATCCGTTTTGCGTGCTCACCTGGCGCACGAAATGCTCCACCAGTGCGGGCAAATCTTCGCGGCGCTGGCGAAGCGGCGGCAGCTCCAGTGGAAACACGACCACGCGATGATAAAGGTCGCGCCGAAAACCTCCCGATTCCACGAGTTGCTCGAGATTGCGATGCGTGGCCACCACCACGCGCACGTCCACGGCCGTGGGTTTGCCGGCGCCGATGCGTTCCACCTCGCCCTCTTCAAGCACGCGTAGCAGTTTGGCCTGCATGGCGAGAGGCATGTCGCCAATCTCGTCCAGAAACAGCGTTCCGCGGTGCGCTTGCTCGAACTTGCCCGTGTGCCGCTGCGCCGCGCCGGTGAATGAACCCTTCTCATGCCCGAAGAGCTCGCTTTCAATCAGCTCCGAAGGCACGGCCGCGCAATTCAGCGTCACGAACGGCCCCGCCGCGCGCGAGCTTTTCTCATGCAAGGTACGCGCCACCAGTTCCTTGCCGGTGCCGGTTTCGCCGTAGATGCACACCCGCGTCTCGCTCGCGGCTACGCGCTCGATCTGCGCCATCACGCGGCGCATCTTTTCTCCACTAAAGACCAGGGTGTGCTTGCCGACGCGGGCCTTCAAATCGCGGTTTTCGGTTTCCAGGCGCGTCAGCTTGAGCGCGTTCTCCACCGTGACCAACAATTTTTCTGTTGACAGCGGCTTCTCCAGAAAATCGAGGGCCCCCAGCCGCGTGGCGCGCACCGCCATCTCAATGTGCGCCTGGCCGCTCATCATCACCACCGGTGCGGCCACGCCCGCAGCCTTCAAATCTTCGAGCAGCGAAAGACCGTCGCGGCGCGGCATCACCACATCGCTCAGGATCAAATCGAAGGGTTGCGTGCGCGCCAGCTCCAGCGCGCGTTCTGCGTTGTCACAGACCACGGCCTCGTGTCCTGCCAGGCGAAAGGCGCGCGCCAGTGAGGCCAGTGTATTGGCTTCGTCATCGACGATGAGAATGTTCGCCTTCGCGTTCATGCGGCGGCCCTCGGCAGCGTAATGATAAACGTTGCGCCACCACCCGGGGGGCTTTCCACGGCGATGGTGCCCGCGTGATCGGCGACAACCGACTGCACAATGGCCAGGCCGAGGCCGGTGCCGTGCTGCTTGGTGGTGTAGTAGGGCGTGAACAGCCGCTCGCATTCTTCGGGCGTCATGCCCTGGCCGGTATCGGCCACGCGGAGTTCCACTTTGTCACCTTTTGGATGAGCGGAGATGGTCAGCACGCCTCCATCGGGCATCGCGTCCATGGCATTCAGCACCAGGTTCGAGAGCGCGCGGTGCAGCAGCTCCGGATCGGCATCGAGCGGCATGGGCGCATCGGCCACGTCGACAGTCATCTTGATCTTCGCGTCGATATTCGCAGTTTGGCTCGCGGCCGTTTCGTAAAGCGCGCGCACGCGTTCCACCAGAACCTTCGCGTCGATGCGCTCCAACTCGGGCTTCGGCATTTTGCTGAAGTCCGAGAAGCGGCCGATGATCGTCTTCAGATTCGCAATCTCCGTCGCCAGCGTCGCCGTGCTCTCGCGAAACACTTCGTCGAACTCCGCTTCCGGCAACTCGCGTGCCCGCACCAGATTCTCCACCGTGAGCTGCAGCGGGAAGAGCGGATTCTTGAGCTCGTGCGCCAGCCGCCGCGCCAATTCGCGCCATGCGGCCACGCGTTCGCTCTGCACCAGGCGGTCGCGCTGGCTCTGGAGCTGCTCCGTCATGTGATTGAAGCTGCGCGCCAGCACGCTCACCTCGTCGCGTCCGCGTGGCGGCACGCGCACGTCCCAGTTTCCGCCCGCAACTTCTTCGGCTGCATGCGCCAGTTGCTCGATGGGCCGCGAAACCCGCGCCGCGATCCACAGGCTAAATAGAATCGCCAGCAAAATGCCGCCCGCCGCCACTCCGTACGCAATAGCCCGGATGTGCTGCTGCGCCTCGACCATGCCGCTGCGCGCAATGGCCACCACCAGCACCGCCATCACGGTGCCCTGCTCGTTCTTGAGCGGGATCGCGGTGGCGTTCAGGCTGTCTTCGCGCCGCCCGGTCGGATTCACGATGCCGTTCACCTGCTGGCCGCTGGTGCGTGCGCCGTCAATCAGGCTCTTATATTGGATTGCGGCGGGCACTGCTCCACCTGGTCCGAGGAGTCGCGCAGGATCGAAGGCCGTCAGAGCAGGCGCACTCGCTCCCGCGCTGAAATTCACCATCGTTGTCAAACTGTTCGCATCGCTGTAAAGGCCGATCTGCATCCCTGGCGCCACCGGAAGGTCGGCGAGAAAACTTTGATCGAGTCGCTCACCGCCGATCAGGCGCACTTCGGTCCCGCCCACCGCGTGCACGGCGAAGAGGCCAAGAGCGGTCGAGCCGTCAGGCAAGTCTTCCCGTTTCAAAAATGGCGTGGTCGAGGCATTTGCGGCCGCTGGCTCCGGATAACCGAACCGCGCGGGCCATTGCGCGGAGCTCACAATCTTTCCATCCGCGCCCACAATCTCAAGAAAATCGAGTTGCGCGTCCTGCGCCATGGACTGCGCTTCCGTGAGATAGGCTGCTGCGTCGCCCGACTGCGCCAGCTCAAATGCCATCGAGCGCGCCCGCTCGCTTGCAGCCAGGCGATCCACCGCCGCGGCCACCTCCTGCGAGCGATGCTGAAACTCGCGCTGAAACTGGCTGACGAAAAGCGCCGTCTCCTCCTGGTCGCGCATTTCAAACACGTGGCGAATGCGCACCAGCACGGTCCACGCCACCGCCGCGACCGCCGCGGCCACAGTGAGCGAAAACAGGAGCAGCAGTTTTTGGCGAAGACTCACTGTGTGCCCTCCAGCGACGCTCCGGCAAGGTCGGGCGTGCCATTGGCGCGCAAGCGCACATCGCGCACGCGACTGCCGATCGCCCAGGCGCGAGGAAGATCGAGCAACGGAACCAGCGTCTTGAGTTCCAGAAAATCGTGCTCAGCGCGGAAGAGTGCCGTGGGATTCTGTCCCGCCACGGGAACATTCTCTCCCGCGCTGCGCAACAGAGTTTCCAGAGCCGCCGCAGGATCGGCGCCATCAAGCGGCAGTTTGCGCAGCGCCAAGTCGGCACGCGGTGCGTTGTGCGCGTTCGCCACCTGCACGTTGAATCCAGCTTCGCGCAGATTGAGTGCGATGCGTTGCGCCGCCAGTTGCATGGCGCCATCGCCGTCGGCCGCGAGCGTAAGCGGCGGCGCCGAAAGCCCTCCGCGCAGCTCATTCGCCTTGTTCAGGTCGCGATCCGCTGGAAACAGAAATGCGTAGCCGGTAAGCGATTGCGGCAAAAGACTCGCAGTAATCTCGCCCTGTTTTTGAAAGATGACATTGAACAGCGCGCCACGGTCGATACTTTGCGCAATCGCCGCGCGCAGCATGGCGTTCGTGAGCGCGCCCGTGTCCGACACTTCGAGCGCCAGCAACTCCACCGGCGGCGAAACCACCACCGCGAGATGCTGCTGTTGCGCCTGGCGCAGTTCCTGCGGCGGCACCTCTGCGATGTCGGTGCGGCCCACGCTCAAGTCGAGCCATTGGTCGCGGATCGGCCGGTTGCCCGCGATCACAATCTCGTCGAGAAACGGCCGCCCCTGCCAGCAGTTTTCGTTAGCGGTGAGCGTGAGCAGGCCGTTGTTGGAGTTGGTGAACTGAAACGCTCCGGTGCCGATGGGATTCGCCGGCGTTTGTCCGTCGGCGGTACGCGTGAGCGCGATGAGATACGCATCGCTCCCGAGCAGCGCCGGCAAGTTGGGCATCGGCGAGTCGCCGGTAAAAATCACTACCGAGCCCACGGCGTGCACTGCGGTCCACGGACAGTTCGCGGTGCACGCGGTGTTCAGAGCCATCACCACGGCCGAAGAATTCAGCGGCGAACCATCGTGAAAATGCACGCCCGGCCGCAAGCGGAACTGCCAGCGATGGTCACCAGAATCCGATTGCCACTCCACGGCGAGAGCCGGACTGACGGTTCCATTCGCATCGAGCGCAGTCAATCCGTCCAGAACCAGCCGCCGCGCCAGCCCATCCGGACCCTGCCACGCATCGCCCGCAACCTCCACGCGCAGCGAGCCGCCATAATGGGGACGCGTTCTCGCCCGCGCACAAATGCAAACCAAAACGAGAAGAAAACTAATTGCAAAGCGCCGTAACACGGTCCACCTTATATTCGTTCGCCGCATTCCGCACCACCGCGAGAACGCTTTTGCCGTCGGGCGCGGTCCAAAGAGCCGTTACCGTCCCGTCCATGGCGAGCGGTGCGCTTGCCGGCACGGCTTCGAGCGCGGGCAACTCGTAGGCGCGCAGACTGTCGTTCGCTGCCTCGCCGGAACTGGACGCAATCACCTGCACCCCGGCGCCGCAACCGGAGTGCAGCACGGCAAAATCGCTGCCCCAGTCGCGCGTGCCGGAGACAGTCTTCAGGGCCCCGTTCTCCGCCAATTGCACTCGTCCGTCGATGCCGCCGATGAGCAGTGCGCCAGAACCGGCGGATCGCGGAAGCAGCGCCGCTGCATAAAACGGCGGCAGATCGACACCGACGCTCGGAGAAACGACACCCGTAAAGTAATCGCGCGCGGAGTTGTAGAAGGCCTTGAGCTGCGGTGCGCCGGACGCGTCCGTTGTAATGGGCCAGGGGTCGTCGCTTGCGTGGCAGTTGACGGTCCAGCCATTGTGCGGTGGCGCGGCCGTCTCAGCAGGCGGCGAAGACGCTCCGTTGCACTCGGTTCCCGGCGTGAATGCTGTAAATCCATTTCCATCTGCAGCCGCAAACAGAACTCCGCGCGCATCTCGCGGCATCGGCCGCTTCAAATCGAGAGCGAGCGACGCTTCAACAGTCCTGCCATGGTCTGCGCCGCGGGCAAACACCATCACGCTGTCCTTGCGCAGCACAAAGGCTCGTGTACCGGTTTCTGTCATCGCCATCGCGGGATCATCAGAAACAACCGTCGATCCATTCGCGAGTGCAGCTGCACTCAGGTAAATCTCCTTATGCAGCTCCATCCTCTCTTGAGTTGTCGCGTTTTGTGTCGTGATTGGCCCCAGGTCCACCATCGCCACCTGCGTTTGATTGCCTTCGCCCACCTCCGCCACCAGCATCCGCTTCCGCGCGCTCTCGCTCAGCGTCACGCGAATCGTGTTCGCGCTCTCCGCGCCCGCCATCACCACGCCGTGCGCCTTCAAATCCTGCACCAGCAGCTTGCGAATCGCCGGAATCTCATCGTTCGAAATGGTGGAGAGATTGCGGATGGTCAAGTGCGCCTGGCCGGGCCCGAGAATCGCAGCGATCTGATCGGCGAGTTCGGACGCGGGCTGTTCCCACGGGCCCTGCGCGGCCTGCGCCTCAACTCCGGCGAACCCCACCAACGCTGCTACCACCCAGATCAGCCTCATTGCCTTCATCGTTTCTTCTCTTTTTCCGTTTGGGCGGATTATATCCCTCTAAAGAAAAGATTCTCCGTAAATCATCCGCAGCTCGCGCATGTGGTCGCGCGTGAGCTGGAGCCGGCACTGCATTTCGAAGCTCGGCGCCCCGGTGCCACCGCCGAACTGGTGATACGCGGCCGTACAAGCCGTGTCGCGATACTGCCGCCAGACCCGCTCGACCGATTCAAATTCCGCCGTGAGCTGCGCGGAGGTTAGGCTCGGACCTGCCGGCCCTTGAGAAGGTGTGGCTGGTTCGCCCGGCATCTGCGGTGCAGGAGCCAACAAATCGTGAATAGTTTCCTCGAAACTTTTGAGGTTCGCCTCGGTGATATCGAGCTGCTTTCCGTAACAAACGTTGAAATCGTACGTCGAACTGGCATTCGGGCAATCGCCTGCCTTTTCGCGCGCCATTTCCGCATCGAAGATCTGCTTCCCCTGAGCCTGCAACTGCCGATAGTGGGTGGACCACTGTTGATATTGCTGCTGATACGCCTGTTGTTCCGGCGTAAGCACCTTGTGGTGGGCGGGCTGGTTCTGCTGGCCATGCCCATATAGAGCGAGGCACACAGTCGCGGAAGAGATTAAGGCTACGATGTGAGTACGCATTTTCGTATCTCCATGGTATTCGACGGAGCATTGAGGCGCTCCGGCGGATGGATTTGGTGCAGGGCGGGCGTTGCCTCCGCCGCGCCCGCCCCGCGCGGTCAACCCGTTTCTATTGGCCGTTTTTCTGCGCAGGCGCCGGCTCCTGCTCCGTGTCCATCTCCTGCTTCACAATCGGATTCGTCGCCGCGCTCCTGAACACATCGCTCGCGAAGAAAAACTTTCCATCCGAAGGCACCATCACCACCTGGATCTTGTCGGAAAGCCGCTCCGCCACGATCTTGTTGATCAGCAGCGGCGACTTGTTCAACAGCGCCGCTTCGCTGGTCATGCGCTGCGCATCGGCTGCAGACACCAGCTTGATGCGGTTGGCTTCAGCCTCAGCCAGCAGGTTGCGCCGCTCCAGTTCGGCTTTGCTGTCGATGATCTTGGCCTGCGCATCGGCATCGGCGGTTTCAATCGTCGACTCCTTGCGCGCCTCGGCCTCCAGCTTGCTCTGCTCAATCTGCTTCTGTTTCAGCGGCAGGGTGTACTGCATGGCATCCGACTCGCCGCGCGCCTCCACCACCTTGGCCTGCGCATCGCCCTCGGCTTCCTTCACCTTTTGCGCCGCCTCGGCCTCGGCCTGCAGCTCCGCAATCCGCACCTGTTTCTGCTGGATGTCGGTATCCACGCCCATCTGGTCGTCCTGCTGCTCCTTCACCAGCAGCCCTTCCAGTCCGCGCGCGTACTCATCGGGCAATTGAATGTCAGAGAGCATCACCTCTTCCACGATGATGCCGTCGCCGGCGAGTTTGCGCGTGATGATGTCGGCCGCCCTGGCCCGTACCTCTTCGCGCTTGGTGGAGAAGATTTCCTTCACCGTGTACTGCGGCGTCAATTCGCGCCACGCGCTGGCCACCACGGGAGGCACCAGCTCCTTGTCCGGCGGCTGCGGCAGGTGCGCCTGCACGCTCGCCAGCTTGTTGGGATCGAGCCGGTAGCGCACCGTGACGCCGAGGCCGATGTTCAGGCCTTCGAGCGACTGCACGTTCAGCCCGGTGGCCACAGGCGTTTTCTTCGGGCCCTGTTCCATAAGCCCGGCTGTGAACACGTGATCGCGCAGGTCGAACAGTTGCACGCTGTCCACAAGCGGGGTCACGATGTGCATGCCGGGGTAAAGCGTGCCGGGCAGTGTGCCGCGCATTTGGCTGATGCGCACACCGCCCATGCCGCTGGGCACCACCACAATGCTGGCGGCCACCAGCAGCGGCACGCAGCCAGCAGCCGCGAGCGCAACCGGACGCCGCCAGTTGATCTCTTCCGGTTCCATTTCCATTTCTTCGCCCGTTCCCTCCGCGGCGGCCTTCGTCCGCGCCATTTGCACGCGCCGCCAAAGTCCAACCAGAGGAATCGCCGCGGCGACGAGGAGCATCAAAGCTCCCGCGATCATCAATAACATTCTTAATGCGAGCATTTCTCGCCTCCATTCATACAATTGGTCGTGTGCTTGGGCCCTTTTTGTTTTCCGGTATCCGTCCGCGGAGCCAGCAGCAGCCGGACCAGTCCCCCGTAGGTCATCTCCTCAAGCAGCAGCGCTGCCGCCACGGGAAGCAACGCCGCCTGAATATCCGAAATCGCACGCGCCAGGAAGTTCATCGCACGCCTCCTTTACAGGGAGCCCGCAAACATCAGGCTGGAAAGGCTCGCCGTGGCAGCCGTCGTGACCACGCCCGGCAGCGTCGCGGAGTTTGTGGCCTGCTGCGCGGCCGGCGGAGCCGTGACAGGAGTCGTGACTGGAAGCTGCTCAGCCGCGGCCACCGCGGTCAGCGTCGCCGGCTGCGCGGCCGGAATCGGCATCGGCGCATTGCCGAACACCTGCGCCGTTTCTTCGTTGCGCTGGCCGATCAGCTCCACCGTGTCGCCCACCTCGACCATCGGGTAGAGCTCTTCCAGATCCTTCTTCGCCATGCGGATGCATCCATGCGATGCGGCCTTGCCGATCGAGCTCGGCACATTGGTTCCGTGAATTCCGTAGCCGGGTATGCTCAGGCCCATCCACCGTGTGCCTACCGGATTGTTCGGCCCCGGCGGAACCACGCGGCCGTCGTGCGAGTAGGTCGGGTTCATCACGCGGCGCGCGATGGTGAAGGTGCCCACCGGGCTTGGCGTCGATGGCTTGCCCACCGCGACAGCGTAGACTTTCTTCACCTTGCCGTCTTCCACCAGCGCCAGCTTGTGATCTTCCAGGCTCACCACGATCACGCGCTTCGTCGCCGGAGCCGGCTGCTGCGCCGCCGCGGGCCCATTCGTCGCCGCGTTTTGATTTGCGCCCTGATTCGCGATTTGATTCGCGGGCGGATTCGCACTTTGCGCCGCCAACGGCGCCGCCAGAACCGCCGCCATCAGAACCGCCATCATGTTGAGCCTCCGAGCCGTCATCGCATCCTCCCCGGTGTTTCCTTTTTCTTGAACTGCCTACGCCGGGTAGAAATGCAAACTGCGCGCCAATCGGAGTCCACTGAAAACAAAGAAGTTGTCGGAGGGTTAGCCGCGTTCTTCCGTGTCACGGCACACACACTGTGCGCGGCCTGACACGCGCCGCGGCCGCGCCGCCGGCAGCGAATTCTGAGCTGGATGAAGCAGAGTGAGCGGGAAGGCTCTCAGGGCCGTGCGGTGCGCCCGCGCGCGCCACGGCGATGCCGACTCGCCTGGACCGCCGGCATCTCCTGCGGCGTGACCTGCGCAGTGGTGACCGGCGGAGGCGCCGGATTCAGCCAGCCGATCAGCGCCGGCGCGAGGAGAGCCGCGCCTTCGTCGGAGAGATGGATTCCGTCGGCGGCGCGAATGCGCGTGGTCTTGCCATCGGGCGAAGTCTCCAGCTCGCGGAACCCTCCGGTCTCGTCTCCTATATACGGTTGCGGATTCCACCAGGTCGCCAGCGGATTCTGGCTCACCACCGTGTACGCGATGCGATTAATCTCCGCGGCGCGATCGTTATACGCGCCGGCCTTCATCGGCGGCAGGCCCACCCAAACCACGTGTGCGCCGTTTTCCGAAAGCAGGTTCAGAAAATCCGTCGTCCGCTGCTGGTACACCTTCACCCACGCATCGCTGCCGAAGGCGAGCGTCTTGCCGTCCTCCACAAAGCCCTGCCCGTCGTTTGCGCCGATGGCCACAATCACCGCGTCGGGCTTTTCGTCGCCGATCATCGCCGGATACTCCTGCATCCAATCAAAAACGTCGGGCCGCGCCAGGCCGGTGCCCGAGCGAAACGCCTTGACGATGCGCAGATTTTGGTCAGTCGCGGTCTGACGCAGCAAAACATCGCTCAGGCCGACGGCCATCATGGAGTCGCCCACCAGCGCCACCACACGCGTTTGTCCCTGCGCGGCTGGCGGCAACGGCTTGAGCGGCGGAAGCCGGGGAACGCCGGCAACTACCGGTGCGACGGTTTTGGGAACTGCGGTATTCGGCACGTGCACCGCCGCCATGCACGGTGAGTTCGATCCGGCCACGCCCAGCCGAGACTTCTCCCGCGCCGCGAGCAGCCGTGCCGGGTCGTCGCTCCAGCCCAGGCGA
>Ga0181527_1000898_pt1 | contig 32555 bp, 29 predicted proteins | sample PEATcosm2014_Bin_30_FD_119762 | JGI IMG/M metagenome (GOLD analysis project Ga0181527, IMG submission 119762) | Peatland microbial communities from MTU Mesocosm Facility, Houghton, MI, USA - PEATcosm2014_Bin06_60_metaG | ecosystem: Environmental > Terrestrial > Soil > Wetlands > Peat | place...
CAAGAGGCTGTTCTCCACTACAGCCTAATTCTCATGGCTGAACGCCGGCTTTATTAAGAATTTCGAAAACAACCGCTCGCAGAAGATGGGCTAGCCCGGCTTTCCTGCGGAAGCCGGGCTAACGACGGACAGAACACGGGCCCCATGGATGTTCGATGTTGGTTGTTGGATGCTTGTGTCTTCGCCATTCAGGCAAAGAGCCGGACCCGGTCGCTTGCCGCCAGTCCGCGCGGAAAGGATGGCGCGAGGTTTGGCGGTGTTCCTTCCAGACAAGTTCGCACCGCCTCGGCCAGTTTCTTTGGTTTGAACGGCTTCTGCAAAAACAGGCTGGTGCCGGTCGAGACCGCACCCGATTCTATGGCCGACATGCTGGAGGTGTACCCGCTCATATAGAGAATTCTCAACGAAGGGTTGCGTGCCTGCAATTGCCGGGCCACGTCCCAGCCCGAGACGCCCTCGGGCATGACGACATCCGTGATCAAGAGGTCGATTTCATTCAGGCGTTCGGACCATTGCTGAAGGGCTTCGGCTCCGGAGTTGGCGGTGCAGACCCGGTACCCGTAACGCTCCAGGGAAGTGCGGACCAAGCCTCTCACCGCGGGCTCGTCTTCGACGACCAGGATGGTTTCCCGTCCGCCGCGAACTTCGGGCGCGGCGGCGGATTGGCCGCCGGCCGCGGCGCGCACGGCGGCGGCGGGAAGAAAGATGTTGAAGGTCGTGCCTTTCCCGACCTCGCTTTCCACTTCAATCCATCCTCCATGCTGCTTGACGATGCCATACACGGTCGCCAGCCCCAGTCCGGTGCCTTTGCCCACTTCTTTGGTGGTGAAAAACGGTTCGAAAAGCCGGGGCAAATTTTCCTTGGCGATGCCGCACCCGCTGTCGGCAACGCTCAGACGCACAAAACGGCCGGGACGCGCGTCGGAATGTTTTTGCAGGCAGCTCTCGTCAACCTCGCACACGCTGGCGCTGAAGACCAGTTCCCCCCGTCGGGGCATGGCATCGCGCGCATTGACGGCCAGGTTCATAATCACCTGATCGATCATGCCGCGGTCGGCCCAAACACAGGGAAGATTGGCGGCGCAACGCGCCTCGACTTTGATGTGTTCGCCGAGCGTGCGCGACAGCAGTTTCGCGGCGGTGCCGACCAGCTCGTTCAAATCCACCTCTTGCGGCTGCATGATTTGTTTCCGGCTGAAAGCCAGCAGTTGACGAGTCAAATTGCCCGCCTTTTCCGCGGCCCCGTAAACCTGGCGCAGCGATTCCGCCACGGCATCCGAAAACGGTTCGGTGTTCAAGAGCATCTCAATGTAACCCTGGATCACCATCAACAGGTTGTTGAAGTCATGAGCCACGCCTCCCGCAAGCTGGCCGACGGATTCCATCTTCTGCGCCTGGCGCAATTGGTCCTGCAGCAGGCGTTGCTCGGTAATCTCCGTCCAGCAGCCGATGATCTCCAGCGGGCGCCCGGCCTCATCCTGCAGCAACTTCCGGTCATCGCGGATCCAGCGTAATTGTCCGTCCTTTCGCCGAACGCGATATTCGAGGCTCAGAGCACCGCGCTCCAACAGGGTCGTCATGGCGGCCGCAACGGCGGGACGGTCCGCCTCCGCCACATATTCCAGGGCGGGCGTCTGCCGATACCAGCCCTCCACCTCGCCTCCCGTGAGGCCGGCAAAATTATCACTGACCCACGCCGGCACGACCTGGCCGTGTTCCAGCTTCAGCGAATAGAGCACGGCGGGGCTCTTGGCCAGGAAATGGTTCAACTTTTCCTGCGTGGCCCGCAGCGCTTGTTCCGTGCAGCGGTGTTCCTCGATCGTCTCTTCAAGCTGGGTGTTGGTTTTCTGCAGCTCGCACGTGCGTTCTCCGACCAGTTGCTCCAGATTTTGAAATTCACTCTTGACGCGCCGCTGCAGCGCCCATTTCTCCGTGAGCGCGCTGGCCAGTTGCAGCACTTCCACGGCGTCAAACGGCTTTTTAAGAATCACCAACCGGTCCGAGCTGCCCAGCCGATCAGTGATTTCCTCCCACGAGTAGTCCGAGTAAGCCGTGCACAGGACAATCTGAATGTCCGGATCCACCTCCCAGATTCTCGCGGACGTTTCGATTCCATCCCAGCCCGGAGGCATGCGCACGTCCACGAACGCCAGGGCAAACGGACTGCCGCATCGAAGGGCTTCGCGAACGGCGACCAGCCCTTCTTCTCCCTGCCTCGCCGTGCTCATCTCGAACTCGGCTTTTCGACCGGAAGGAACGGTGTCTCCGAACAACTCCGCGCCGACCCGCGCCAGGTCCCTCGAGGCCGAACCACCCTCCGCCAGAATCTTGCGAAAATCGGCATGAATGGAAGGATTATCATCAATGACCAGCAGCCGCCGGTTACGCTTGTCCGCTTGGGCATTCATGGTTTCCGGGTGCCGCCTGCGACACCGGGATCTGTGAAACAGAGACGACTCCCCGGCGGGGCTGCTGTCCAGCGCGTCTTGCGACGGCGAGGATGCCTTCTATTCATTTGGTTGCGAGACTCTTGTCTCCATTGGGGTATCGGCGGCTGCCGGGGTCGCTTGAGCGGTTTTTTCTAATCTCCGTTTGCCAGCGCCGACGTACAGGGTTATCAAATGGCAGAGGAATGCAGATTCTGGCCGGCATTATCATAATTTCAGACCGCGCGGCCCGCGGTGAATATAACGACCTCGGCGGTCCCGCCTTGAGAAAAGCCGCCGAAAACAGCGGTTGGCGAGTGCTCGCCGAAACGCTTGTTCCGGACGAAAAGCGGGAAATCCAGAAGGCCATTCGCGAGCAAATCAACCGAGGGTGCCAACTGATCCTCACCACGGGCGGGACCGGCGTGGCGTCGCGCGATGTCACTCCGGAGGCCGTGCGCGAAATCGCCGTGCGCGAACTGCCCGGTTTCGGGGAAGCCATGCGCCGCGAATCCATGAGGATCAACAAGAACGCCATTCTCTCGCGCAACCTGGCGGTCGTGGTGGACCAAACGCTCGTGATCTGCCTGCCGGGCAAGCCCAGTGGCGCGATCGAGTGCCTGAGCTTCGTCGAGGGCGCCATCCCGCACTGCCTCGACGTGCTCCGGAACGCTCCCACCAGTTGCTGACGTGCAGGCAAAAGCGCAAATCCGCGAACTCGAATCCGAGGACGTTCCGGCCGTCGGCTTGCGGACCCGTGGAAACCGGCGTGGGAAAGGAACAGGTCCTGCAATACCGGCAGAGGCCAAACGATTCCAGGCCGCGCGGAAAGAGAATTCCCGTTGCTGGGATTGATCCGCGGGAGCAACGGGTGGCCGCGCCACAGGTCAAGCTCCGGAACATTCGGATGAATTTGGTGTTTAATATCTCTGTCAAAATCGAAAATGAATCTGCTATCGTTGATCGAGGCGGCTCGTCAGCAAGCCGCCAGTGACCTCCACCTGGAAGCCGGCCTTCCTCCCGCGATGCGCGTCCGCGGCTCCCTGCACACGGCGGGTGAACCCATCCCAGCCCCGACGCTCCTCGGCTTTGCGCGCGAAATGATCGGCGAAGCGCAGTGGCCGCGCTTTTTGGAGCGGCGTTCCGCCGATTTGTCGAGAACCATCCAGGGCGTCCGCTGCCGCATCAACATCCTGCAGACGGCGCGCGGCATCGGGTTCGCCATCCGTTTGCTGGCGTCCTTCCAGGCCACCGTCGAGAAGCTCAATCTCCATCCCGACCTGAAGAAACTGGTCACCCAGCCGCACGGCCTGATCCTCGTGAGCGGCCCCACCGGCTCCGGCAAATCCTCGACCCTGGCCGCCCTGATCCAGGAGATCAATCTCACCGAATCCAGGCATATCGTGACGATCGAAAGCCCGATCGAATACACTTTCCGGCCGCGACGCGCCTATATCCGCCAGCGGGAAGTCGAGCGCGACACGCCCAGCTTCGAGCAGGCTTTGCTGGATGCCCTGCGCGAAGACCCGGACGTTCTGATGGTCGGCGAAATGCGCGAGCCGGAAACCATGCGGCTCACGCTCAACGCGTCGGAAACCGGCCACCTGGTCCTCAGCACCGTCCATTCTTCCACCTGCGCCGAAGCGCTTCAGCGGGTCGTCTCCGCCTTTCCCGCCGAAATCCAGAGCAGTGTGTCCGCGCAACTGGCCGATTGCCTGCTCGCCGTCATTTCCCAGCGCCTTCACTTCCGCCCGGACCTGAACATCCGCGTTCCCGAGTGCGAAGTCCTCATGGCCACTCATGCCGTCAAGGCGTTCATCCGGAATCGGGACTTCTTCAAGATCATTTCCGCCCTGGAAACCGGCGCCGAGCACGGCATGTGGAGTTTTCAAAGGTATCGCGCGTGGGTGAACAGCCGCAAAAGCTGGTTCATTCCCAGCGCCACTTCCGAAACGCCGGACACCGAACCATCCGAACCCGCCGCCGTCTCCCTGCCGCCGGCGCGAAGTGCGCCCCAACCGGGAGAGAAACGCGAACCGCCGCCACCCTCCGCCGGGAAAACCGGCGGCCGGATCGAGATTGAGCCCATCGAAGGAGGCTTTGACAAAATTCTGAAAAAACTGGAATGAACGCGGCAGCGAGCACAGATAGTCTGATGCTTCAAAGCCCTCGGGAGCAGGCTGGGAAGGCGCTGCCGCAGGGTGGGGACGCGTTGCCGCGCGTCCGGGCCGGGCAGCAGCGCGGCCCAACCTGGTCCTCAGGCGGCGTTGTAGTCCTGTTCGCACTGGCATTTTTGCTCTCCGGCTGCGTTTCGAAATCGAAGGCCGACGCGCAGGCGCGCATGGCGTACCTGGCCGGCCAGCAGGCGGCGTTCATGCAAATGCAACAACAGCAGGCCCGTGGCCCCGGCGTGACCTTCATCGGCCCGGTGCAAAACCCGTTCGTGAAATGGTCCGAAGGACTCACGCTCAGCCAGGCGATCGTGAGCGCGGTGTACACGGCGCCGACCGATCCGGGAGAGATCATCATCCGCCGCAACGGACAACAGATTCAATTCGATCCGAAACAGTTGCTCCGTCGTCAGGACTTGCCGCTGGAGGCCGGCGACATCATCGAACTGCAGCAATAAGGGCTTGAGGGCCAAATGCATGCCGGATTTTTTTTGAAACTTGTGCTGGGATTTGGAGTTTAACAGGGGAGACGGGTCGGGAACAAATCACGTAAGAACCATGAAAAAGACACTGCTGCCGCTGTTGTTTCTCTTGAGTCTCTCCGCTTTGGCCGCCAGTCAGGATGGCCCCAAGGTGGGAGACAAGCCGCCGTTGTTGCAGGCAACGGCCTTGCTGCAAGCACCGCCGGGCACAAAACTGGACGCCAGATCACTCCGCGGGAAGGTGGTTGTGTTGGAGTTTTGGGCAACCTGGTGTGGTCCGTGTGTCGCCGCGATTCCGCACATGAACGAACTGGCCGAAAAATTCAAAGACAAGCCCGTGCAGTTCGTCGCTATCACCGAGGAGGACGAAGCAACCATCAAATCGTTCCTGAGCAAAAGGCCGATCAAGGCGTGGGTCGCGCTGGACGCCGACAAGGCGATGAACCGGGCCTATGGCGTGGTGGCGATCCCCCATACGGTCGTATTGGACAAGAATGGAAAAATCGCGGGCATCACTTACCCCACGCTGCTGACGGAACGGCACATTGACGACCTGCTGGCGGGCAAGAAGATTTCTTTGCGGGAACCGAGCAGCGGCGAAGGAATCACGGCCGGGAAAGACCCCGATGAAAAGAATCAGGCGCCACCCTTGTTCGAGGTTCTGGTGCGGCCTTCCGCTGGCACCAACAGCGAAGCCGCCTGGGGCGGAGGCAAATTGACCGCCCGCGGCTATACGGTGTGGAATATCCTGCAGCTCGCCTTCGACCAGAGCTCCAGCCGCATCCTGACGAACGCGCCGTTGCCGGAGGGAAATTATGATTTCATTGTCGCTCAACCGAAGGGCACGGATGAAAAAACAATGGCCTTCCTGCGGCAGGCGTTGGAATCCGCTTTCGGACTGACCGGGAGAAAAGAAACCAATGAAGTGGAGGTGTTACTTTTGAAAGTGACGGAGCCGAATGCCAAAGGATTGGTCGTGTCGGCGACGCCGGGCGGATCGTTTCGCACCGGGTTGGGAACGATCGAGGCAATAAATACTTCCGTTGGCGGGATCGCGAGGGCGTTGGAAGGCCAACTCCAGAAACCGGTGATAGATGAAACGGGCCTCACCAACCACTACGACGTTTCGTTAAAATGGGAGCAGGAATCATTCGACAAACCAAATCCTGATGGCCTCGCGAAGGCGCTGCGCGAGCAACTCGGTTTGAACTTGATTCCTGCAAGGCGACCGGTGGAGATGGTGCTGGTTGAGCAGGTCAAACAGGAACCGAAAGGTGATAACAAATGAAACGGCGGCATCTCAACCAGTGAGCACCTTCGCCTGGATGCCGCTTTGATCCATTTAATTTCCCGCATTTCGCGGTTCAATCCCTTTGCCCTACACGCTCAAAATCCCGCCCTGGCTCGCGTTGGTGACGAGCTTCTGGTAACGCGCCAGCCAACCACTCAGTTCGCGCTTCAACGGCTGCCAGGATTGCTTGCGCTGCGCCAGTTCGGATTCGGGAACCAGAATGTCGATTCGACGATTCGGGAAATCTATCCGGACGCGATCGCCCGGATTGAGCAGACCGACGGGCCCGCCTTCCGCCGCTTCCGGCGACACATGACCGATGCACGCGCCCGCCGTGCCGCCACTGAACCGTCCATCCGTGATGAGCGCCACCTTGTCGCCCAGTCCCATCCCGGCAATGTAGCTCGTGGGCGAAAGCATCTCCTGCATGCCCGGACCGCCCCGCGGACCTTCGTTGCGAATGATCACGACGTCCCCGGCCTTGACCTTGCCGCCGAGAATGCCGGCGCAGGCGTCTTCCTGGCTTTCAAAAATCACGCACGGGCCTTCGAACACAAAGCTCGAACCGCAGTTCTTTTTGAACTCGTCGCTGATGCCCGCGGTTTTCACCACGCTGCCTTCGGGCGCGAGCTGTCCGTAAAGAATCGCGAGCCCGCCATCGGGCATGTAGGCCGTGACTTTTGTCCGGATGCAATCCTCCGCTTTAAACAAGAACGCCGGATCGTATGGCATCAGGCCGCTCGGCTGGACTTCCTTGAGCTGCGCCGGGCGATAGTCGTGATACGCTTTGCTGATCTGCCAGTTTTTCCGGACTTTCGCGCGGAGCAGGCACAGCATCTGCCTCTGGCAGGGCTGCGTCTCCGACGCGGCCGCCTCTCCTGACGGACGGCTCGGAGAGCCGTCCCTACCGGTTGCGTATCGCCAGATCACCAGCACCGGGGTGTGCTTCAGGCTGCCCAACTCGGCGCGAACCAGACCTTTGAACTCGCCGAACTTCTGCGCCAGCCCCGCTTCAATCGCCGCCGGCCCCTTCCAACTGTTGGTCTCGTCGAGGGCAAATTCCGCGTCCTCGGTAAACAAGGCCGCCGCCGCCGCGGCATCGCCTGCGTTGAATGCCGCCGCCAGCCGCCAAAGCGTGATCGCCCGCGCGTCGCCGGGGAAAAACATCATCGGCTTGGGCGCGAGATTGCCACTGGAGGTGCGCGCGGCCGGGCCGAGTTTGTCGTTCGGATCGAGCACGAGCGCGCTGGCGCCGGAAACCCGGGCCGCTTTCGCCCACGCCGTACATTGCTCGGAGCGGATGTCCCACTCGTTAATGTTCGCGCCGATGGTTTTGCCGGTGACGGTCTTGCACTCCAGGTTCAGCGCTCCCATCCGCTTGAGTTCGCCGAGGATGGTGTGGATGCCGCCGGCGCGGTGCACGTCCTGGACGTGATAGTTCGAAGAAGGCGAGACTTTGCACAGGCACGGCACGCGGCGCGAGATGGCGTCGATGCGTTTGATGTCGTAGGAAATCCCCGCCTCGCGCGCAATGGCGAGCGTATGGAGGACGGTATTGGTGGAACCGCCCATGGCGACGTCCAGGGTGAGCGCGTTATCGAACGCTTCCAGCGTGGCGATGTCGCGCGGCTTGAGGTCCTTCAGCACCAGCTCCAAAATCTTGCGCGCGGCAAGTTCGTAAAGCGCCTCGCGCTCTTTCGACACGGCGAGAATGGTGCCGTTGCCGGGCAACGCCATGCCCAGCGCTTCGCACAGGCAATTCATGGAATTGGCCGTGAACATGCCCGAACACGAACCGCACGTCGGGCAGGCGGATTGTTCGAGCTTCTGGAGCTGTTCCTCCGAGATGCGGCCGGTCTGCAGTTCCGCCACTCCCTTGAACACGGAAATCAAATCGGAATTCTGCGTGGCCGGACGGAGATGCGCGGGCAAATCGCCTTCGCTGGACTGCTCGACCACGCCGGCCGCCATCGGCCCGCCGCTCACGAATAGCGCCGGGATGTTCAGCCGCATCGAGGCCATGAGCATGCCGGGCACGATTTTGTCGCAATTGGGGATGCAGATCATGCCGTCGAAACAATGCGCCCGCACCATGCTTTCGACGCAGTCGGCAATCAGTTCGCGCGATGGCAGCGAATATTTCATGCCGCTGTGGCCCATGGCGATGCCGTCATCGATGCCGATGGTATTGAAAATGAACGGCACACCGCCGGCCTCGCGCACCAGGCGCTTGACCAGCAGGCCGACCTCGTTCAGGTGCGCATGACCCGGAATGCAGTCGGTGTAGCTGTTGCAGATCGCAATGAACGGCTTGTCGAAATCCGCTTCGGATTCGATGGACCCGGTGGCGCGCAGCAACGAACGATGAGGCGCGCGTTCAATGCCCTTCTTGATGGTGTCAGAACGCATAAATTGGTACTTACAGTTGTAACCGACGAACCTCGGGTTGTCACGCATTTGCTCACACAGACCAGGTGCCCGAACGTGGTCTCGACCGCGCGGCCTCCATCGCGGTTCGGCTAAAATACTCGACCCTGTGTACTCCTCCATTGCGGCGGCATTTGAAAGCGGCGCTGAAGCGCACGCACTCCAAACGCTCGCGCGCCTGTATGCCACCAGTCGCACCGAATCGCGCCAGCGTTTGGAGTGCGTCCGGTTTACCGGCGCTTTCCCTTCGACGTTGGATGGGGGGGCAGGGAAAAGATCTGGCTAAACACGCTGAACTGACCTAAGGTTGCGGGCGCCATTGATTCCAGTTCAATTAAGACCACAATAACCACATGAAGAACCATACCCAAAAAATCGCGCTGGCAGTTTTCACGCTGGCCTTGGTCGCTTCCACATCAGCCGCCGAAGACACCGTCGCCGGAAAATGGAAAGGGCAGTTTGACAGCCAGATCGGGCTGCAGAAGTACACCTTTGAGTTCAAAATTGAAGGGGACAAGCTCACCGGCAAAGCCATCGGCGAACGGGAGATGGGAACAAACGAAGTGAAGATCACCGAAGGCAAAATCAACAAGGACGAAATCTCTTTCGTCGAACCGCTGAAGTTTGACGACAACGAACTTCGCATCGAGTACACGGGCAAAGTTTCAGGCGATGAAATCAAGTTCCACCGCAAGGTGGGCGAGGTTGCCGAGGAAGACTTCGTCGCCAAACGTGTCAAAGAATCCGAGGCCAAGGCGGAGGCCAAGCCGGAACCGAAGGCAGACACGAATTCGACGCCGGCTAAACCCTAGCGTATTTCCCAAGCCACGTTTGCGCTCAACGCGGCAGAGCCACAACCGAGAGGCAACGAACTTTAACGCAGAGCACGCGGAGAGGCGCAGAGGCGCGCAGAGAAACGACCGTCTGTCCTTCGGTCGTCTGAACAATCGCTGAATGCGAGACGGTTTCAACGCTGGAACGGAGGCTCCCTCTCCTCGGGGAGAGGGCCGGGGTGAGGGCAGTTTGTCGATTTGGCACGGCGACCCGCGTTGTAAAGCACCGTCAGGGACACCACACTAGCAGGCACGGAGCCATCCGCGTGAACGGGGAACTCCGAGCCAAAACTGTTTACCAACCATGCAAGCGCTGCCGACTGTCCTACTCAAACCCGGCGAAGCCGACCGCATCGTGGCCGGTCATCCGTGGGTTTACCAGGGTTCCATTCTTCGCCTTACCCAACCCGCCGCGGACGGCGACCTGGTCCAGGTCAAGGACCATCGCCAACGGTTCCTCGGTGTTGGCTTCTACAATTCGAAATCGAAAATCAGCGTGCGCGTCCTTTCGCCGGAGCGCGCCGAAATCAACCAGGCCTTTTTCGAGGAACGAATCCGGGCGGCGCTGGCCGTCCGGCAAAAGCATCTTCCCCACGCCGCCTCGTTCCGGGTCGTCAATGCCGAAAGCGATTTTCTCAGCGGCCTGATCGTTGACAAATACGAGGACGTGCTGGTGTTGCAGATTTCGTCGCTGGGGATGGACCAGCGCAAGGAGATGATTATCGCAGCGCTGCAGGCGATTCTTTCGCCCCGCGCAATTCTTGAGCGCAGCGACGTGGCCTCGCGCAAGTTCGAGGGCCTGGAGGAAGCGAATGGGATTCTGGCGGGCGAACCTGCCGAGGCCGGTGGCCAGGACCCGGATCGGGTAGGGCGAGCGTCCTCGCGAGCCGTGATTCTCAACGGATTGAAGTTCGAAACCGACCTTGCGGCCGGTCACAAGACGGGGCTGTATCTTGACCAGCAGGTGAATTATTTGCGGGTCGCCGAACTGGCCAAAGACGCGCAGGTTCTGGATTGCTTCTGTTTCGTTGGAGGATTCGGGCTGCATGCGGCGCGCGCCGGAGCGGCCCACGTCCACCTGATCGATCAAAGCGCCGAAGCGGTTGCGTCGGCGAATCGAAATGCGGCGGCCAATGGTTTGTCAGAGAAATGCTCTTTCGAAACGGCCAACGTGTTTGACTGGCTGAAAGCCCAGACCAAGACCGGCCCGAATGAGAAGCTGGTGCCGAAGTTCGACTTGATCGTGCTCGATCCGCCGTCGTTCACGCGCAACCGGGCGGCGGTGCCGGATGCGTTGCGCGGCTACAAGGAAATTCATTTGCGGGCGCTCAAACTGCTCAGGATTGGCGGCGCATTGGCGACGTTCTGCTGTTCGCATCACGTGAACGCCGGTCTGTTTCAAGACACGGTTCTTTCCGCCGCGTTCGACTCGCGCCGCATTCTCCGAAGGGTCGCTACTTATACGCAATGCCCGGATCACCCGATCATTCCGATGATTCCGGAGACAGAATATCTGAAGGGATTTGCATTTGAGCTGGTGCGGTGATCGCCGCGGCTGCGGACGTCATCAGTCCGCGGCCAACTTCATCCTGTCAGCCGCGCTCTGAGGAGCGCAGCTAGGCCCAGTTCTGGAGGGCACCGCTCTGTCGGTGCCCCAACTGTCAGGGCAGTGACGGAGCACTCCCTTCCACTCACTGCACGCCCACGCGATAGAAGAATTTCCCGGCACCGAGGGCGTTCGTATCCGTCAAACTGGTCGCGACTTTTCCTGTTTCTGATTTACGATATCTGATTTTCGAGCGGCAACCATTCTTCAACGAGTTCGCAACTCGTGAATCGTAAATTCCGGGACTTTCTTTGCGTCCCTCAACCCTCAATCGGCCAGCAACAGTTCCCCCTGCCAGTTCATCAATTGGCCCGCGTGCTTGTCCCAGCTTCGCGCTAGGCCGGAAAGGGTTGCCCGGCTGGCGATGAGCGTGGGATCGATGTCGAGCTCGGCGGCGCGAGCGTCGCGGCGTTTCTGCAATTCGAGAAAGCGCTTTCGCTCGGCGTCCGTTGGACGATGGTTGACGCGTTCCGGCAGCCGTGGGTACTTCTCCGGCGCAACGCTCAATCCTTGGGCGACTGCGTCAGCCAGGCCGGCGCGGCGGCGTTCGGAGAAGTGTCTGGGCAGAAACGGCTCGATCGACTTCTGCGTCGCGGCCACCGACGCAATGTCCACCAGCGCCTGGTGGCTCAACACAAAAAACGGCGGGCGGTTGGCGGCAATTGCTTCGCCTTCACGCCATTGCCACAGCTTTCGAAGAATCGCCAACGCCGGGCGCCCGAGCAGATGACTCCCCTTGACGCGCCAGACGGATTCCCCGTCCACTGCACTCGGGCGGGTGCTTTCCTCGATGAGCCGGGCGCAGGCTTCCCGGTGCCACGCGAGCCGGCCTTTCGCCAGGAGTTCGGGCCTCAGCCGGTCGGCGAGCGGCTTGAGATAATGCGTGTCATTGCGGGCGTATCGCTCCATCCTTTCCGTCAGTGGCCGCAGCGCCCAGTTCGCCTTTTGCGGCCCTTTTTCCAGTTTCACGCCGAGATATTTGTCGACCAGATTGCTCAAACCGAACTGGCGCTCGCCCAGCAGCCGCGCGGCGAGCATCGTGTCAAAAATCGCGCAGGGAACAAACTGATGGTGCTTCAGGAGCAGGCGCAGGTCGTAATCGGCGCCGTGCATGATCAATTCGTGTCCGGACAGCGTCTCGAGCAGCGGATCCAGATTGAGCCAGGCCAGGGGATCAATCAACCGGTCGCCCGCGACCGTGCTGATCTGAATCAGACAAACCTTTTCCGGGTAGGCGTGCAGGCTGTCCGCTTCCGTGTCCAACGCAACCCACGTCGCCGCCTGTAATCCGGCGAGGAACGCCTTAAGCTTGTGTTCTGTATCGACCACGCGCCCAGTATAAGAGGCCAGGGGCAAGGTGCCAAGTGTCAGGTGCCAGGTGCCGGGGCCGAGGGGTCTGAAAGTTCGGAGGTTGAAAGTTTGGGAGTTCTGGAGTGGTGGTTGCGGTGCTCGCGCTCGTACGTGGAGCGCTGGTTGGAACGCTAAGATTGTTATTGACTGGACAAGTCGCATTTTGTTTCTAAACCGAGAATCAATGCAGAAGCACTCGTCCATTCTCACCTCGCACTTTTAAAGCATGAAACCCAGGATATTCTCATGCCGGGTCGCCTCGATCGTTGTTGCGTGTGCCGCCGCGCTGCCAGGCGCCGCCCAAACAACCGAGACCAATGCCGCCGTGGAAACCAACGCGGCCGTGGAAACCAACGTTATCCCGACAACCAACGCCATCGCGGCGGCCAACGCTGCTGCGGAAACCAACGCCATGACGGAAACACAAACTACCCCTTCGTTGTATCTCGATCCTGCACAACCCGTTGAAAAGCGGGTCGAAGACCTGCTCCCCCGCATGACGCTCGAGGAAAAGATCAGTTACATCGGCGGGACGCGGGATTTTTACATCCGGGCCATTGACCGCCTGCGGATTCCAGCCATTAAAATGTCCGATGGCCCCATGGGCAGCCGCAATGACGGGCCCACCACCTGTTACCCCGGCGGCATCGCGCTGACGGCGACTTGGGACCGCGACATGGCCACAAAAATCGGGGTCGCCCTGGGCCGCGACTGCCGCGCTCGCGGCGTGAATATTCTGCTGGCGCCGGCGGTCAACATCTACCGGTCACCCCTCTGCGGACGGAATTTCGAGTATATGGGTGAAGATCCTTTCCTGGCGGGCCAGATGGTGGCGCCGCTCATCCAGGGCATTCAATCCCAGCAGGTGCTGGCCACCGTCAAGCATTTCGCCTGCAACAACCAGGAATGGGACCGCAACCACACCAGTTCAGAAGTTGACGAGCGCACGTTGCACGAGATTTACCTGCCCGCGTTTAAGGCCGCGGTGCAACGGGGCAAAGTGGGCTGCGTCATGACGGCCTATAACCTGCTCAACGGGGTGCATTGCTCCCAGGACGATTATCTGATCAACCAGACATTAAAGAACAATTGGGGATTCGACGGGTTCGTCATGTCGGATTGGACTTCCACTTACGACGGCGTGGCCTGCGCCAATGGCGGGCTGGACCTGGAAATGCCCAGCGCCAGAATGATGAACGCCAGGAATCTCCTGCCCGCCATCCGGGACGGGCGGGTCAAGGAATCGGTCATTGATGACAAAGTGCGGCGGATTCTGCGCACGGTGATTGGCGCCGGCTTCTTCGATCGCCCGCAACTGCGGACCGACATTCCGCGCAACGATCCGGACAATGCACACACGGCTTTGGAAGGCGCGCGCGAGTCGATTGTCCTCCTGAAGAACATGAAGCATGCCTTGCCGATCGAACGTTCCAGAATCAAATCCATCGCCGTGCTGGGGCCCGATGCCGATCCGGCAGTGTATTGCGGCGGCGGCAGCGCCTTCACCAGGGTCTTCAAGGCCACCAGCATCCTTGATGGCATCAAGGAACTCGCCGGCGACCGGGTCAAAGTGTTGCACAGCACCAACGCGGACGATGCGGTCAAGCTGGCCAAACAGGCAGATGCCGCAGTCGTCTGCGTCGGCTTCAATCAACGCCCCGGAGGACGTGAACGCGATCGCAACCGGGGATTGACGGAGGGTGAAGGCCATGACCGCCCGTTTGATTTGCCGGACGGGCAGACGAATCTCATCCAGGCTGTCGCGGCCGCCAACCCGCGCACCATTGTGGTCATCAACTCCGGCGGCGGCGTGGGCTGGGCAGGCTGGGTAGACAAGGTGCCCGCCGTGCTGGAAGCATGGTATTCCGGTCAGGCGGGTGGCCAGGCCGTGGCGGAAATTCTGTTTGGCGAAGTGAATCCGTCCGGAAAACTGCCCGCGACATTCGAGAAACGCTGGGAAGACAATCCCACCCGCCCTTATTACCATCTGCAAGAGGACCACAAGACTCCCTATACGGAGGGGATCTTTGTCGGTTATCGCGGTTACGATGAAAAGAAGATAGAACCGCAGTTTTGCTTCGGCCATGGGCTGAGCTACACCGAGTTCGAGTACGGCAAAGTGGCGGTGACACCCAAACGCATTCCAGCCGACGGACAGGCGACGGTGAGTCTCGAAGTGAAGAACACCGGTAAACGCGCCGGCGCTGAAGTCGTACAGCTCTACGTGCATCCGGTGAAGAGCAGCGTGCCTCAACCTGCGAAGCAACTTCGCGGTTTCGAGCGCGTGAGCCTGAAACCCGGCGAGAAAAAGACCGTCACGCTCGCCCTGCCCGCCGATCAACTGGCGTTTTATGACGTAAAGACGCGCGGTTTTGTGACGGAGCCGGGCGCCTTTGAAATCATGGTCGGCAGCTCCTCGCGCGACATCCGCGGCAAAGGCAGGTTGGAAGTGACCGCCGCCGCCAGGTGAATCGCTCCATTCGCCGGGCGGCGGATGCGCCGCCCGGCGCCGTGACGGCGAGCCTCTGATCGGGCGGACGGCGCCGGCTGTCCGCGTGAGCGTGCGAACGGCGCGGCTTCGGTGAATTGCCAGTGCCAGTAGAACCGAGTGCATCCATGAACGAAGCGACGGCGGTGGGCACCATTGCAGTCATCGTCCTGACGAGCATCAGCTCGCTGATCGGTTTTCGTGACCCGCGCTTTCGCGACCGATTCCTGTTTTCCGTTCGGGAAATCCTGGCGGAGAAGCAGTATTACCGGCTGGTCACCTCCGCTTTTCTGCATGCGGATTTTCCGCATCTGTTGATGAACATGGTCACCCTCTACCTGTTCGGCAGGTACATCGAATTGTTTTTTGGCGTCGGAAAGTTCTTGTTGATCTACTTCGCTGCCGTCGTGGGCGGCGACCTTCTGGCCTTGTGGATCCATCGGCAGCATGAATACCAGGCCTATGGCGCCTCGGGAGGCGTTTGCGGGATGGTTTACAGTTTTATCCTCTTGTTTCCCGGCGGTGGCATCATGATTTTTTTCATCCCTCTCGCGATCCCGGGCTGGTTGTACGCCATCCTGTACCTGCTCGGTTCATTTGTCGCTTTAAAGGCCCAACGAGACAACATCGGTCACGATGCCCACCTGGGCGGCGCCGTCGTCGGACTCTGGACAACGGCAGCCCTGCAACCGATGGCGGTCCGGTCCCACCCGGCACTGTTCGCAGTGGTGTCGGGAGTGTCCGTGCTGCTGTTCATTTATCTGGCGGTGAACCCGATGTTTCTGCCGTTTTCCGGTTTTCTTCCATCCTGGCGGAGGAGCAGCAGGAGCACGCCCGACAAACCGCCGTCGCACGGCCGCGACTCGCAGGAAGTGGACTCGATCCTGGAGAAAGTCTCCAAGGAGGGCATTGACAGCCTGACTGCGGGAGAGCGGGCAGTGCTCGAGCGCACCTCGGCGAAATGCCGGTGGAGGGAGGACTCCAGCAGACGAAAGTCCGGGCTGAGCATTTGAAGAAGGCGGCGTTCTCCCAGCCTGCATTCCGGCCGGAGATGATCGGCGTACCGCCAGTCGAGGATTGCCGTTCCCGGAGGGCGGTCTTTCGTAAAATGCCTTGCGCCGCTGGCGGAAGGCTGTTTCATTATTGCGGTTCTGTGCGCATATGGCGCACAGGATTTCTTGCATATTCCCTAATAAATAAGGGGGTTTTGAGCGGTGTCCGTGAGTTGGTGCCAGTTTAGTGCCAATTCTCGGTGTGGCAACAGAAACAAAAACCGTTCTGTATGCCATGAGCACTAAAATACGGGTCCGTCACCAGGGCATCACCCTGGACATCACCAAGGAAAGAGAAGGCCGCTACATCGTCCCCGATTACAGTAGCGGAAAACGCCGCAGGCACGTGCGCACGACCGAGGCCGAGGCACGGGACAAGGCCAAACAGATTTGCGAGCTGATGGCAAGCGGGCAAAAGGACCTGCTCGACCTGTCCCCGCATGAAAGCGAAATCCGGGGGGCTTTTGATTCGTTGCCGCCCGGCATACGGTTGGGCAGAGCGGTTGATATTGTTCGTGATTGCTGCCAGTTACTGGAGCCAGAGGAGATTGTTGCGGCGTGCCGTTACTGGCGGGACAACCGACCAAACCGGCAACTTATCCACAAAGAAGTGAACCAGGCGGTGCCGGAGTTCCTTGAACGTCGTGAAAAGAAGGTCAGCGAACGGCGATACCGTGCTGACGACAGTTATCTGGGTGCTTTTGAATCAAAGTTTGGTAGCCGTTTCCTGCATGAAATAAGCAAAATTGAGATTCGGGACTGGGCTGACGGCAAAGGTTGGGGCGCAAAGACCAAAAATGATGCGCTTGGTCTCGTCCGGCAGCTCTACAATGACGCCATCGAGCGAAACTACACCATTGACAACCCAGCAAGAATAAAGCGGGAACCAGTGGGCGGCGGCGACGTGGAGATTTTTATGCCTGAGCAGGTCCAGCGCATTCTCAATTCAGTTGAGGACAGACTGAAACCGTTCTTTGCGATCCTGTTCTTTTCCGGTTTGCGGAAAGAAGAGGCCAGCCGGTTATCGGTAGCACAGGTCCATCAGGGTCTGGAAAGTGGTGAAATCTTTCTTCCTGGCTCTTTTGCCAAGACGAAACGCAGCCGCAGCGTGTCGGTGTGCGACAATCTGCGGGTCTGGCTGGTGCGTTACCTGCCAGCCGATGGGCCGCTATTACCAGTGGAGCGGCGGTCGATGGAACGGTTGGATGAGCTGCCGGGATACGCCGCAAGAAAATCGGGCGTGCCCTGGATTAGGAATGGCCCTCGGCACAGTTTTGGATCGTACTTTTTGCGGTTAACCGGCGACCCGGCTGAAACTGCCAAGCAAATGGGAAACAGCCTTACACAGTTGGACCGACACTATAACAGCCGTGCCAAAGGCGTGACACCTGAGACGGCCAAGCGATATTTTGCCATCCTTCCTCCAACCGAGGCTGACAACCTCATTCCGATGCCAAAACAGGAAGCAGAGGCAGAACCAAGACCAGCCGCACCAGCAGCCGGGATGATTCCGTCACGTCAATAGGAAAACCACCAAAATGAAACGAACGTCGCCGCCCCAAACTCAGGTCACCGAAACGGACCCCTTGGCCGACTTCGAGGACGAGGACGGATATTTTAAGGACATTTTCTACCCAGACTTTGACGAACTACCGGGTGAAACGCCAACCGCTTTCAGGTTGAGGTACGCCTTCACCTACTGCGGTTACAGAGTCACGAGGGTCGAGGAGGTGAAAACGCACCCCGTCGTGGTCGTCCGTGCAGTTCGCCAGAGCGCCCGGCGTATAAATGACGATCGGTTGTTCTTTCGACACATTCGAGACGTACTGCGCCAGGCTGGATTCTCTGTGAGAGGACATGAGATGACTGTGGGCCAGACTGGCGACAGAATACTGGCAGCGTTTTTGTTACAGAGGTCCCCACACGGCTACGTCGATGTAATGAATGACGCCGAAGAATTCGCCCCGATTCCGGTATGAGCACGCCAATAACAACCCAAGCGGCAGCTCGCTATATCTCGAAATCGAAATTCCTTCACGGCTTCCAGTGCCCGAAGCTGTTGTGGACCGCCTACAACGCAAAGCACCTGATCCCGGAGCCGAAGGCCCAAACTCAGGCGTTTTTCGACCAGGGACACCAGGTCGGTAATATGGCCAAGAAATTGTTTACAAATTCGGTTGAGGTCGGCGAGGGCGTGGACAATCTGGATAAAGTCTTGCGGCTCACGCAGGAAGCCATCAAAAGCCGTAGGCCGTTTTTTGAACCGGCGTTCGCATATCAGGGCGGCTACGCTAGGGCCGACATCCTGGACCCCCTGGAAGGCAATTCCTGGGACATCATCGAAGTCAAATCGAGCACTTCAGCAAGAAATGTTTACATTTTCGACTGAAATGCTGCTCTGCTGCGTGGCTGTCATGGCGGCCTCTTTGCGTGGCCTGCCGCCCAATGCACCGTTGGCTCGGACAGCGGTCGCCTTCGCCGCCGATTTCGCCCGCCCGCCTTTTCGGCCCATACAACTCGCCGCAAATGCTAAGCGGTTTGGTTTTGCTGCCAGCACCATAAGGTTACGAGACTGGCAGTATAATCCAATCGGATCGCCACTGGCCAGGCGCTCGACTTCAAAAGTCTTCCACCTCTGCCAGGCTCTCGTCACAGCCCCGGAGCCCGGGAACAGATCGACGAATTTGTCGCCCGGCTCCATGGCCAGCAACTCGAACAGCCAATAACAAAAGCGGTCGGGTTTGACGCCGCAAAGCCCTCTCCGCATCGTCATGTTCGCCGCCACCCAGTCACGAACGACGAATCTGCCTTTGCGGGACCGGCATGGCTTGTAAAGGATTGGCTCCCAAGCATAAGCCGGATTGGCGGCTTTGTAGCTGCAAAACGGCTTGACCCAAGCGGCGATCCGAACGTCCGCAGGACACAACGGCAGCAAAGTGCGCAGCGATGGTGTCGAGCACGACAACCCCCACCCATCAAAAGTCGTGAGATGTTCAATCAGGGCTTGGTGGTTAACCTCGGCGCATTTTGGATCGTGCCGGTAATGTCTTTTGGCCTGACCGACATAGGGCGGGTCGGCGTAACCGACTCGTTTGATGGCCGCATTGTTGTCGTCAGTTTTGGTGGCGCTTACGCCCGCCCCGTTTAAGCATGAGTTTCGTTTCATGCTCGGGAAGAACCGAATCCACCGGCATCATAGGAAGGGGTGCGCCAGGAGCGCAGTTTTTGGCAGGCTGCGGTTTGAACAAATAGTCGGAGGTTCGGGTAGCGGCGGCGGCGTCAGCCTGTGTGCGTTCGGTCAATAACTCGATGTTGCCCTCAAGGGGGTCAACGTCCTTGTGCCAATGGTCTTACTAAGGGCTTTCAATCGTGATCTCAACGAATCCATGTTGGGGGCCTGTCCTCCACGCAAAGATAAAAACGTCAACGCTCCGTATGCGCATGTGGCCATCGCCATGTCATCGTACGAATCAGTGTGGAAACTTTCGGCTATCGCTTCAAATACTGCGTGAACAAAGCGGCAATATATCCGGTATGTGGTATCGTAAAAATGCTGCAAATCCGTCATCCCAGCCAGGTCTTGAACCCGAATCTTTATCTCCAGCAACTTGTGCTGGGGGAACTGCTTGGCATAAGCCTTCTTGAAGGTCGTCCAATAACTTTCAAGTTTGCCGGAAAAGTCTTTTCCGGCCCTTTTGGCGGCAGGAGTTATCATTTTCTTTTTTTCCAGGAACTCGCTGTAGGCTATTCGGAATAGAAGATCGGGCTGTTTGTGGACGGCCCGGACCTTAATCAGAGCCTCAATTGCCGGACGTACGAGTAATTTTGATGCGTCCATCATGCTATAACAGCAGGAATTCCCTGCCCCACCGTGTCGGTTGTCGCCGAAATCCGGCGTTTGCGTAAGTGCGCTGGCACTCCCTCGGAATTCCGTTCTATGGATCGAAATCGTCATTGGTAAAACGATGGAAACAGTAAACAAAAAAATTTGCCGATCCTGGAATTCCGCCGCGAAGCGTGTGCGCCCGCCGCCCAGGCTGGTGTGTTTTACCAAGACTCAGGGTCGGCTTTCTTAAAAACAAACACACACAATGAAAGAGACCTTCGTTAAAAAGCATTTGGGCGCTGCCGGGGCCAAGATGATAAATGAAATCAACGCCATACTGGACGACTATGCGAGCCAGGGCTACGACCTGAGCCTGCGCCAGCTTTACTACCAGTTGGTCAGGTGAAACGCCGAACGTAATTAGTTCTGTAAAATGGCAGATCGGAAACCGCCAACTGAACGTGCGCAACGATCTTAATAATCTTCAATTTGGACGGGCCGTGACCTCCCGGTCAGTGCGAGTTGCGCCGCATCTTTTCCGAGCGGCCCGCCATTCTTCTCATGCGCAACAACCCTCACAGCAACGTTAATGGCAGTAGCCGGATCACGGTTAAAAGGAGCGGCCACCCGGTCGTGGACGCCATTTACGACCTCGAACAGCAGGCAAAAAAGGATGGCGAGAGGCTGTTCGGGAATTTTCTCTGCATCCCGGATATCTGGCACCACGTCATCGTAGGCGAAAACGGCCACCCCCATCAGACAGCGATAAAGGTGTTTGCCGAGGTCTGGTTCCGTTACGGGCCTATCTTCGAGAAGCCGGACGAAAAAGGCGTGGTCCGGCTGCGTAAGGCATTTAGCGGCCAGACCTACCAGTACAACCGTGAAGAACTAGCAGTCCGATGGAATGTCCACCCCGATCAACTCAGCCGGGCAGTTACATTTCTGGTTTATGACCTTAAAATTCTGGATCGCAAAATCGACGATGTGGTTGTCAATCACCGCAAGCTGCGCAGGATTTCCTACCTCGTACCTAACGTGGACAGGCTTATGGAGCTGGTGCGGCAGGCGCAAGAAAAAGTTTACAAAACCTCCTACAGTGAAAAAAACCAAGAAAAACCGACTGACTGTGAGTCAGGACATCCTGATCAACAGTCAGCACGTCCTGACCCACAATCAGGACATCCTGATGCACAGTCAGGACATCCTGACGACGGACGCAATGGTACAAGAATTACTTCTGAAACCACTTCGCCTTCGGCGTCGTCCGTCGTTCAGGCGGCTCCGCCGCCTGAACGAGAACTATGCCGAAGGCACACCACCACCACGAAGTCTTCGGCGTCGCCTGACGGCTCCGCCCAGAACTGTGTTGGTGGTGGCCCTGACGGGCATTCTTCTCAATCTTGGTCGGCTTCGCCTACCAAGATTGACGGCAAAGGTACACTGGAACAGGTAGCCGGAATTATTCGACTCAATGTCGGTAAGGCACACCAGCAGTACTTCGGCAGGTTACCAGAGATCAAAGCTGAAACATTTGAAGACCTCATAGTTAAGCACTGGTCTCAGTTCAGACTTCCATCAGGCCAGTACGTCTTGCTGCTGCTTTCCAGTTGGATGTGGGCTGATGACGCCCCATTGCCAGAAGGTCAGAAGACATTCGATATTGGCTGGTACAGCAGGTTTTTGGGCGGGGACAGGCAAAGCGGTATCCCAGCTGATTTGAAGAAGCTCTACGAGACCAGCACGAAGGGAAAGCTCTACATCCAGCATCTCCAGGACGAGATCGAAAAGAGAGCTGTATCCAGCCTGGGCATCAGCTTGGATTGGGAACTCCCAGATGTAATTGAGTGGTGGACAGACGATCTTCAGCGGCTTCGGATTGTTGACGATCCTGACCGTTACTACCGGGAAGACGGAAAGATGCTCGAAAATCCATGGAAAACGACCTGGGTGGGGATTTATCGGACCTTGCAGAACATCTACAGATGGAACCAATCAGAGAAACTTCCAGAGCCGAAATGGTTCCAGCACGTCTGTATTCGGTGGAAAAAGGAAGGTCGTCCAGGAATACACCGGGACTACTACGACCTGGTGGGCGACATTTTATGTTATTATGGACACTTGTCGGGGCAGCCCAAACCGCAAACCATTAGGTGGACGTAAATGAATTCCGTGAACTTTTCCCACTCTTTCGTGGGCCGAACTACGGCAGCGAACCGCAGTTCAGGTATTGTGGTCTTCTGATCATCCAGGTGATGAGAGTAACCTCGGAAATCACCAGGAGGACAGTTTTTGGCGCACGGTCGAAAAGCGTGAGCTGCGTCGGGGTCGCAACTTCCGGTGCCGGACCAGGACCCACCGAGCCGCAGTGCGGCGGATTGCCGCCTGGAAAAGGCAGCACGAATCGCCCTGACCTTCCGCTCTGAGGACAGTTCCAACGGAGATTTTTTCGTCAACAAAATCTGGCGGCATGTCAACGGCGAACATGTCATGTTAATTGAGGAAAGTTCACAGCAAGTGGAAAGAAGCGTACCAAGAGAAGTCCGGTGGTGCAGATTTCTTCAGCTTTTTGTTTTGCACCGGAAGCTCGTGCCTCAGTAAAAACAGCACCGATGAGGACCAAAGCGTCCGACGCCTTGAAAGTGACCGCCTACCACGAAGCTGGTCACGCTGTGGCCGCAATTGCGTTCGATTACCTGGTCGAATCCAACATCCTGACCATTGAACCCAATGGTGACGCTCTGGGTTCTGTCGCCCATCCGCCTCCATTGATGCAGGGCTGCCAAACCAAACGAGAGTTGCGCACGGTGGTGGATCAGATGTGCATCGGGTCTTATGAGGGTCTGGCTGCTGAACGGCTGTTCGACCCGAGCGCACCGGACTTCGACGGCGAGGACGATGAAATCCAGGCTTGGAATTTGCCCAGGAACAACGGTATCGCCCCTCGTGGGTGCCAGTTCGTCGGAGATGACGTGTACGGTCGTTATTTGGAAAGGTTGAAACGAAAAGCGGAAGCGTTTGTGGAAGCACAGCGGCCAGCCATTGAGGCTTTGGCTGCGGCATTGCTTAAAAAGAAAACGATGACCGGAGCGGAGGCCATACAAATCGTCAGGCCCTGCTTAAGGTGGTCTCACATGTAGAATTTGTACTTCGTTTGCGGCGTCACTCCCGCAGGTAACTCGGTCAGAATCTTGCCCACGTCCCGTGCGAATCGAATCGTGATGGGCAGGCTGCTTCCGAACGCACAGCTATTCCAGTTCAGTTTGGTGAGGGCTAGTATTTCCCGACATACGTCGTGGGCACCCGGGTGGCGCAGGCGCAGTCGTTCTCATTCCGGGCGCAATGGTTGCCACGGCAAGTAAGGACGCCAGAGACCACGTGCCCCGACCTGCGTTGGGTCACGTGCGGCATCAGGCTACGGCTGCACTGAAGCGGGCGCTGGCCAGCCGTGTACTGGTCACTGCGGCTGATCCCGGCGTCGGCAAGATGGTCCCGGTCAGTGCCATCCCATTGATGATTCCTGCCGAGACGGTCGAATGTGGCCAGAGTGCGCCGACCGGCAGCACTGGCAGAAGTCATGCCCGACTGGCTGTCGCCGTGCCCTCCTGGGGTTCGTTTCGCGGGTTGGACTGGGACAATCCGGCCAAATCGGGCCAAGAACTTCGCTTCAAGACCGGCCACACGCCGGGAATGCCTGTTTACGGTTCCTGGCAGCCCGCAGGCAGCGCCGAAAAGCGTCCACCAAAGGACGGCACAGCACCAGGTTCCTGGGTGGACCAGCGGGGCAATTCCAATTTGGCGCACGGGCTCTCACCCTACTGGGCGGACTGTCCGGCGCTGGCACTGGCACTGAGTCAGGTCATCGGGGCACTTTCCCGGCATTCCCCTCGGTAGCCGGGCGCTGGTCATCAGTGCTGGACCCGGTGTCCGGTCCACATCGGCTCACTTGTGCCGTTTCGCTCGGGGCGGATCATACGACCTGGAGCCGTTCGCAGTTCGTCCGGCTGCCGGATGGAACCAGGGATGGTGGCAAAAGACAGGTCGTCCATTGTTTTAATCCAGAGGCGCTGAGAACTGAGCCACCCAATTGATCTCATATTACGGATGGGCTGGAGCTGCCGGTGCCAAGCCAAGCCCCAAACCCTTCGTGAGATGCGTTTCCGGTTGGACCGATAGCAGAAATATGGATTGCAGTGAGGCAACTCCATACGGGAAAAGTTATTCACAGGTTCGGTTGAGATAAGACAGCACCGAAACCTGACGTTTTTCAGTCTCACTCAGAAACGTAAACAGTTCTGGGTTCAGTACGGCGAGACGATTCTCGTTGCATTACGTTGACTCATCAGGGAGGAAAGCCCATCTGAGCCGAACGGAAAAATCCACAACTGGGCTTCATCAGTTGTGGCGTAATCAAAAATGTTTACGACTTGATGATTCCTGTAAACAGGGAAAGTGTAAATAAAACTCATGCTGTGAATAACTTTTTGTTGGCGATGCTAATATCCCGGCTAGGGTTCGTGCGTGCGTGAGCGCAACAATACTAATCGAGGCTTCAATATGAGAACCACGAAAGAACCAATAGCAGAACTTCAGGCAGAAGCCGCAACCGCCGAATTTGTTGTCCTGGCGGTTGGCTTCCCAAAGGAGACCAAAATGGTGAATGCCACACTCTCGGATGCCCAGGCCCTTGCCAGCCTGAACACGCTGGTCAACCAAGGTGGCTATCGGCCTTGATGCTCGTCACGCACTACGAGAAGTATCCGGGCTACAAAGAACGCCAAGCGAAAGCTTGAGTTGCTGCTGAAAGAATACCTCGCTACCTGCAACCAGATCAAAATATTATGTTGATGGCTCACGAAGCGGCTGAACCCCCGAACAACAACAACAGTGCGCTCGTCCGTTCGAGTGTAGCGAGTGTAGCAACTGTAGTGAGCAATTCCGACGATCCCGATCTCTCACGGTTCCCCACCGAGGTTTTGCCGCCTAAAATGGCCGAAATGGTCCGAGCGGTAGCCAAGGCTGTACAGGTGCCTGACGCCCTGCCTGGTTGCTGTGCGCTGTCGGCTGTCAGTGCCGCCCTCGGTAAGGGTTTGATCATCCAAAGCGGTGGTGAGCGAACCACACGCGGAAATATTTATGTCGTCGTTGGTGCGCGGAGCGGAGTGGGCAAAAGTGAAACGTATAAGCCGATCACAGCACCAATTCTTGAGTTTGAGCAGGCACTGGTGCAGGACTGGAAAAATAAGCATCCAGGGTTGCTGGCCGAACAAATGGTGTTGGATGGCAAGATCAAAAGGCTGAAATCGGAAGCCGTCAAATCCGATGACCCCGACGAATCGACGGCGATCAAAACGGAGTTGGCAAAGTTAGTGAGCAGGCGGAAGAAACTGCCCACCGAACCACCCCAACTGGTTTGTGAGGACGCTACAAGCCAAAAGCTGGAGAAACTACTGGACGCGAACAATGAGACGATGTTCTCTGCATCACCGGAAGCCGGTTCAGTGTTAAACAACCTCCTGGGGCGTTACAGTGGGAGCAAGCGCACGGACGAAAACATTTACGTAAAAGCGTATTCCGGTGACCCCTGCCGTGTAAGCCGGGTTGGCCGCGAGGCGGTCACGCTTGAATCCCCTTGCCTGACGGTGCTCTGGCTCATGCAGCCGGACAAGCTGGATGTTTTGTTCTCGCAGAAAACTTTCAGCGAAGGCGGACTACTCCCCCGGATTATGCCTTGCCAGGTGGAGACGGAACCAACGAAGGCTGATCCTGCCATCGGGCTGATTGATTCTGGCGTGAGAGCAAACTGGCGAGAGCTGGTTTTGGATCTACTTGAAACCTATCTTTTTCGGCGGGAGGAACCGTACCTCTTGATCCCGACAGAAACAGCCACGGCCATGATCCGAACGCACTTTGATAGCATAGTTGATCGCCGCTGTGGCGATCTTGCCGACGTGGAGATTTACGCTGTGCGGTGGAGTGAATGGGTTTGGCGGCTGAGTGTGGTTCTTCACGCGGCAAAGTACGGCAGCGAAGCTCACAATCATCGCGTCAAATCGGAAAGTATCGAGGCCGCGATCCGACTGGCTGATTGGTTCGCGGATCGGCAGCTTGAAATCTTGGACAAGTCCCGCGCCTCGGCAAAAAAGGACAAGGAGCAGGCCGTCCTTGATCTGTTCTTGCACCCTCCTGCTCAAAGCCCCAAGACTGCTCCGCCCAATTCCATCACCGCACGCGAGGTTCAACAAGATCACATCACTCACTCCGCCATTGAGGCCCGTGCACTGTTGCGGCAGATGGAAGCCGAGGGAAAACTTATCAGCGAGGAGTGTCGTACGCCGCGCGGGGGGCATCCTGTGCGCTACTATTTCAAGGTGTTGTAAACACTTGCTACGCTTGCAACGCTCGGCGAGGCGGTTCGTGAGAGCGCAACGAAGCAGTCCAAGGACAAATGGCCTTTCAGGTCATTCAAGGCGTAGCACACGATCTGGAGGCCGTGGCAGTCGGAGCCGGGCGCACAGTGCTCCAGTGCGGCGTACAGCGGATGGCAGCCAGACCCGCCCGGGAGTAGAGCCGCCGCTGTGGGCGCAGTCGAAAATAAGACGAACGCCCGAAAGGGCACACTTTCCGCGCTGCACCGCGATTAGCGCCAGATACTCGGAGATGCTGCCGCCATACCGGCGCTGCTTCACCCGTGCCCACTGGTGATGATCGGATGTGAACTGGAAACCGTTCGTTCTCACAGTGCTGGTAGAAACGCCGACAATCCACACCACAGCCACGCCGGGCCGGGAATGTCAAGCACGTGTCTCAACGGCTGAGCAAAAATTGTAAACTTTTTCTTCTATCGTCAAAAACTCCCATAACGCAACTGGAGGTTCTGTTTTTGCAGCGAATAAATTCCTGAGAAATCGGACAACTTTCCGAAATTGGGACATGACCCAATTCCTTTTCCGTTCTTTCCCCATGTGAACGGCATGGTGCCGCTCCGTAAAAAAGGAAAGAAATCATGAAAGTCGGAAAGAAGTTTCGGAAATTGGGACAACACCCAATTCAACAGGTTCGCATTGCAGAAATCCGTCCATCGCCGGAGAACGAGCAGCTTTACAGGCCGGTGCGCGAGGACGACCCGGAAATCATCGCGCTGGCGGACAGTATTGAAGAACACGGCGTCGTCGAGCCGCTGGTCATCACGCTCGACGGCTTTATCCTGTCCGGCCATCGCCGCCATGTCGCCGCAAGGCTGGCAGGGCTGGATTCAGCACCCTGCCGTGTGAAGCAATTCAATCGCAGCGACGACCCTGACCAGTTCCTGCGGTTACTTCGCGAGTACAACCGCCAGCGGGAAAAATCGTTTGACGAAAAGCTGCGAGAGGAATTCATCGCGCTCAATCCCGACGACGCCTATGAAAGCCTGATCGAGCAGCGGGCTAAACGCGCCAAGGTTAAAGTCGAGGGTCTGGTTATTGGCACGGCCAAACGCCGGGCCACGATCTCGAAGGCAAAGCAGGCATTTCTCAACGCGGTTCTCGCAGTGCTGGAGGAAAACAAGAGTTTTTGGCCGCTTTCGGATCGCCAGATTCACTATCCGCTCTTGAATGATCCGCCGCTGCGACACTCCAGCAAACCTGGCTCCGGCTATCGCAACGACCGCGCCAGTTACAAGTCGCTGGTGGACTTGCTGACACGGGCACGGCTGGAGAAAGTGATCCCTATGAATGCGATTGCCGATGAAACGCGCCCCGTCGTCACGTGGAACACCTGGCCAGACGTTCGCGGTTTCATCCGTTCAGAGCTTGAAGACCTGCTCAAAGGCTACTGGCGGAACTTGATGGCGAGTCAGCCGCACCATGTCGAGGTTCTCGTCGAGAAAAACACCGTCGCCAACATCGTCAAAGAAGTCGCAATGCAATATTGTATCCCGATGACTTCAGGACGCGGTTTTTGTTCCCTGCCGCCTCGATATGAAATGGCGCAACGGTTCAAGGCATCCGGCAAGGAGAAGCTGATCGTTTTGATCGTCTCAGACTTCGACCCGGACGGCGAAGAAATTGCGCACAGTTTTGCCCGCTCGATGCGTGATGATTTTGAAATCAGCACGGTGTGGCCGGTCAAGGTTGCGCTCACCGCCGAAGAGGTTCAGCGGTTCAGACTGCCGCCTTCGATGGTGGCGAAGGAAAAGTCGGCCAATCGCAAGAAGTTCGTAGCCAAGTACGGGCCGAACGTCTTTGAACTGGAAGCGATCCCGCCGCGCAAGCTTCAGGTCTTGGTTCGGGATGCGATTGATGCCGTGATTGACCGCGAACTGTTCAACAAGGAACTGGCACAGGAAAAAGTGGATGCCGTGCAGATCGAAAGTCTCCGGCAATCAGTGACCAAATTGCTCGAACAGTTTGGCCGCGCAGCATGAACCTGCCATTTTGGCCAGTAGTTCGAGCCAGTGCCTGTCAGGACGGCGCAGTTGTCGCCGGAGTTCCTGTTCAAAAGCAGGGTCGTCCCACACGTGGCGAATTACCGCTGAGGCAGAGTGCAAAGGCTTGGCTCGTCTCGACTTTCCTGCTAAACTCCCGGTGAAGTGATGGCGAACAAGAATATGTAAACAAATTCAACAATCTGCGTAGCTTCGGCTGCGGCCTCGCCAGAAAACCGCGAATTTTCAAATGTAAGGGCCGCGCTGAGCCAGCGCCCAAATCGGGCGCGGCTTGGCGTATCTCCTTACATGGGCGCTTCGCGGTGCCTCTGGCGAGGGGTGCGTTAGGTTCGCGCCCCTTCTTTTGGCTGTGGCTGATCTCCGCGAGATCAGATCACGAAGCCATGAACGACAAAAAGCCAAAACGGCGCACCAGTCAGAAAAAGCCCAGAGCATCGTCCGCATCGAAGTCAAAGAAACGGAAGAAGACGAAAGGGACAGCGAGTAATTTAGGCGAAAATCAGGTCGAGGAGGAGGAATGGGACAGCGAGGATGCGAAGGATGTGTACTAGCCCCAACGTGGTGCCTGGGCGTGGTCAATCTCCGCGACACCAAATCACGAAACCATGAACAGCACCACGAGTGGTTACGACCGGGACCTGTTTGATCGCGTGCTGTTGGGCGTGAGTGATCCCGGCGAACGGGTGAAAACCATTTTGTGCTGGCGTGGATTTCTTGCAAGGCGAGACGGAGCCGGAGTGTTTCTCTGCACCGGAAGCATGGATTGCGATGTGAAAATGCTCCAGCAGTTCGGTTTTGACGTTCGGCGGATAGAAGGGCACCCGGACAATTGGGTTGAAATTCTCGCTCCAGACGCTGTCGCGGACGAGACTTTGTTCCAGCTTTTCAACCGACCACCGCGCCATCGCCTGCCGGGGCCGTTTGGTTTCGACATCACCTTCAGGCAGGACTGGAACACATTCAAGAAGCGCAAATTCGGAGCCAAAATTCCGGTCGAAATTCTCGACCTAGGCATCGCCCTGCTCGTGAAAGTCTTACCGCTGCTTGGTTTGCACGTTATTGATGCCTGTGACGGTCATCTTGCTTATCCACCCCATATTCGGCTTCTCAGCACACATCACCTGAACTGGGCGCGGCTGCTCTTGCCGAGCTTTGCGCCCCAAGGTAAAGGGTTTGAACGCCAGTGGGTCTTTCAATCAGCGCCTTGGAACAGTCCCCGATGGGACTTCCCGGAAGAAACTGGAGTGTGGCTCTTGGGAACGACTGGATGCGGCGAGTCTTTGGAAGGCCGCTTTTCGTTTTACACGGCCATTCAAAGCCTGGCTGTAAACATTATGGAGGGAGGCAGGTCGTCCCGGCTACGTAAAGCCAAGAAACGGCTGCTGTCACCTCAAGCACTCGAACGAGCAGCGGACCTACGGGACGAGCTGCGCGTCATTCGCCCGCTCATTAACGGTGATGTTGAAAGGGGAACCAAAACATGAGTGACGAAAAGAAATCTGGCTTGGCTGGACTACTGGGAACGATTTTGACCTGGGCGTCGGCTTTATACCTGCTGGCGTCGCTGTTTGGCTGGCTGATTCAGCGAAAATGGGGAGCGGTCTTCATCATTTGGGCGCTGTGGTTTTTCGGGGCGATGATCATTCTCGGCGGGGCACTGACCCTGATCACCGGCGATGCCAATCTCGCCGACCAAGGCTGGCCCTGGCTGCTTTTCGGCGTCGCCGCCGCAGTGATGACAGGCGTCCAATGGAAACTCGGCGAAAAGCGACCTTGAACGCAGTTGGGTCGTGGCCGCATTGCTTTACGGATGCCGCGCCTGACCACCAAAGGATCGAAATGGGAGCATCGTGCCTGAAGAATCAAAGGGCACACGCTGGATCAGGCAGGAGCCCTATGGCATCTGGAACGCATACCGGAGGCGGTCCGCGTCGCTGATGGCCCAAAGGTTCAGCGGCCACACCGAACTTCCATATTTTAGAAACCGCCCACTGCCATCGACAAAGGCAAAGTTCGATCCGCCATGCAGGCCAAAATGCGCGCTGTGATCCTCCCGGTCCGCGTCGTTTCCCCCATCCCCTTCCAGCATGTCCATGAAATAATCCATCGCCGAATTCAACTTTTCCCCAAACACAATCGTGTCCGAGGACAGCCGCACCACGGACTCTTTGAGCGAGGCGTTGGGAAATGTGCCCGACATATACGCATTGAAATCGGCATCGCTTAAGGCCTCCTCGAAATAATCATTCCAACCATTGATAAAATAGCTTCGAGCAGCCCGATCGCCCGGGGTAGGCGAGTTGGTGTCGGTCTCCGGGATGCCCTTGCGCAATCCCGTGGGGCAAACCAGCACGCGCAAATTCCTGTAGCTGTCCTGCAACAACGTGGGCCAGCGCCAGGCATTCGTGCGCGGCGGATACATATCCGCGCTCTCGCCCCCATACATTTTGAGCGAGACTCCGATCTGCTTCAGGTTGTTCAGGCATTGAATGCGCATCCCCGCTTCCTTGGCGCGGCTAAGCGTCGGCAGCAGCAGGGCCGCCAGGATGCCAATGATGGCGATAACGACGAGCAGTTCTATCAGGGTGAACGCGGTGCCGCGCTCCAGCCTTCGCTTCTCACAAGTCATGCTTTTCATACACCATGCCGCTTTTACGCGGTTCAGGCTCTTCAGTGGCACCGGTCAATCTCGGCGTTGGCGCAATGTTGTGCTCCGCATTCAGGGCACTGGAAATGTCGGCCTTCCCCGCACTTCGGCACCCGACGGAAATCCTTTATACCCGATTTGGGTGACATTGAACAAGAGCATCCTAATGGTCATCCTCAACCCCGGCGGACTCGACCAGTAGTTACGATGTGACCTCAAATTTCATCTCTACGCCGATCCAAGGAATTCGCACCCACACGACCGGCGACCTTCAGGAAATCGGCAGCCTCGTTGTGGATTGGCTGTTGCGGGAGGACAGCCTGGCCGCCGAAGAGCCAATCCTGGAAGCGAGCGTTCATCGTCCGGCACGGGGAAAGATTTGGGTTGCGGCATACACGGGTCCCAACGGTGGTCAGATTTGGCGCAGCACAGGCTTCACAGACCGCTACGAAGCGTCGCTCGTGGCCAGGCGATGGGAAGCCGAGGCCAAGGCTGAACGGGCGCGGTTGGGTCCATCGATCCGGGCGGCACCCGTGCGTGGCGGTGGTCATGAATTGGGCGGTAGCCTTCGTCCTATACGAACACAGCGGCAGGTCGCCGCGATGTTGGGGATGAGCGAGAGGGGCGTTCGGGCAGTCGAGCGTAGGGCGCTTGGGAAACTGCGCCGGAATCCAATGCTACGTCAGGTCTGGCGAAGGTACATCGGTGGAGAATTATGACTGAAATCCGCCCGCCCGCCGTGAACCCAAAGAGGTGGTCAGGCCGAAACCAACTGCTAACGTTTACAGTTGCGCTCGGACGGCATTGCCTGAAGAGAGGTTCTGGTTCCGGAAATTCTCATTTGGCCCCCGCCAACCGCCGAATGTCTGCAATTGCGGACACGGCATGGGGCAATGGTAAAAGAAGACCAGAGCATTCAATGCCTGGTTCTGGCTGCTGGCAGACACCTGCCGCTGGCGGGCCAGTTGGCTCAAGAACCGCTCGATTTTGTGTTTGCTGGAAAGTGTCGGAGGCATTTTCTGAAGAGCTACGACGTAGCGGCGCAACCAGTACACGTACGAGGTTTCCGTGGAGATGGCTTTATGCTGGCGGCGAATCACCTGCCGCAGGCGTGAGATGGCTTCGCTCGTGTTCATGATCCGCCAGCCAGTTTCGCAGGAGGCATTGGACATCCGCTGTCCCAAGCCAGGGGCTTTTCTCTCCCGCTCAACGAACCACCGGTTCGTTTATCAAGCGAAGGATTGGTTGATTTTGAACAACTTACGGAAGCCAAGATACAGCAAGTTTCGGCTTCCAATAATCGAACCAGCCGGTGTATGTTTCAAGCGAGATGGGATTCAGCATGAACCGGTTACGAAAGGCAGGGGAGATCGAACTTCGACTTTTGATCAACGACGGCCAGTCGTATAATAAAAGTTGAACTAAACCGCTTCGCGGAGAGGGGGGCTTCGAGGGTTCATTCTGGTTTTCTATTTCCTGAGTTGGCGCAGTGTGGGTATGACCACATTACGTCAAAACTTCATTCGGGAAC
>Ga0181527_1000900_pt1 | contig 32533 bp, 29 predicted proteins | sample PEATcosm2014_Bin_30_FD_119762 | JGI IMG/M metagenome (GOLD analysis project Ga0181527, IMG submission 119762) | Peatland microbial communities from MTU Mesocosm Facility, Houghton, MI, USA - PEATcosm2014_Bin06_60_metaG | ecosystem: Environmental > Terrestrial > Soil > Wetlands > Peat | place...
CTTGCTAACTCGCTCGTCCCCGCTTCAGCGGGGGCTAACTCGCTGCATTTGCCCAAACACGCTGTTTCTGTTTGGATCGTTCAACTTGCAGCACAATCGAAATCCTGTTTCTTTTTAGGGCACGACTTTACAGGTTGCGGAAAAACTCAATGGAAGACGCAAGAAGTGTCAGGGCACGACTTCACAGGCTGCGGAAAAACTCGATCCGGAGGGAGGCGGGGGTTTCAACCCCCGCATAAAGCCAACAGGATCAACGCGGGCTTTAGCCCCGGAGGGACGCTATTCGCCGATTTCGCACGAAATCCCGAGTTTTTCCGCAGCCTCTTCAGTCGTGCCGTAACTGCAGTAGAATCAATGCGGGCTTTAGCCCCTGCGGGAAAAGGGCGTGTTCGCTGAGGAATCCTGGAAAGCATACCTCAGGGGCCAAAGCCCAGCGTTCGGTTTTGCACCGTGTGCGGCTCGGCCGAAGTCGTGCCCTGACACGATCAGGTGAAGCTGTTATTGATGCACAATGCCTAAGTTACCTTTCCCGCGTGCCGGCATTGAAACTGTTGCCGATTTCGGGGGCGCCCGCGATCGACCCCATGCAATGCGAGTCTCAGATCGCTACTTCCCTCCAGGCGCGGGACCATCCTTCACCAGGAATGAAATCACTTCGCCTGCTTTGCTTCCGCCAGGTTGCAATTACTTGGATGCCGCTCCCGCGAGCATCTCCTCTTCGATCCAGGCCATGGTCTTTTCCATGCCGTCGCGCAGGCGAATCGACGGCTCCCAACCGAGGTACTTCTCAATGAGCGTGTTATCGCTGTTGCGGCCGTTCACGCCCTTGGGAGCGCTCAGATTGTAATTCCTCTTCAGCTTCACCCCGGCTATATCTTCGGCAATGTCTACCAGTTGGTTGATGGTAACCAGCTCACTGGAACCTAGGTTGATCGGCTCCAGGATATCGCTCTGGAAAATGTCCACCACGCCCTTGGTGCAATCGTCGATGTACATGAAGCTGCGGGTCTGATGCCCGTCGCCCCAGATTTCGATCTCGTGCAGGCCGGAGTGCTTGGCCGCCAGCACCTTGCGGCTGATGGCGGCAGGCGCCTTTTCGCGTCCGCCCATCCAGGTGCCCAGCGGCCCGTACACGTTATGGAACCGCGCCACGCGAGTTTCCAACCCGAAATCCTCATGGAAGTGCCGACACATCCGCTCACTGAAAAGCTTCTCCCATCCATAGCCGTCTTCCGGCATGGCAGGATACGCGTCCTCCTCCTTCAGCGCAACCACATCGTAGTCCTTCTGCTTTTCGCCGTTGTAGACGCAGGCCGACGAAGAATAGAAAAAACGCCTCACGCCCGCCTGGCGAGCGGCCAACAGCATATGGGTATTGATCAGGACGCTCAACATGCACAGTGCTTTGTTGTTTTCGATGAAACCCATGCCGCCCATGTCGGCCGCAAGCTGGAAAACCCCTTCCATTCCCTCTGCTGCTTCCATGCAGGCATCCCGCAATTTCAGGTCCAAAACCTGGTTATCGGCAGCGGGATTGATCTGGTACCACTCGTGGGGCGGCTTGATGTCGACGGCGCGTACGCTCGCCGCGCCCTCGGCAAACAGGACGTTCACCAAATGGCCACCGATAAACCCGCCCGCCCCACAAACCAAAACGTGTGCATCTCGGATTTGCATAACTTGCATTTACCCCCAAATGTCGGAGTGCGATTTGTTACAAACTAAATCGGATCAAAACCAGAATGTGAGAGGCGGAGAAATCATTGTTATGCCAGAATGAAAAAAGCTGGTGCAAAGCTCCCTTTCCGCACTCCACAACGACAGTATTTCACAAAAGCCGAAGTTCCCGAAGCCCCGGAATCTGCTTTGCGCCTGCGTGCCTCCCATGCCGTCAATGCGCATGCAGACGCCCGAAGTCATACGCGGCGCCGATCATCAGCCCGCTGGGCGTGAGCCCGTGAGGGCCGAACAGGTCGGGCCAGAACTGGCATTCGTAGTCGGCCCGCAGCCAGACCTCCGACCACACCCCGTATTCCACCCCTCCGCCGGGGGAGTAAATGGTCCGGGTGTCATGCCTCTACCAGGATGGCGAGGCGGCGTAGAGGCCTGGGAAGTCGATGCTGCCGCGGTCGATGAAAAACTTGCCGTAAGGATGGAACTTCCTGAAGTGGCGCCAGGTGTAGATCGCCCCGTCCTCCCCGGGAGCGCTTGCCCAGTCTTGCCCTTACCCGATAGCCTAAGGGCACTCTCACCGGCCCGAAATCCCTCGTGCCGCCAATTCACGTGGGAAGCCGCCAAGGAGATAACGCCAGAGCATGTCAAACCCAGTTTCCATTTGTGTGATCGGATCCGGATACGTGGGGCTCGTCGCGGCAGTTTGCTTTGCCGAAATAGGCCACCGCGTCATCTGCGTGGACAATGACGAAGCCAGGGTCAGGACCCTCTGTGCAGGCGGCGTGCCCATCTTTGAAGAAGGACTGCCCGAGTTGCTGGCCAAACACCGCGGCCGCGGCGTGGAGTTCACCACCGATCTGGGACGGGCCGTCGAACACAGCGAGGCCATCTTCATCGCCGTCGGCACCCCCCAGGGCGACACCGGCGCCGCCGACCTCTCTTATGTAGAAGCCGTGGTCTCTGAGATTGCCCGCGGCGTCAGCGGCTACAAGGTGATCGTGGAGAAAAGCACGGTGCCGGTTTACACCAACGAGTGGATCCGTCGCGTTCTCCACCGCCATGGCGTTGACCCGCAGACTTTCGACGTGGTTTCAAACCCTGAGTTCCTGCGTGAAGGCACGGCCATTCTCGACTTTCTCCATCCCGACCGCATCGTGGTCGGCGCCGGGAACGAACGCTCCGCCGATGTGCTCCGCCGCATCTATGAGCCGCTCACCGGGGGCAGCTACTACGCCCAACCCGGCGCTTTGCCGGGGGCTCGCAGCGCCACCAATCCGGCCCGCCTGCTGGTCACCTCGGCGCAGAGCGCGGAGATCATCAAGCACGCCTCCAATGCCTTCCTGGCGCTGAAAATCTCTTTCATCAACGCGGTGGCCAACCTGGCCGAGGCCGTGGATGCCGACATCGAGGACATCGCCGCCGGCATGGGCCTCGACAGCCGCATCGGCCCCCGCTTTCTGCGCGCTGGCCTGGGCTATGGCGGCTCCTGTTTCCCAAAAGATGTGGCCGCCTTCCACTGGGTGGCGCAGAAGCAGGGCGTCGACTTTCAACTCCTCCAGGAAATCCGCAAGATCAACGAAACCCAGAAGGAAGTCTTCTTCAACAAGGTCCTCTCCGCTCTGTGGACCCTGCGCGGCAAGCGGTTGGCGGCCCTCGGCCTGGCCTACAAGCGCGACACCGACGACATTCGCGAGTCTCCGGCAATCGACATCATCAAAAAACTCCTCGAGGCAGGCGCCACGGTCACGGCTTACGATCCCGCCGCCATGGAACGAGCCAAAGACGTGCTCCCTCCCTCTCAGAAGCTTCGCTATGCCGGCAATCTCTACGAGGCCGCCAAGGACGCTGACGCGGTGCTGATTCTGACCGACTGGAGGGAGTTTGCCTCCATCGATCTGGCGCGGCTCAACCAGGCCGTCCACTTTCCCATCGTCATTGACGGCCGCAACCTTTACAAGCCGCAGGAAATGCTGGCTCACGGCTTCACCTATGTCAGCATCGGCAGGCCGGCATCCTACCAGGCCCAGCAAGGCAAGCCGCGCGGCATGATATCGTAAGGCTTCAGGCGCACGCATCTCCTGTTTCTTCTGTGAAATGCCGTTCCCGGAAACACTTTTCTCAGCTTCGACACGTGAGCCCTTCACCATGCATGCACTGGTTACCGGCGCCGCCGGATTCCTTGGCTCTCATCTGACGGATCGTTTATTAGGCGAGGGCCACACCGTTCTCGGCGTCGACAACCTCTCCACCGGCGACCCGGAAAACCTGGCCCATCTTGTCCATGAGCCGCGCTTCCGCTTCGAGCAGAGGGACATCTGCCAGCCCTTCGATTCCGGCCCGGTGGACTACGTCTTCAACTTTGCCTCCCCGGCCAGCCCGCCGGAGTATTTCCGCCTGGCTATCGAGACCCTGCGGGTAGGCTCCGTGGGCACGGAAAACACCCTCGAGATCGCGGCCCGATACGGTGCCGGCTTTCTCCACGCGTCCACCTCGGAGTGCTACGGCGATCCGCTCCAGCATCCGCAGACCGAGGACTACTGGGGCAACGTCAATCCCATCGGCCCCCGCTCGGTCTACGACGAGGCCAAGCGCTACGCCGAGGCGCTGGTGATGGCCTACCATCGTTCGCGCGGCGTCAACACCCATCTGGTCCGTATCTTCAACACCTACGGCCCACGCCTGCACCCCGGCGACGGACGCGTCATTTCCAATTTCATGATGCAGGCCCTGCGCCGCCGGCCGCTCACCGTCTATGGAGACGGCAACCAGACCCGCAGCTTCTGCTACGTCGACGACCTCGTCGAGGGCATCCTGCGCCTTTCCCGCTCCGCCGAGCACCTGCCGGTGAACCTCGGCAACCCCGTCGAGTTCACCATCCTTGAGTGCGCGCAGGCCGTGCTGGAAATCACCGGCTCGAAAAGCGGGTTGCGCTTCGAACCCCTTCCCCAGGACGACCCCGCCCGCCGCTGCCCCGACATCGCCAAAGCCCGCACCCTGCTGGACTGGGAACCGCGCATCGCTCTCCAGGAAGGGCTGGCCAAATCGCTCCAGTACTTCAAGAGCAAGCTCGCGGCCCAGATCGCCACGCCCCGAGCCTCCGGAGGAATAAGCAAATGAAACGGTTTGTGTGGATCCTCGTCCTGCTGATGGCGGCGTCGCCCGCATGGTCCGCCAACAGGAAGATCACCGTGCAACAACTCAAGGATCTGCTGGTTTCGCTTGAACAGGCCAAGAAGAGCGACGCCGATGTGGCCACCGAACTCAGCCAGATGGAGTTGACCGAAGAACTGACCCACGACGTCATGGAAAGCCTGGCCAGCTACCTTCCCGGCCCGCTTGCTACCGAGCAGATATACGTTCTGGAAGCGCGCAGCGCCGTGCTGGCCCCGCCGGCTTCCGACCTGCCCTCTACGCCTGCGCCCGATGCGGCCGCGCAGAAGGCCATCCTCGACAAGGCCATCGGCTACGCAACCAAAACCTACGCGCAACTGCCGTATTTGACCGCGACCAAAACCACCCTCCGCTTTCAGAATATTGTGCGGCCTGCTGTCGCCGACACGGGCACCCATACCGATAAACCGTCGACAGATCCCAATCTGGCGAGCGGCGGTCAACTCATCCGCTACATCGGCCCGGCCGAAACGCATGTGGAGATCCAGGGCGGCGCCGAGCTCCTCCCCAAGGTGAAGGATCAGACCCGGTGGGGCGCGAACGGCCAGATCGCTTTGCTCGGGCAGGACCCCGTCCTGGGCGTCATCGTGCAGGAGGCGCAAGCCGCCGGCAAGCTCAACTGGCTGCGCTGGGAGACGGTCAACGGCATACAGACCGCCGTGTTTTCCTTCGCGGTGGATAAGAAAAAGTCCCACTACGCGGTCAATTATTGCTGCTTCCCGAGTACGGCACAGGTTGGACCTCTCGCCCTGCAAACAGATGTCACTTGGGAGAACTATAAGGCGACCGTGCCTTACCACGGCGAGATCTTCGTCGATCCCGCCGCCGGAATCGTCGTGCGGCTGGTCACGGTGGCTGAATTCAAGGCAGCGGACGTGGTCCGCCAGGAGGACACGCGGATCGACTACGGCCCGGCGACGGTCGGCGGCAAGCCGCTGGTCCTTCCGGTCAGAACCATCATCGACACGGAGGTGGTCCCCGGTGGCCAAAACTTCGCCGGCAAGTATTCCACTTGCCGCACCCTGTTTACCGTCGAGTACAAGGACTATCAACCAGCCGGCGCAGCCCACTGAGGCGGCGCCACGCCCTCCCCTGACTCTGAACGCCAGGATCCTTCCCGCGCGGGCGCGAACTTTGGCGCGAGCTTTGTTGACAGGCCCCGCCAACCGCGAAGGCCAAGACGTCGGATTCTTCCCGCGCGGGCGCGAGCTTTGCTACTCTTGCCCTGCCATGCCACGCCCTCTTCTTCTCTTCCTCGCCGCCGCGGCTCTTCTCTCCGCTTCTCTGCCCGCCGCCGCGCAGCAGTTCCAGCTCAAGACCATCCAATTCAAAGGCGACCCGGAGTACTCCGCCCAGGAGTTGCTCGCTGCCGCCGGGCTCAAAGCCGGCGTCGTCCTCACCTCCGCCGAGATGACCGGCCACTCCAAACTCCTCATGGACTCCGGCGTCTTTTCGAACCTCACCTACAAGTTCGATGGACAGGACCTCATCTTTCAGCTCACCCCCGCTGACCTGCTCTACCCCATCCGCCTGGAAAACCTCCCCCTCGCGCCGGGCAAGGACCTGGACGCCAAACTCCATGACCGTCTTCCTCTCTATCACGGCAAGGTGCCGCCGCAGGGCAGCCTGCTCGACGCCGTCGGCAGTGTACTTCAGGAGATGCTTGCCGCCCAGGGCATTCAGGCCACTCTCACGGCCACTCCTTTCGGCGCCCAGGGCGCGCACCAAGTCACCGCCATGAACTTCTCCATCGCCACGCCTCCGGTGCGCGTGGGCGCCATCCAGCTCCAGGGCGTCTCCCCCGCCATGCAGGCCAAAGTCAAGCCTGTCGCCGATCGCGCCGTGGGAACGCCCTTCGACACCGAAAATGCGTCAGCCAACCTGGAGCACGCCTTCCAGTCCTTTTACGCCGATGCGGGTTACGCCGCCGTCAAGGTCCACGCTGTCCGCTCCGGCGATCCCGTGGTCTCGCCTGCGGCCATCGATATCCCCTTCTCGGTAACCGTTGAGGAAGGCCGGCTCTACAACCTGGGGTCCATCCATCTGCCCCCAGGCTCCCTGGTCACCCAGGCCGACATCGACAAACTCACCGGCTCGCAACCCGGAGCACCGTCGAAAGGCGCCGCCCTGCGAACCATCTGGTTCACCATCGCCTCCCGCTACAAATCCAGGGGCTATCTGGACTGCGCCGTCACTCCGCACCCGCAATTCGACGAGGCGGCCGGAACCGTCAGCTACACCGTGGACATCGCTCCCGGCCCCGTCTACCACCTCGCCTTCGTCAAGTTTGAGAACGTCAGCGACCAGGTGCGCACCCTGCTGACGCGAAGCTGGCAGATGCTGCCCGGCGACCCCTTCGACGAGAACTACGTCTCCGCCTTCCTCATCCGGGTGCAGAAGGACCAGCCGGCTCTGCAGCAAGCCCTCGCCGGCATCCGCATCACCTACGATGTCCGCGCCGACCCCCAGACCCACGAAGTCAACTGCGTCATCCGCCTGGAAAAAATCCACTGAGGTCCTGATCCCTGATCCGGGTAACCCTGCACGCAATTCTCGAGGACTCAACTTCCAGGCAATGCCGCGTTCAGGGCCGAATCAACTCCACCGGCACATCCAGCTTGTACAGGGCCCAATCCCGGTCGGCAGTCCACGCCACGGCGTTGCGAACCGAGGCGACAGCCAGGCAAGCGCGATCTGCCAACGCGAGCGACGGAGCCAGAACCCTGTAGTATGCAGCAATCCGCGCCTGTTCCACGTTGAAGTCCACCACTTCCATCCCCAGGCGGGAAATCTGCCGCTCAGCTTCCGCCGCTGAGCTTCCATGGCGGAGCAGCCGGTCGAGAACCTCGCTCCAGTTCAGCGCGCTGATAAGAACGGTCTGCGCCGGATCCAGCAAGACCGCCGCGACGCGATCCCCGCCAGGTTCCGCCTGCAGCAAAGCCAGAATTGCGGAAGCGTCCAGGACGATGCTACCCACGGGCCGCTTCCAAATCGCGAGCTGCCGGCAGCCCCGTATCCCGCATATCCTCTGCTTCGCGCCGCGCCTCATTCCGCCGCTCGCGAATCAGCTCATCCACCAGGCTCACCCCCGCCGGCACGCGCCGGGTCACCAGCTCCTGCGCACTCCGGATCGCCTGCTTCACAGAAACCACACGCAGCTCGTTGTCCACCACTTCGAGCGCCAGCTTGTCCCCTGGTTCCCAGCCCATCTCCTTGCGAAACCGGGCCGGAACAACGAATCTGCCGCCTTTATCAAGAAGGGCCACTTCATTCGTCATTCCGCGTCCTCCGATGATTTGCCGTCAAGTTCATACTTGAGCCATTCCCGCCGCGCCTCTTCACGCCGCTCCGCAAGAAACTCGTCCAGAATCCCCTCCAGACTGCCGCGCTCGGCAATGATCGATGCCCGAATCTTATCGAGCGCGCTTTTTCTGACATTTTTCCTAGATTCGGTCATTTTCAGAACTATTTTCCACCTCTTGAACAGTGTGGCATATTTTCTAATTTATGCCAAATAATCAGCGAGGATCAGCCCCGGGCGCGGCGCTCACTCCCACTCGATCGTCCCCGGCGGCTTCGACGTTATGTCGTAAACCACCCGGTTGATTCCCCGCACCTCGTTCACAATCCGGCTGGAGATGCGTTTCAGCACCTCGTAGGGCAGCGGCGTCCAGTCCGCCGTCATCCCGTCTTCCGAGTGCACCGCCCGCACCGCCGCCGTGTACGCGTAAGTCCGCTGGTCGCCCATCACCCCCACGCTCATCACCGGCAGCAGCACGGCAAAGCTCTGCCAGATCGACGAATACAGCCCGGCCGCCTTGATCTCCGCCACCACAATCTCGTCCGCCTCTTGCAGCAGGGCCACGCGCTCCGGCGTCACCTCGCCCAGGATGCGCACCGCCAGCCCCGGCCCCGGAAACGGCTGCCGCCCCAGAATCTCTTCCGGCATGCCCAGGTCGCGCCCAATCCGCCGCACCTCATCCTTGAACAAATCCCTGAGCGGCTCAATCAGCTTCAGCTTCATCCCCAGCGGCAGCCCGCCCACATTGTGGTGGCTCTTGATGGTCTGGCTCGGCCCCTTCACGCTCGACGACTCGATCACGTCCGGATACAGTGTCCCCTGCACCAGCCAGTCCACCCCGCCGGTCTCTTTCGCAATCCGCGTCGCCTCGTCGTCGAAGACGGCAATGAACTCCGCGCCTATCCGCTTCCTCTTGGTTTCCGGGTCGATGACTCCGGCCAGTTTCGCCATGAAGCGCTCGCTCGCGTCCACAGCGACGATGTGGAGCCCCAGCTTGTCGCGCAGGTTCTTCTGCACGTTCACGAACTCGTTCTTGCGCAGCACTCCATTGTTCACAAAGATGCAGGTCAATTGGCTGCCGATGGCCTTGTGCACCAGCACCGCCGCCACCGAAGAGTCCACGCCTCCCGAGAGCCCGCAGATCACGTGCCCCGCGCCCACCTTGGCGCGAATGCCCTCAACCGTAGTCTCGATGAAGTGCGCCGGCGTCCAGTCCCCCGCCGCCCCGCAGATGTTGAAAAGGAAGTTTTTGATCAGTTGCGGCCCCAGCGGCGTATGGTGCACCTCCGGATGGAACTGCACCGCCCAGATGCGCCGCTCCTCGTTGGCAATTCCCGCCAGCGCATTCTGCGTCACCGCCGTCCGCCGGAAGCCCGCCGGCAACTCCAGCGCCTCGTCCCCGTGGCTCATCCACACCTGCAGCGTCGCCGGCAGCCCCGCAAACAGCGCCGTTACCCCGTCCTCACTGGCCCTATCCTTACTGGCCCCGTCCTGATTCGCCCCAGTCAGAATCGTCACCTCAGCGTGCCCATACTCCCGCCGTGGCGCCGACTTCACCTTGCCGCCCAGGTGGTGAACGATGAAGTGCAGCCCATAGCAGATGCCCAGCACCGGCACGCCCAGTTCCAGCAGCCGCGGGTCCGCCGCCGGCGCATCCGCGTCATACACCGACGACGGCCCCCCCGACAGGATCAGCCCCAGCGGTTTCAATGCCTGAATTTCAGAGATAGGCGCCGTGCAGGGCAGCACCACGGAGAAAACATTTTGTTCGCGAATCCGCCGCGCAATCAGTTGCGTATACTGCGAACCAAAATCGAGAATAACGATCGTCTGGGTGTCCACTCCCTAGTGTGGCAGGGCCAACGCCGGGATGTAAAGACTGCTCGTAGCTTCAATTTCCTGCGATGATCCAGCAGAACGGGTGTAAGATTTCAGCCAGGAGCGGTACCTTCCATGGGAGTTGTCGAAGAAACTCGCCAGGCCGTTCAGGATTTTCTAGCCCCGGAGTTGCGCGAAATGCGCGGCCAACTTGGGGGTATGGAAAAACGCCTCGACTCGATGGACAAGCGTCTTGACTCGATGGACAAGCGCCTGGATTCTCAGGATAAGCGCTTCACAATCCATGAGGACGCCATCCGCGATAGATTCGACAACATCATCCAGCGCCTCGAAACGATCCAGCAATCCTTCGCCTTCGACAAGCGCATCTCCGACCTTGAAGCCGATAAGCGCCGCTCCGCCTAGCGCGAATCCGCCGCGCAATCAGTTGCGTATACTGCGAACCAAAATCGAGAATAACGATCGTCTGGGTGTCCACTCCCTGGTGTGTCAGGGGCATGGGCGGGATGTAAAGACGGCTGGCAACATCAATTTCTCCGGCGATGTCGAAGCGATACGGGTGTAAAATCCTGTTCAGGAGTCGAGCTTCCATGGGCGCTGTCGAAGATGTCCGCCAAGTCTTGCAGGATTTCCTGGCGCCGGAGTTGCGCGAAATCCGAGGCGTCCTCTCGGCCATCGACAAGCGGCTGGATTCCCAGGACAAACGCCTTGACGCCATCGAAGAAGTGAATCGCGTCCGCTTCGAAGCCGTCATCCAGCGCCTTGACTCGATGGACAAGCGCCTGGATTCTCAGGATAAGCGCCTCACGATCCATGAGGACGCCATCCGCGATAGATTCGACAATATCATCCAGCGCCTCGAAACGATCCAGCAATCCTTCGCCTTCGACAAGCGCATCTCCGACCTTGAAGCCGACAAACGCCGCTCCGCCTGAGAGCGTGTCTGAGCAATCGTTTGCATGGCCAGGTCCTGGGCTCTTCAAGCAGACGGACCCCCAACCGCTCGTAGATGCAACTCCTGCTTCTCCATTACTCAGGCACGCTCCTGGGCGTATACTGCCGCCAAAACCTCATGATTGACCCAGGGCTAAACGGAAAAGTCGTTTTGATAACCGGCGCCAATAACCCACATGGCATTGGCGCGGCTGTTGCGCGAGCCTTTGCCGCACAGGGGTCCAGGCTGTTCCTGCACTACTTCCGGCAAAATGACGCCTGTGCGCCACGCGAAGAGATGGAGGAGGCCGGCACGCCCGGCCTATCGTTCTACCGCACCCAATTGACGAAGTCCGCCGATGAAGTCGTCGCCGGGATGCGCAAGATCGGTACGGACGCGCACGCATGGGAATGCGATCTCTCTGACGCGAGCATGGTTCCGCGGTTGTTCGAACAGGCGGAGCGCTTGCTCGGCCCCGTCGAAATACTCGTGAACAACGCGGCGTACTGGGAAGCGGATACGTTTGTTCCACCATCTGCGGAACTGAGCAACAAGCTCGTCGAGTTATGGACCGATCGCCCCGCATCCATCTCCGCCGCGGCCATCGATCGGGTATTCGCCGTCAATACCCGCGCGGCGGCCCTCACCATGGCGGAGTTTGCCCGCAGGCACATCGCAAGGGGAGCACCATGGGGCCGGATCGTGAACGTGAGCACGGCGGGAGCTGAGCGCTTCCCATCCGAGGTCTCGTATGGGGCAAGCAAGTATGCCCTTGAGAGCTACACCAGGAGCGCCGCAAGCGAACTCGGCAAGTTCGGAATCAATGTCAACGTAGTCTCTTTGGGTCCGGCACAGACCGGCTGGATCACCCCGGAACTCGAGCGCGAGATCCTCCCGACAATCCCGCTCGGCAGAGTCGGCAAACCCGACGACGTCGCTGACGTTGTCGTCTTTCTTTCCTCCCACCAGGCACGTTGGGTAACTGGACAGAGAATCTATGTCGGCGGCGGACATGGAATGTGAGAATTCTTTGTCTGTCCATGGATCGAGTTCTTCTAGCTCTCGGATCGTCCCCGTTCTTGCAAACCACCCCCGCCTTCATCGGAAACTCCACATCCATCTCCGTCCGTCCCGCGTGATAGCCTCCTAAGCAGCGCAGCCCGCACCAACCTGGCTGCTCCAGATTGCATCCCGGCCTCCATCCATGAGCGCTCCAGGCGCCGAGAGACTTGGCCGGTCGACATCGTTTCCAAGAGGACATCTTATGAACTGTTTTCGTCTCGCTTCCATCCTCATTCTGGCCGCCGCAACCGCCCTGGCGCAGGTCCCCGCCGCCTCGCAGGCCGACGCGTCCAAGCCCGCGCCCCCTGCGGCCATCAAGAGCTTCGATCTAGCCGCCATCGACAAGACCGCCGATCCCTGCACTGACTTTTACCAGTACGCCTGCGGCAACTGGATCAAGAGCAATCCCATCCCCGCCGACCAGGTGCGGTGGATCCGTTCGTTCTCGGTGGTGTACGAGCGCAACCGCTACCTGCTGTGGCAGGAGTTGGATTCCGCCGCGAAGGACCCCAAGACTCCCCTGCAGAAGCAATACGGCGATTTCTACGCCGCTTGCATGGACCTGGACCTGGTGGAAAAGAAAGGCCTTGCGCCCATCCAGCCGGCCTGGGCGCAGATCGCCGACCTCAGCGACCCCAGGCAGCTTTCGTCCCTGCTCAGCCAGCTTGACAACGATGGCACTCCCTACGGCGTCTTGAGCTTCGGCGTCAGCCAGGATGAAAAGGACTCGTCCCGGCAGATCGCCGAGCTTTGGCAGGGCGGCCTGTCGCTGCCCGACCGCGACTACTACATCGACAAGAGCAAGCACTTCGAGGAGATTCGCGGCCAGTTCATCGACCACATGAAAAAGATGCTCACGCTGGCCGGAGACACGCCCGATCAGGCCGCCAAAGAAGCTGCCGCGGTGATGGAGATTGAGAGCGCCATGGCCAAAGCCTCCACCAGCCGCACCGACCTTCGTGATCCCGAGAAGCATTACCACATCTACACGGTCGCGGACTTTCAGAAGCTCGCCCCCAACTTTGACTGGAGTGCATACTTCTGGGCTGTCGGCATCGGCCATTTCGACACCTTGAATGTTGCTACTCCGGATTTCTTCAAGGCGCTCAGCGGGCTCATCCAAAGTGAGTCTCTCGACTCCTGGAGGAGCTATCTGCGCTGGCACGCGCTGCACGAGCAGGCCTTCAACCTGCCCAAGGCGTTCTTCGACGAAGACTTCAACTTTTTCGGCAAGGTTCTGTCCGGTCAGAAAGAGCCTGAGGCGCGATGGAAACAATGTTCCAGCATGACCGACAACGCTCTCGGCGAGGCTGTGGGCCAGGACTGGGTGAAGCAGAACTTTCCGCCGGCGGCCAAAGACAGCATGGACAAGCTGGTCGCCGCCCTGGAAAAGGCTCTTGGCGACGACATCAGCACATTGCCCTGGATGAGCGATGCCACCAAGAAGGAGGCGGAAGCAAAGCTGGCCATGTTCCGCAACAAGATCGGCTATCCGGAGAAGTGGCGCGACTATTCCAGCGTCAAGGTGGACCGCACAGACCTGATCGGCAACCTGCACCATAGCGGCGTCTATCAGCGCAACTACAACTTCGCCAAGCTGGGCAAGCCAGTGGACGAGAAGGAGTGGGGCATGACGCCGCCCACCGTCGACGCCTACTACAGCTCATCCAACAACGACATCAACTTCCCCGCCGGCATCTTGCAGCCGCCCTTCTTCGACTTCACCATTGACCCGGCCGTCAACTTCGGGGCCATCGGCATGGTCATCGGACACGAGATGACCCATGGCTTCGACGACGAGGGCTCCAAGTACGACGGCAAGGGCAACCTGCACGAGTGGCAGACCCCCGAGGATCGCAAGGCCTTCACGCAGCGCACCGACTGCGAAGTGGCCGAGTACAACGGGTTCGAGGTTGCCCCGGCCCACGGAGACACGCCGGCACAGAAGCTCAACGGCAAGCTGACCCTGGGTGAGAACACCGCCGACAATGGCGGCCTGCGTATCGCTTACGCGGCCCTGCTGGACACGCTGGCAGCACAAAACAAACCCGTCACCGACAGGATCGACGGCTACACGGAAGCGCAGCGATTCTTCCTGGGCTTTGCCCAGATATGGTGCACCAACGAGTCCGAGGAGTTCGCCCGCCAGTTGGCGCTCACCGATGAACATTCTTCCCCCCGCTGGCGCGTCAACGGGGTGGTGCGGAACTTCGACGAATTCGGCAAGGCCTTCGGCTGCGCCAAAGGCCAACCCATGTATCCTGTGAACTCCTGCCGCGTCTGGTAAACCGAACCCCAACCCCGGAGCCTTGGCTGCGCTCAGCCTTGGCTCCGGACGGCGTCCAACCGTCCCGATCGCATCTTTCCCCTCGTGCCCGTTGACGTTTCCCGCCTTTCCGGCGTCCAAACTGCAACCGCGCCCGAGATTCCTGTCGCCAACCATCCGGACGCCGGATTGGGGTCGCCCCAGGCGGCTTGGCCCTGGAAAAATGCCCTGTTTTGCCCAGTCTCACGCTGAAACTAGGCACAACACACCCTTGGCTTTTACAATGCAGCAGGGACCCATCCCAACCCAGCTCTGCTGTGGAACTAGCAAACTTGGCGGCGTACGCCTGACCAGGATGAAGGAATCGCATGAAGTTTATGAAATTCGGCAAGGCACTTCTGATGAGCGCCCTCTCTGCTGTGGTCGTCCTCAGCGTGACCTCTTGCCAACAGAGTTATACGGTCGGCTTTTTGTATGTGACGGGTACGGTGACGGCCCAGTCTTCAGGCAACGGCATCATCTCCGGCTTTACCATCGATCACAACACCGGCAAGCTGAACCCCATCGATGGACTGCCCGTCTCCTCCGGCGGCGCCAACCCGGTCCGCGCCGTCCTCGTCAACGGCAGCCGCTTTCTTTATGTCCTTAACCGCGGCGTAAACTCCGCCGGCAGCTCCGACTGCACCACGGCGGACCCCTGCCAGAACGCCAACATCGCCGAGTTCGCGGTCGGCGGAAACGGCATCCTCACTGCCCAGGAGACCTTTTACACCCAGGGCATCAATCCCTTCCGCATGGTCAGCGACAGCTCCGGAAACTACCTCTACGTGCTCGACCATGACGCCCCGAACAATTCCAACTGCTCCCTGGCACTGGGTCCCAATGCCGCCACCTGCGGCGACATAACGGCCTTCCTGGTCAATCAGACCACCGGACGGCTCTCTCTGATCGTCAATGCCCAGCTTACGGCGGCCAACGGCGCGGCCCTGCCCTACTTCCCGGTCCCCGCCAATCCCGTCGACTTCTCGCTGTCCTCCGGATACGTCCTTACCCTCAGCGGAACGGCCCCTGCCACCAGCTACCCCTACTCCGGCGGCTCCTCGGTCTTCCCCTACACCTACAGTTCCACCAATGGCCAGTTGACCATCAACCAGAACAGCGCCCAGCCGCTCGGCATCGCGCAGGGTACGGCCATTGCCAACGGCGGCGGGTATGTCTACGTCCTCGACGACGAACCGATCACCTACTCCGTCAGCGGCACCGCCACAACCTCGCCCAGCCAGATTCTGCCCTTCTCTATTGGCTCCGGTGGCGCCCTGCAGGCTCAGACCGGCGGTGTCGTTCCCGATGATCCCACCCTCGCCAATCCGATCCAGCTGCTGGTGGAATCCAAGGGCAAGTTCCTCTACGTAGCCAACCAGGGCAACAACACCCAGGGAACCAACGCGCAGAGCGGTCTCGCCGGCTATGTCATCGACCCCACCACCCACCAGCTCAGTTTCATCGCCGGTGAACCCTTCGGCTCCGGTGGCGGTCCTCAGTGTCTCGTCGAGGATCCCTCCGACCAGTACATTTACTCGGCCGACTTCAACGATTCCAGCGTTACCGGCCGGGTGGTTGATCCCAACTCCGGCGTGCTCAACAATTTGCGCGTCACCAGCGCCTATTCGCTTCAGGGACCGGCCACCTGGTGCCTGGTAGACGGGCGCACCAGCTAAAGCCGCGCCGCAGGCAGTTTCTTCTGGGCCGGGCTTCAGCCGGTTGGCTGGTTCACGGCCCAGGTTACGGTAGATTCTTCAAGAACGCAGCCGAATACCGGGCACGGTTTTCTCCCACGCGCCCTGGGGTTCGATTCCAAAACGGTTTTTTCGGGGCCTGAGCTTCTCACCCCCTGACGAAAGATGCGCATGAAGTTCAACAAATCGAGCCAGCTGCTGCTGGTCTCCGCGGCCAGCCTCCTGGTGGCTTCGCTGGTCACTGCCTGTGGCACCCTTACCGTGGACTTTGTCTTCATCGCCAGTTCCAAGGCCGCGGGAACCAACAACTACGGTGAGATCGACGTCTTCGAGATCAACTCCCAGTCCGGCCAGATGCGCCAGATCCCCACTTCGCCCTTTCCTTCCGGCGGACGCGATCCCGTGGCCGAAGCCCTCTCCTCCGACAACACCAACCTCTACGTCGTCAATCAGGACGACAACACCATCGTCCAGTTCATCATCGGCAACGATGGCAAGCTCTATCCGCAGAACACCGTCAATACGCCGGGAATCTACCCCCTCGCCGTCACCGTCAACGGAACCAACCTCTTCGTCGTGGACACCTATCAGCCATTGCCGACCTGCTCCACCGCCGCCCCCTGCTCCGGCTCCGTGGCCGTATTTCCCATTACCCCCACTTCCAGCACTCCTCCCAGCGACGTGCTGGGAACGCCGGTCGCCAACGGAAGCCTGAACTACTGGCCCTTATCGCTGCCCGCCAGGCCCAACGACGTCATCGTCCCCACGGCCATCGACGCCCTCAAATCGGGCGCCGACATCTATATCACCGCCTATGACTCCTCCGTAACCCCCAACGTCGGCTATATCTTCGGCTTTTCGGTCGGCTCGGGTGGCGCGCTCACCCCCCTCAACGGCGGCGCGCCCTTTCCCGCCGGAACCTATCCCTCCGCCATCGCCGGCGATCCCTCCAGCACCTACGTTTACGTCACCGACTTCACCCACGGCTACGTCCTCGGCTACTCGGTCGCTTCCGGCCTCCTCACCCCGCTCGCCGGCAGCCCCTTCCCGGCCGGAGATCGGCCCGACGCTATCGTCGTCGATCCCGCCTACCCGTTTGTCTACGTAGCCAACTCCCTGGACAACACGGTCACGGCCTACTCCACCAGCAACGGAGCGCTCAGCAACCTCGGTACCTACTCCACCGGCCTCCAGCCCGTGGCCATCGGCATCGATCCATCGACCAACCACTTCCTGTTCACCGCCAACTATCTCGGCAACGGGGTCGCCGGAACTGTCTCCGGCTTTGAACTCAGTCCCACCGCCGGCACGCTCGTCAATTCGCAGAACTCTCCTTACACCTCCAACGCCCAGCCCACGGCCGTCGCCGCCATTCCGCATGGCAGCAGCGGCAAAAGCAGCGGCGGCAGTTCACAGTAGTCGAGACCGCCCATGCCCCGGTCCCTGACCGGCATCGGTAGCAACACCCCGTACCTGGCTTTTACAATACTTGCGGGGCAACCTAAACGAGTTTTCTTGGGGCCTGAATCTGATCGCCCACGACGAAGGAAGCGCATGAAGTTCAGCAAATTGAGCCAGCTTTTTCTGGTCTCTACCATCGGCCTTCTAGTGGCCACACTCTTGACCTCCTGCGAGATCACCACCATCGACTATGTCTTCGTGGCCAATTCCGCGGGCTCGGGAACCGGCAGCGCCGGACAGATCCAAACCTACGATGCGGACTCCGAGACCGGCGCCCTGCGCTCTGGACAGCCCAACGTGCCCAGCGGCGGAGTCAACCCCATCGCCATGGCCGTCACTGCGGACTATGCCAATCTTTACGTCGTCAACCAGGCCAGCAACAACGTCGTCCACTTCGCCATATCCGGCAACGGCGTCCTCACCAAGAAGGACGCGGTCACCACCGGCAACACGCCCGTCTCCGTCGCCGTCAACACCGCCGGGACCTACCTCTACGTAGCCTCCGGGCCCAATCCCTCCCTGCTCACCGCCTATTCCCTCTCCAGCGGCGCCATCGGCTCCGTGGCTGCCCAGATGACCCTCACCCTCCCCGGCTACTCCACTGACACTATCGTTCCCACCGGTGTCAACGTTCTGGCCAACAACAATGCCGTCTACGTCACCGCCTATGACCGGTCGGCCTACAACCCCGGCGGCGTTACCACCAGCTCCGCCAACCCCGGCTGGATCTTTGGCTACGCCGCCGGCTCCGGCGGCGCATTGACCCTGTCCTCCGGCAGCCCCTACAAGGCCGGCGTCAAGCCCACCGCCATTGCCTCCGACCCCACAAACCGCTTTGTCTATGCCACCGATTTCGCTTCCAACGAACTGATCGGCTATACCATTCAGGGCGGCAGCACTCTGGATTTCCTCATCAACGGGCCCTTCAAGACCGGCAACGAGCCCGCCGCCATCTCCATCGACCCGCGCGGCAAGTACATCTATGTCTCCAATCAGCTCGACTCCTCGGTCTCGGCTTACGTCATCGACCTGAGCACCGGCACCCCTTCGGCCGCGGTCAACGTCACCGGCAGCCAGACCAACTCGACCGACACCGAGCCCGTGGCCGTGGTCGTGGACCCGGCGATCGGCCGCTTCGTCTATACCGCCAACTTCCTCGGCAACACCATATCCGGCTTCCGGCTGGACCCCACCACGGGCGCCCTGCAGCCCACGCAGGCCACGCCTTATCCCACCGGCGACCAGCCCTCTGCGCTGGCTGCCGTTCCTCACGGCAACCATTCCATCCAGACCACCAGCCCCTAACCTGCTGCACCGTTCCTGCGCCACAAGGCCCAGCCCTCGCGGCTGGGCTTTTTGTTGCCCATTCTCCTGTTGTTCAGAACCCAGGGCGGCTCGTCCATAGCGGCAGACCGCCCCTCTCTTTTCAACTCCGCTGTCTTTCACACCCTCCCAGCCACAAGAGCTCCGTGCCCCATCCTTGCGACTTTTTTCTGTCGCAAGGGTGGGAACACGAAGACCCAACCATTAAGGTCGGTTGCCAGCACAATTGGGTGGGCTCAGTTCTTCGGAAACGTAGTGATGATCGTTGCCGCGGTGCTCATTTATCGAAGCATTTCTGCAAGTGGCAATGCCGAGCCCGAGAGCGGCCTGTCAGATTGCCAGGAATAGATCTGCTTTTCGTCGCCCTCGGCACGAGAACTGTAATCTGTAATCTGTAATCTGCCATCTGTCAGCTTCTACGCCCCCATCCACTTCCTCAGTTGCCGCTGCGCCGGCTTCTCCACCACGTGCAGCGCCAGCAGCGCCAGCCCAATCAGGATCACATAGCTGATCCACGGGTCGAACCGGCTCAGTCTCGCCCAATTCAGCACATGCGTGTCGTGAATCAGGTTCCAGAAGTTGAAGTGCAACAGGTAAAGGCAGTAACTGGCCTCGCCCACAAACACCAGCGGGCGCACCCCCAGCAAGCTCGCCAGCGGATTCTGCCCCGCCAGCCCCATAATGATGCAGCCGAATAGCGGCATCAGCAGCCCGTCGTGAATAATGGCGTAAGGCACGAGCGGCCCCAGCGACAGAATCCCGAAGACCCCCACAAAGCCGGCCAGCCCCAGGTTCATGCGCAGCCGCCCTGGCCGCGGCAACAGCTCATCCAGGTCGGCCAGCAGAACGCCGAAGACAAAGCTGGCCAGGTGCGGCAGCGGCGTAAACTTCAGCGCCTGCAGCCACGGGCCGTAACTCCAGCGGTCCGGATGCGCAATCCCGTCCGGGTTGAACGCAATATACAGAGCGCCGGGAACCATTCCCAGCGCCCACACCCCGCCTAGCTGCACCAGGTAATTCCAAATCTCCGCCGGCCGTCTGACCTTGGCCAGCCAGGGAAACAGAAGGTAATAAAAGCTCTCGGCCGACATCGTCCACGCCGGCGTGTTCAGAAAAGTGGCGATCGACGGAATCCATCCCTGCAGCAGCAGAGGCGTCAGCGCCATCCCCGTCCAGAACATCCCGTGCGTGTGCGCCCCATACTCCACCGGAACCATCCGCCAGCTCAGCAGCAGGCTCAGCAGGTAGATGGGATAGAGCCGCGTGAACCGCGCCTTCCAGAAGCGCACCCGGTCCAGCTTCCCGGTCCGCGCCCGCCAGGCGTAGTTGTAACCCAGCACAAACCCCGACAGCATGATGAAGAAGCTCACCGAGAGGTAGCCGGCGTTGACCACCGGCGCCAGCCAGCCAAACCACAGTGGATTGGAGAAATGGAAGAGGACGATGTTGATGGCCGCAAAGCACCGCAAGCCCGTCAATGCATTCAGCCGCTCTGGCTTGCGCGTCTCCACTGGCAGTTAGATGCTCCCACCCGGCCAGCCGCCACACAAGCGCAACCCCGAGCCCCGCACCATCCCTGAGCACCAGCCTCCGCCCACCGAAAACTAACTACCAGTCGCTGGTCGATGTTCCCTATTCCCTATTCCCTGCTCTTACGCCGTCACCAGCGATCCCACCTTTTCGCCCAGAACCACCCGCCTGATGTTCCCCGGCTGATTCATATTGAAGATGATGATCCGCAGGTTGTTGTCCTTGCACAGGCTCACCGCGGTCAGGTCCATCACCTTCAACCCCAGGCGCAGAATCTCCATGTAGGTAATCTCGTCGTACTTCACCGCATCCTTGTCGAGCACCGGGTCGGCGTTGTAAACGCCTTCCACCTTGGTGCCCTTCAGCAGCACCTCGGCCTTGATCTCCATCGCCCGCAGGCTGGCCGCCGTATCCGAAGAGAAAAACGGATTCCCGATCCCCGCCGCAAAAATCACCACCCGGCCCTTTTCCAGGTGACGCGTGGCCCGGCGCCGGATATACGGCTCCGCCAGTTGGTTCATGTAGACAGCGCTCATCACCCGGCACTGCACGCCGCGCCTCTCGATCGAGTCCTGCAGCGCAATGGCGTTGATGACCGTCGAGAGCATCCCCATGCTGTCGGCGCTCACCCGGTCCATCTCTTTAGCCTGCTCCTCCACGCCGCGAAAGAAATTCCCCCCGCCCACCACGATGCCGATCTCCACGCCCAGCGCGTGTACTTCCACGATTTCGTCGACTAATCCCGCCACTTTTTCGGCATCCAGGCCGAACCCGCGCTCGCCCGCCAGTGCCTCTCCCGAAAGCTTAAGAACAATGCGTTTGTACATGCTTTTTCGAGTATCGCATACCAGCCGCCGCAGCGGCTTTCCTCCTTCATACCCCTGCAGCCGCGCCTGCTCCAACGCCAATTTCCCGCGCCCCCACTCCCCGGCAACAGCTCCACATCAACAGCCCGTCGTGTATGCGCGTAACCCGCGAGCACGTCTCATCTTTTGAGGCTGGCGCCAGAGACCGTTTCAGGTCTATGCTCCCTCTAGTGGGGTTGCCGATGAGTCGATTACTTCCTTTCGCTGCCTCCCTGCCGTGTCCGGGCTTGAGGCGAGTGTTGACCCTGGCAATCCTCACCTTTGCCCCATCGATCCATCTGCTCCCGGCCCAGTCCTCGGCCTCGGCCCCCGTCCCAGCCACAATCCAAAGCGCGGCCGCAACCCGCCCGGCAGATCCTTCTCCAGCCCCGCCGGCTTCCTACTCCATCGCCGCTCCCGCTTTCTCCGGCACAGGATTGCAGCCCGTGGCCGGCGCCTTTGGTCAACCTCCGGCACACCCCCCCGTCCCGCCCGGAGGCGCAAACTCCAGCCCTCCGCAATGGAGCCGCTCCATGTTGGATCCCTTCCAGCCCGGCCCCGGCTTCGGCAACTTCAGCGGCTCCGCGGGCGGCATAGGCTTCAACGGCGCCGCAAGCACAACCGGTCTCGGCGCCGGCAGGCAGCCGCCAGGCGGCTTCAATCGATATAGCGCCGCAGGCCTGGATGGACGCCCCGTCAATCTCGCTCCTCTCTTCCCCATCAGCGGCAGCACACGTGACCTGGCCAGCGGTGCAAATGGACCCTTTGCCGCCGCTCCGCTCACTCTGCCCTCGTTGAACCAACTGATGCGTGGCAGCCTCAGCCTGCCCCTCCACTCTTCCTCCGGCGCCTTCCGCCTCTCTTACCAGGACAGGTTCGGTCCAGGTGGAGATATCGGCAATCTCGGCCGTGCCTCTGCCTCAACCATGTTCACCACCTCCAACCTGGGCAACGGGATGTTCCTTTCCGCCGGCACGACCTACGGCGGCCGGTCCATGGCCGGCGCCCCGGCGGCTTCCCTCGGAAACAACGCATCGGGCGGACAAAAGCATTCCGGCCCGTCTGTAGCCCTCAAACTGACCTTCTAGCCGTCTCCCCTTTTTGAGACCAGGCCACAGCCCCGCAGCAGCAATCCCCCTGGAGCCGCCGACCCTCGCTCCGACCCATGCAAAAAGGCCCGGAGCCGAAGCCCCGAGCCCTTCCCTGTTCCCTAGTCCCTAGTCCCTGTTCCCTGTTCCCTGTTCCCTGTCCCCTGTTCCCTGTTCCCTGTTCCCTGTTCCCTGTTCCCTGTCCCCTGTCGGAACCCTACTCCGCCGCCGCTTCCACAGCCTTGGTCTGGGCCACGGTCCAGTCCGCCGCGCCCACCTTGAACCGCGCGAACCGCCGCACCGTGATGTTCTCGCCCAGCTTGCCCACCTTGTGCGCGATCAGCTCCTTGATGCTTACCGCCTGGTCCTTGATGAAGGGCTGCTCCAGCAGGCAAACCTCCTCGTAGAACTTGGCCATCTTCCCGTCCACGATCCTCTCGATCACCGCCGCCGGCTTGCCCGTCGCGGCAGCCTGCGCGCGATAAATCTCCTTCTCGCGCTCCAGGTCCTCCACCGTCACGTCTTCCGGCTTCACGTAGCGCGGATCGCTGGCCGCAATGTGCATCGCGATGTCCTTCAGCAATCCCTGAAAGTCCTCGGTACGGGCCACGAAGTCGCTCTCGCAGTTCAACTCGATCAGCACTCCGATCTTGCCGCCGGCGTGAATATACGTCCCCACCGCCCCTTCGTTGGTCGTGCGCGAAGCCTTCTTCTGCGCCGACGCTATGCCCCGTTTGCGCAGCACCACAAACGCGCTCTCGATGTCTCCATGCGTTTCCTGCAAGGCCTTCAGGCAGTCGCCCATCGGCGCTCCTGACTTCTCCCTGAGCTCCTTCACTAACTTGGCAGCAATCTTCTCGCTCACTGTTGTCATCTCACTTTTCTTTGGTTTCCCTGTATCCCTGTCTTTTCTTCCCTCGGTCCGCTCCGCGCCCTGCCGCCGGCAACCGCGCTCCGGCAGCTTTCCGGCATAAGAAAAGCGTGGCTCTCTACTCGCGCGGCCACGCTGCTCTTAGGTATGCGCACTCCTGTGCGGCCGAGCTCAGCCCTCGGCCACTTCCGCCTCATCCAGCGCCGCAACCACCGCCGGCGCCTTGCGAATCCCGCCGCCCAGCACCGTTTCCAGGTCCACATCCTCAACCGGCGCGGCTTCCACCACCGCGGCAGCCTCCGCCGCCGGCGGCGCAGGCAGTTCCTCTTGAAATGCCTTGTCGCCCACCAGGTTCGCGCCCTCGGCCGCCGAGTCGGCGATCTTCGACGTGAACAGGCGAATGGCGCGTAACGCGTCGTCGTTGCCCGGAATCACGTAATCCACCACCGTCGGGTCGCAGTTGGTGTCCACCACCGCCACCACTGGAATCCCCAGCTTGCGGGCTTCCTTCACGGCGATCGCCTCGTTGTTCGAGTCCACAACAAACAGCGCGTCCGGCAGCCGCTTCATGCTCTTGATGCCGGCCAGGTTCGCCTGCAGGTGCTTCCGCTCCCGCTCCAGCTTGATCACTTCCTTCTTGGTCAGCAGATCGTAGCGGCCGTCGGTGGCCATATCGTCCAGTTCCTGAAGGCGCTTCACACTCTTCTGCACCGTGATCCAGTTGGTCAGCAGGCCGCCCAGCCAGCGCTGGTTGATGTACGGCATTCCCGCCCGTGTGGCCTCTTCCGCCACGGCGTCCTGCGCCTGCCGCTTGGTGCCGACGAATAGTATCGTCTTGCCTCCCATGCACAGCTCGGTCACGAACTTCGACGCCTCCTTGAACAGCTTCAGCGTCTTCTGCAGGTCGATGATGTAAATCCCGTTGCGCTCTCCAAAAATGTATTCCTTCATCTTCGGGTTCCAGCGCTTCGTCTGATGCCCGAAGTGAACACCCGCTTCGAGCAGCTCCTTCATTGTGATCGTGGCCAATGGGCCTCCTTCGTGGATTGCATCCGGACTCGCCTTTGCCCTGCCCGGATTGAACCCGCTAATGCGGGAATTTAAAACCGAGGGACTAGGGAATAGGGGCTAGGGACTAATTCTTCGGCAACGTCACGCCTTCTAGTCCCTTAGTCCCTGGTCCCTTAGTCCCTGCAAGCGCGCTAGCGCTTGCTGAACTGGAACCGCTTGCGAGCGCCCTTCTGACCGTACTTCTTGCGCTCCTTCATGCGTGCGTCGCGGGTCAGCAGGCCCTCGGCCTTCAGCAGCTTGCGCAGCTCCGGGTTGAACTCGATCAGGGCCCGGGCAATGCCCATCTTCACGGCATCGGCCTGCGCCGACACGCCGCCGCTCTTCACGGTCGTCACCACGTCGAAGCTTCCGCCCAGCTCGGTCAGCACCAGCGTCCGCTTGGCCGCCACGCGCTGCTGCTCGGTCACGAAGTACTCTTCGAATGCCTTGCCGTTGACCTTCCACTCGCCCGTGCCGGGACGCAGAAACACGCGCGCGATCGCCGCCTTGCGCCGCCCCGTCCCGTAATACTGAACCAGATCTGCCATTCTCCGCTCTCTCCGCCAGGCACTCTCAAAGCGCCCAGCCAAACCTATGTCCCTAGTCCCTATGTCCCTAGTCCCTATGTCCCTAGTCCCTAGTCCCTGCTCTTACGCAATCTTCAGTTCCACCGGCTGCTGCGCCTGGTGCGGATGCTGGTCGCCGCGATAAACCTTCAGCTTCGAGCCCATCGCGTGGCCCAGCTTCGTCTTCGGCAGCATGCCCTTGATGGCCTCTTCCAAAATCTTCTCCGGCTTGCGGTTCAGCAGCCGCGTAAACGACTCCTCGCGCAGTCCGCCGGGGAAACCCGTATAGCGCCGATAGAGCTTCTTCTCGGCCTTCAGGCCGGTCAGGCGCACCTTCTCCGCGTTGATCACGATCACGTGATCGCCCACATCGATGTACGGCACATACCGGGGATTCAGCTTGCCGCTCAGCACATCGGCTGCCTTGGTCGCCAGCCGCCCCAGTGTCTGCCCGCTTGCATCCACCACAAACCACTTGCGGTCGATATTCTTCCCGCTCGGAACAAAGGTACCCATCTCTCTCCTGCCTCTAAACAACCTGCCCGGCCCATCGATTTCCGGTCGCCCCGGCCTGCCGCACAGCCAAAATCAACAAAAAAACCACAGCGCAAAACGCCTTGGCCCACGCAAAATGCGCACGGGCCCGATTTCTACCCACGTCCAAACAAGTCTGTTCGGGTGAGAACTGCGGGGGCTGGCCCTCAAAGGGCTCTGGCTCAGCCGGCTTCGCGCCAATTACCGCGCCTCCAGCAGCCGGTAGCCTGCTCCAGCCGACCCCCATCCGGGGCATCAACCAGTCGGTCCGGGTGAGTACACGCAGACCCCAGGCGCAACACCGCGCAAGGTCTCTAGAATACCCGAATCCCGCTCCATAGTCAACGAAAAGAAGGATAGCTGGGTGCCCCACCTTCGCCGCGTTCTTTGCGGCTAAGATGGGGCATCTCCAACTATGGCCTTTTACCGTTTTTTACAGTCCTTCAAGGTCGCGCCAGAAACTCCACCAGCGAAGCCACCAGGAACAGCGGCACCACCAGGGCATAAATCCGCCCCACGTCCCGCACGCCCTCGGCGGGAAGAGTGAGCCACCGTTCCCCCGCCGGATAGCCCCATCGCCCCCTGGGCATAAGAAACCCCAGCCCCAGCCGCACGCCCGCCCCGCCCGCCAGCGTGTACGGAATCAGCTGCAGAAGCAAGACGCCCAGGTAGTAGCTTCCCTCGCGCCAGTTTCCCAGCCGGCTCCGGTGCTCTCCGTCCACTGAGACGATGCCGCCCACCCATCCCCGGAACGCCGCCAGCGGAAACGGCATCGCCACCGAAAGCCCCATCATCGTCGAGGGAACAGCCCCAAGGCCCAGGTTGCCCGCGAAATCGAGAAGCGCCGCCCGAACCGGAAATCCCCGGCCCTCGGCCACCGCCGCCGGGTCGCTCGCCATGGCCCGCCCCACCAGCTTGTCGCGGTAATCAAGGGCAAACCTGCTGCCGCCATGCACCATCCCCGCCCCTGCAACCACCCCCAGCAGATAGGTCAGCCCCATCCACAGAATCGGCCCCCAAGCCCGCTCCAGCGCCTCAGCTACCGAGCGAAGAAATGCACTCATCCCCGCCTACTTCTGCCCCACGCTCCGCTGCATCGGGTGAGCTTCCGTGTTGAACACGATGGCATCGAAGTCCAGCGTCGACTCCGGCGCGTACAGCAGGTAAAGGTACTTCAGCGTCTCGGCAAAAAAGAAGCTCTCCATCGAATCTCTCTTCTGCTTGCTGCGTACGTCCGACAGTGCCGCGTACCCCTCGTCCGTGCGGCAATACTTCACCAGCGCGTTGAAGAACGTCTGACCCATGGCCAGGTACTTCGCGTCGTGCGTGGCATGGTAAAGGTAGTAGTCCGACTCCATGATCTCCGGCCGCAGCTCATAGTTCGGGCTAGTGATCTTCATCTTCGCGTAGTCCAACTGCTCCGGCTCCACGCCCGCCAGGTTCCACATCCGGTAGCCCGAATCCTGCAGCTCCCCGGCTTCCTTCACATCCCCCGCCAGCACCAGCACCGCGGGAAAGAACGCATCCAGCGCGCCGTAGTAGGTATGCGTCCGCGCCCCCGAGTTCATGTCCGCCTGCCCATACCACAGCCCGTCCGGCCGCCGGTCGGCGAGATACTTCTCGATGGCCATACGGCTCTCCCGCCACATGCGCGCGCAGTCCTGGTCGCCGAACAGGATCGACGCCTTCAACAGGTACTCGTAGTAGGAATCGATGCCGCCCATGATGCCCGACGCCGGATCGCTCCACGCCCCGCTCTCCACATCGATCTCCGAACCAACCAGCCCGATCGCCGAGCGCCTCTTGTACAACTCCACCACCGCGCGCTTCGCCTTGTCGTAGTACTCCTGCCTGCCGGTCAACCGCGCCAGCATCCCGTACTCGATCAGCAGGCTGCCGATCTCCGCCGGATTGCTCTTCGTTCCCCGCACCGCGCCCGTGTGCAGGTTCACATACTCATACGGCATGCCCGTCGGCGAGTTGAACATCGGCAGCATGCGCCGCCCCAGCTCGTCGGCCAGCTCCAGCAACCGCTTGTCGCCCGTCAGCTCATAGCTTGACAGCAGGCTGCCCAGCAACCGGATCGTGATCTCGAAGTCCTTGACATAAATGTCCTGGTCCAGGTTCAGCTCGGTATCGATCAGCCTGCGCGCCTCGTCTGCCTGCGGCTTCAACCCCATCAGGGTCAGCGTGTCCAGCGCATCCACCGGCGTCATCAGCAGCGTGTGCCCATACCAGTCGAAGGGCTTCTTGCTCAGCGGATGCAGTTCGTCGTGCCCCCACGCATATTTCTTGTACCCCTCCCACGCGTGCAGCGCCTCGGCACGGACCCGCCCGGCCATCTCCGCCTTCGCCGCCTCCGTCATCGCAACCGCCACCGAGGGCGATGAGAGCGTCGGCGCAACTGCCCGGGACGGGCCGGAAACGCCCTGCGCAAAACAGGGAGAAAGCAGCAGAAGCCACACTGGCAGAAATATCCAGAAAGCACGCATCGTCACCCTCACACGACAACGAACCATCATACAGATTCAGCCCTCCCCGCCAGCAAATGCGGTTGCGAAATCGGGTGTAAAGGCGGGTGTAAAAGCGGGTGCCCCAGCATCGGCGCGTTCTGTGCGCCTAAGCTGGGATATCTACAGCTACAGTTTTTTATGATCTTTCACCCAGCTGCAGTTTTTTATGATCTTTCACCCAGCTACAGTTTTTTATGATCTTTCACCCAGCTGCAGTTTCTTATGATCTTTCACCCAGCCACAGTTTCTTATTGTCTTTTATAGCCTCCCGGCGCACTCTCGCCTTTCCGCCCCATTGTCCCTGTACTCCACCCCCTCCAGGTCGTAAAATCAGGACGCCCGCCAACAACGCCATCCAACCAGGAAGAACTCTCATGCCCGACGTCCAAATCCCCACCCCGCGCCGTGGCGAATCGCAGGGCGCCGATCCCCAACCAATCCCTCCCCCTTTGAGCTCCATGCCCCCGTCCCTGCAAGAGCCGAGCCGGCCGGCGAAGCCAAATCCCGTGCGCATCGTTCTCTCTCTGCTTCTGCTGGCCGTCGCCGTAGCCTTGGTCGCCGCAATCGCCTCATCCATGAGCCAGGAGAGCGCCGGAAGCCGCGATTTCATCGCCTACTGGGCCGCCGGACAGCAACTTGCTCACGGCGCCGATCCCTACGACAGCGCCGCCATCCTCCGCCTGGAGCGCGCCGCGGGACTCCATGGCGACCGGCCCAACATGATGCTCAATCTCCCCGTTGCCTTTTTCATGGCATTGCCCCTCGGCCTCGTCAGCGCCAAAACCGGCATGATTCTCTGGCTCATCCTGCTCGTTGCCTGCCTCATGGCATCCATCCGCATACTTTGGTGCCTCCAAGGGCGGCCCAATGACCGTTTGCACCTGCTCGGCTACGTCTTCCCCCCCGTGCTCGCCTGCATCGTGGCCGGGCAGCTTGGCATTTTTCTCCTTCTCGGTGTGGTGCTCTTTCTTTACTTCCACCAGTCCCATCCGTTGCTGGCCGGAGCCGCCCTGCTGCTCTGCGCCGTCAAACCGCACCTCTTCCTGCCCTTCGCTGTCGTGCTCCTGGCCTGGCTCCTCACCCGCAAGGCGTATCGCCTGCTGGCGGGAATTTGCGCCGCCATCGGCGCCAGTTGCGCGCTGGCATTCCTGTTCGACGCCCATGCCTGGTCGCAATACGCGCGCATGATGAGCCAGAGGGCTGAAGTCAGTCAGGACTTTGTGCCCACCCTGAGCATCCTGTTCCGTCTGCTCGTCGATCGCAACGCTGCGTGGCTGCAATTTGTCCCCGCGGCCGCCGCCTGCGCCTGGGCGCTCTGGTATTTCTGGACCCGCCGCGCCCGCTGGAATTGGATGGATCAGGGATTGCTGCTGCTCCTCGTCTCCGAGGTTTGTGCGCCCCATGCCTGGTTCACTGACGAGGTCGTCGTGCTTCCCGCGGTGCTCGCTTCTCTCTACCGTGCCGACAAATTGGACCGCTCGCTGCTGCCCTTCGGCCTGATTGCCGGAATCGCACTCATCGAGGTCATGGCGCATGTCACGCTGATCTCCGTTTTCTATGTTTGGACCGCACCCGCATGGCTCGCCTGGTATCTCTACGCCACCAGAGCCAAGCCCACCCCGCCGGAGGAAGCCGGCGCCGATGCAGTCATTTCGGGCTAGCCACAAAGCAGGCGCAAAAAAGCGGATGCCCCATCCTCTGCGCAATAAAACTGCGCCGAAGGCGAAGCATCCGCATCTCTGTTGGCTGAAAGCTGAAAGCTGAAAGCTGAAAGCTGAAAGCTGAAAGCTCGAAGCTAAAAGCTAGAGGCTCGAAGCTTGAAGCTGCTCTTACGCCGCGTTCAACTCCACCGACCGCACCCGGAACCGCTTCATCTGAATCGAAAGCGTCCGCTCGATCTTCCTCAGCTCGCCCCGCTCCGCCGGTCCGGCAAAGGTCGAAGCCACGCCGTGCGCCGAAGCCCTTCCCGTCCGTCCTACGCGGTGCACAAAGTCCTCCGCTATCTTGGGCAGGTCGAAGTTGATCACGTGCGCCACGTTGGCCACGTCGATGCCGCGCGCCGCCACGTCGGTAGCCACCAGCACCCGGTGATGTCCCTCTGAGAAGCTGCGCAGCGCCGCATTCCGCTGCGACTGCGAGCGGTCGCCGTGAATCTGCGTCGCCGACCACCCTGAGCGGCTGAGCCGCCGCGCCACGCGGTCTGCTCCATGCTTGGTCCGCACAAACACCAGAAAGCTGCCCGTCTCCGCGCCCAACAGGTGCTCAAGCAGCTCCTGCTTCTTGTCCGGCTCCACTTCAAAGGTGCGCAGCTCCACGTTCTCCGCCGGCTTCAGCACTGAGCCGATCTCGATCCGCGCCGGATTCTTCAGGTACTTGCGCACCACGTCCTTCACCGAGCCTTCGAGCGTAGCCGAGTAGCACAGCGTCTGCCGCACCGCCGGCAGCGTAGCCGCAATGCGCGCAATCGCCGGCTGGAAGCCCATATCGAGCATCCGGTCCACCTCGTCCAGCACCAGGATCTTTACCTGGTCCAGTCGCACCAGCCTGCGCTTGATGTAGTCCTCAAGGCGTCCGGGAGTGGCCACGATGAGCCGCGCGCCGCGGCGAATGGCGTCGAGCTGCGAGCGCTCCGCCAGACCGCCGACCACCAGGGCTACGGTTTGCTCAGAGCTCGAGCGGATGGCGAGAAAGGCCTGCTCCACCTGCATCGCCAGCTCGCGCGTGGGCAGCAGGATGAGCGCATGCGCGGCGGGGCCGCGCGCAACAGCCTTTTGGAGTAGTTCCACGATCGGAATAAGAAAACCGAGCGTCTTGCCGGTTCCGGTCTGCGCGGTAGCCAGCACATCGCGGCCTGCCAGCGCCGGAGGAATGCAGCCGATCTGCACCGGGGTGGGGATTTCAAAGTTGTTTTGGTCAAGCCGCGCCAAAAGGGCGGGCGAAAGTGAAAACTGTGTAAACTGTGTGCTCAAAATTGTCTAGCTTTCCTAAGGGCTCCGCGAGCCGCCGTTTTCCCTGGGGGCCTGCAATCGGAGCGGGACTTCAGGCGCGCACACGAATCGTAATCGGACGCGAACCTGCGTTTTAAAATTTGCGTAAGGGAGAACCGAAAGCCGTTCTAAGGACTGGCCGGCAAGCATTCAAAGAGAGAACGCCCGAGGCCCGGAGCTGCCACACGCTACTAGTACGCCAGTCGGCACACTACCGGCCGGCTACCCATTTCCACGCAATTTTCATGCGTTCCCGGTTGCATTCGAGCCAATCCAATTCGCCAGTCCATTCAAGGAGGCTGGGATGCTCGAACCCTTGCTTCAGACCGTCTTCACAGTCCAATGCAAAATCTCCGGGTGGGAGACTTATGGGTATACGCTGTAGGGGCTTGGGGAAAAATCTGTGCCGGGCAAACTTGCCGTCTGAGGGCCAATCCACCGCTCACGTCCAAATCACTGAGCGCAAACCCAGTGTATCATGCCTTCGCCTTTCATTTCACTCATGCCAAAGAGGGGCCTGGGCTCAATCGCGCCCTTCCAGCCGCGCCACCACCTGCTCCACCAGACGTTCCAACTCGGCCGTATCCTTTCCATCCCCCGCGCTGGCCGCGCCGCCAATCCGCCCCATGCGCGCATCCGGAAACCCCAGCCGCCGCTTCAGCGCCAGAATCTCCTCGATCTTGCTGTCCGGGATAAACTCGAGCGGTTGCCCAATCTGCTTGGCAATCAGGTACGTCTTGCAATATGTGTCCAGAATCTCGGCCAGATACTCGGCGCGGGTCACCGTGTCGGACCAGCACACCACTCCGTGGTTCGTCAGCAGAATCGTGTTGTGATCCTCGACAAACGGCAGCACCGTCTCGGCAAACGCCTGCGTTCCGGGAGTCTCATACGGCGCTACCGCCACCGGACCAATGAAGATCTCGTACTCGGAAAGCAGCCCATTCGGCGGCGGCGTCCCGGTCACCGCAAACGCCGTCGCATACGGCGGATGGCAGTGCAGCACCGCCCGCGCCCGCGGGTTGGCCTTGTAGATCTCCACGTGCAGCAGCAATTCGCTGGTGCGCATACGGTCCCCGGCCAGTATGTTTCCATCCAGGTCCGAAAGACAGATGTCGGCCGGCTCCAGGTCGCCCTTGCTCAGCATGGTGGGCGTGCACAGCAGGTACTTCGATCCCAGCCGCACGCTGATATTGCCGCCGTTGCCGTCCACGTACTGCCGCTCCCACAGCTTGCGCCCCACGCGGATGATCTCCCCCCGCAACGCATCGGCCTCAAAGGAATTGGCAGCCACAAGCGGCGATTCTTCTTCCGCCTTCGGCTCGCGCTGAGCCTCCACCACGGCCTCGACCACTTCCCTCACCTGTTCCGAAAGCAAAACCGCTGTCTGTTCCATCATCGACCTCGCGCGGGTGACCTGCGGCCCGGCTCAAGCACGGCGCACCCTTCACTGCAGATTATATAGAACGCCGGCTTTTTGACCCGTGGCCCGTGATTCGGGTCGCGGCACAGCCCTCACTCCGCCCGCACCAGCCTCCGCTGCAATGCCTCCAGCGTCTGCCCCTTGGTCTCCGGATAGAAGAACAGCACCACCAGGAACTGCACCACCGTCATCGCCGCGAAGAATACAAACGGCGCGCCCGCGCTGAACTTATGAACCAGGACCGGGAAGGCAAGAGAAATGATGGTGAGGGTGATCCAGTGGCTGGCGCTGCCGATGCCCTGGCCCTTGGAGCGCACCGAGGTGGGAAAGACTTCGCCGATGTAGACCCAGATGACCGC
>Ga0181527_1000901_pt1 | contig 32508 bp, 28 predicted proteins | sample PEATcosm2014_Bin_30_FD_119762 | JGI IMG/M metagenome (GOLD analysis project Ga0181527, IMG submission 119762) | Peatland microbial communities from MTU Mesocosm Facility, Houghton, MI, USA - PEATcosm2014_Bin06_60_metaG | ecosystem: Environmental > Terrestrial > Soil > Wetlands > Peat | place...
AAATGGCGTTGCGGATTCACAAGGCGTTCGGCCCCGACATCGACCATCTGCTGCGGATGCAGGTGGCCTACGATGCCGCCCAAATCCGCAAACGTTCGAAGACCATCAAAGTAAAACGCTACACTGCCAAGGCGGCGTGATCGAGCACGAGCGAGCCAGCGCTGCGCGCCGCCGCCGAACCGGCCGCGAGGAAATCGTAGACGATGTTGCCGCGGACATCCGGTCCGGCTATGCGGGGGGCAAGGTAGGCACCGGATGCTCTCACAACGGGCGAAATATGCGCTGCGGGCCATGATCGGCCTTGCCGGTCACGGCAACGACGAGCCCGTTTCGGTGGCGGTATTGGCGCGCGACGCCGATATCCCGCGCGCCTTCCTCGAACAAATCTTTTCCGATCTGCGCCGCCGCAATCTGGTGATTAGCCAGCGCGGCAAGCGGGGCGGCTTCCTCTTGGCGCGCGACGCCAATGACATCAGTTTCGCGGAGATCATCCGGCATATCGACGGACCGCTCGCGCTCGCGCCATGTGCCAGCCGTACGGCGTTCCGTCCTTGTCCGGAATGTCGCAGCGTCGAGACCTGCGACCTGCGCCCGACGCTGATCGCAGCGCGCGATGCGGTGGCGGCCGTGTTGGAGCACACCACATTGGCGGGAGCCGCCAACCGCGACCAAACCCGCGGCCGCAGACGGAAGAAGATTTCCCTTCGCTAGGAAGATTTAATCGGGATATTCTAAGAAACGGCCATGCTCTAAAATATGATTATTCTGATTGACTAGCTCATAATACAGACGCATGCTTGTAGTTTCTGGTCGAGCATCGCGGAATGCTGTGGCCGCCAATGCAAGTCGCTCGAAGCGTCGACCTTATGCGGGCCACGCCGAGCCGATCGAAGAGGTCGCACCATGACGCAGTTCGCATCTCATGAGCGCCCGAGCGACGCTCCGCACCTCGGTTTCACCGCGACAGTGATCAGGACCATCGTCGTCCCGCTGCTGGCCGTTCTCGTCCTGGCCGGTTACCGGCCAAATCCCGCAGCAGCGCAGGAGATCACGCTTCGGGTCGGTCATTTTCCCAACGTCACCCACATTCAGGCGCTGGTGGCGCGCAATTTCGAACGCCAAAACAAGAGCTGGTTTGCACCGCGCCTCGGCCCGGGCGTGAAGATCGATTGGTACGTCTACAACGCCGGCCCGAGCGCGATGGAGGCATTGTTCACGAATTCCATCGACCTCACTTATGTCGGGCCAAGCCCGGCGCTCAACGCCTATGTCCGTTCGCAGGGTGAAGAAGCGCGTGTCGTCGCGGGCGCGGTCAATGGCGGCTCGGCCCTGGTCGTGCAGCCCGACAGCGATCTGAAAGTGCCTGCCGACTTCCGCGGCAAGCGGATCGCGACACCTCAATTCGGCAACACGCAGGACGTCGCCGCCCGCGCCTGGCTCACGGCCGGAGGCCTGCGGATCACGCAGACCGGCGGCGACGCCCAAGTCATCCCGACGGAAAACCCGGATCAGCTCGCCCTCTTCAAGGCCAAGCAGCTCGACGCGGTGTGGACCGTGGAACCGTGGGTGTCGCGCTTGGAACTGGAAGCCGGCGGCCGCATCCTGGTCGACGACAGAAACGCGGTGACCACGGTGCTGGTCTCCGGCGCCAAGTTCCTGCGCGAGCATCGCGACCTTGCGATCCGCTTTGTCGCGGCCCACCGCGAGCTCAGCGCCTGGATCAATCAGCACCCTGACGAAGCAAAGGTCATGGTGCGCGATGAACTGTCGGCGATTTTGCATGCCGAACTGTCGAGCACTCTGACGGATCGCGCCTTCGGCCGGATGCAGGTCACGTCCGATGCGTCGCTCGAGGAGTTCAAGTCCTGGGTCGCCCAGGCGCAACAGGTCGGCTTCATCAAGGACCCGCCCGACCTGTCGCGTTTCGTCGCAACGCTCGAATAGCAGCGCGTCATGCCCGCCGCCTTCCTGGCCGACACCGTTTCGAAGCACATCGGCCGCTCATGGGCCGCACCGCCTCGACTGCGGCAGGCATCCCCCGCCGTCACGCCGCTGCCGGCCGTGCCGCCGACGATATCCGCGAGCCTCGTGGTCGACGGCGTCTCCAAACGCTTCGTCACCAAGCGCAGCGCAGTCCAGGCGCTCGATAATGTCTCGCTGCAAACCGCGCCTGGCGAATTCGTCTGCCTGATCGGCCCGAGCGGCTGCGGCAAGTCGACGTTGCTCGACATCATGGCGGGTCTGACCAAGCCGGATGCGGGCAGCGTCTGGTCCGAAGGCGCACGCGTCACCGGGCCGGCGCGCGACCGCCTGGTCATGTTCCAGGATTCGGCGCTGTTTCCCTGGCTGGACGCCTTCGGCAACGTGATGTTCGGCCTCAAGCTCAAGCCCGGCCTCGGCAAAGCGGAACGCCGCGAACTGGCGCAGCAACACCTCGACATGGTCGGCCTCGGGTCGTTCGCTCACACCTATGTCCACGAGCTGAGCGGCGGCATGAAGCAGCGTGTCGCGCTTGCCCGCGCGCTCGCGCCCGATCCGAAGATGTTGCTGATGGACGAGCCGTTCGCCGCGCTCGATGCCATCACGCGGGAGCAACTCTACGCCGATCTGCAGCGCATCTGGGAACGCACGCGCAAGACCATCGTCTTCGTGACCCACAACGTCCGCGAGGCGGCGTGCCTGGGCGACCGTGTCATCCTGATGTCGCCGCGCCCGGGGCGGATCGCCGAGGAATTCACTATCCCGCTGCCGCGGCCGCGCGACATCAACAGCCTCGACCTCGCCAGATATGCCGGCGAGATGGCGCGCGCGCTTAAAGCTGTCACCGGCGGCTCGCCGCCATGAAGCGCGCCGTCATCGTCGTCGTGTTCTTCACCGGCCTGCTTGCATTGTGGTGGCTTGCGAGCTCGAGCGGCCGCTGGTCGCCGGTGATGCTGCCGTCGCCGCTTTATGTCGCGGACTATCTGTGGTCGGCGGGCCGCGACGGTACGATCTTCGACGCCACCATCGTGACCATGCAGCGGCTCTTGCTCGGCTATGTGATCGGCATCGTCCTCGGCCTGCCGTTCGGCCTCTTGATGAGCGCCAACCAGGCGATCGACGATACCATCGGTTCGGTCGCGCTCGGCTTTCAGACCCTGCCGAGCGTCTGCTGGGTGCCGCTGGCATTGATCTGGTTCGGGCAAACCGAAAGCGCAATGCTGTTCATCGTGGTCATGGGCACGGTCTGGTCGGTCATGATCGCGACCAGCCACGGCGCGCGCAACATCCCGCCGATCTATGGGCGTGCCGCCCTGACCATGGGCTCACAAGGATTCCACCGCTGGACCCGCGTGGTGCTGCCGGCGTCGCTGCCTTTCCTGGTCAGCGGCATGAAGCAGGGCTGGGCCTTTGCCTGGCGCTCGCTGATGGCGGCGGAAATCTACGTCACCATCCTCACCGGCTTCGGGCTCGGCCACCTGCTGCACTATGGCCGCGAACTCAACGCCATGGATCAGGTCATCGGCGTGATGCTGGTGATCGTGGCGATCGGGCTCGTCGCCGATCGCATCCTGTTCTCGCCCTGGGAGCGCTTCCTGCACGAACGCTGGGGCACCGGCAGCAGGCTCTGACGATCTGCCGCGGGCGCTTACGCCGCCGAACGCGCTGCCGCCGGCGCCAGCCGCACGACCAGCATCGCGAACCGGTCGACGAAACCTTGCAGGAAGGCGCGGGTCGAACCGTCGGTGATATCGCCCTTCCCGTCGATCAGATCCGGCTTGAACGTGATGTAAGCCTCGCCGCCGAGCAGCGTCACGCCGAGCGCGGCCATCACCGTACGCAGATGCTGCTGCGCCAACGCACTGCCGATCGCGCCGGGTGACGTGCCGGTGATGAAGCCGGGCTTGTCGGCCCAGGAATTCTTGCCCCACGGCCGCGCGCCCCAATCGATCGCGTTCTTGAGCACCGTCGGAATCGAGCGGTTATGTTCAGCGGTCACGATCAAAATGCCGTCGGCGCGCGACAGTTCGTTCTTGAAGCGCGTCACTTCGGCCGGCAGGCTCGACTCGTTGTCCTGGTTGTACATCGGCAAATCGTCGATCCGCGGGAAGGTCGCCTGGAACTCGCCTACGCCGAGCTTGACCAGCGCCTCGGCGAGTTTGCGGTTGATGGAGTCGCGGCGGTTGCTGCCGACGATCACGGCGACGTGGGGCTTGGGCATGGTTGAAGCCTTCAGTTAGAATTCGTAACTAGGGCTAGATAGGTGACCGGTGGCGAAAGCTACAAGAGGGCACAGCGGTGAAACCAAGACACATGCATTTGCCCGAGGATTGCCGCGCCATCAGCGAGGTGCTGGCGCGGGTGGGCGACAAGTGGTCGGTCCTCGTCGTCACCCGGCTCGGCCCCGGGCCGATGCGTTTCAACGAATTGCGCCGCTCGATCGGCGGCATATCGCAGCGCATGCTGACGCTGACGCTGCGCGGGTTGGAACGCGACGGCCTGATCACGCGCACGGTGTTCCCGACTATTCCGCCGCGGGTCGATTACGCGCTGACGGCGCTGGGCCGCGATCTGTTGGCGCCGGTGTCCGCGCTCGGCGAATGGGCGACCCGCAACCAGACGAAAATCGCCCGGGCGCGCGAGCGGTTTGACGGCGTAGCAGAACGTGCGAACCAGACGAGTCATAAACATGTCGACGCGAGAGACGGCTCTGGACAATGAAATCCTTCGCGGCGTGGTCGGCTCCACCTCCCACGGGACGGCCATCGACGGACAGGATGACCGTAACGAAATGGGCGTGTTTGTCGAGCCGCCCGAAAATGTCTGCGGGCTGACGCCATGCGATCATTACATCTATCGCGACCGGCCCGATGGCGTCCGCAGTCAGCCGGGCGATCTCGACCTGACCATGTACAGCCTGCGAAAGTTCTGCCGTCTCGCGGCTCAGGGCAATCCCAGCGTTATCCTGCTGTTGTGGCTGCCGCGCTACATCTGCAAGACCCGGATTGGTGAGGAACTCGTGGAGCTGCGGGAAGTATTCCTGAGCAAGGAATGCGGCGAGCGGTTCCTCGGATATCTTGTCGCTCAGAAGATGAAGCTCAAGGGTGAGCGAGCGCATACGGTCAATCGTCCCGATCTCGTCGCCAAATACGGCTACGATACGAAATTTGCCATGCACGCTTTGCGGCTCGGCTTCGAAGGTATCGAGTTGCTGAGCCATCGCCGGCTGACATTGCCCGTTGCAGAGCCAAACCTGACCACGTTGCGCGCCGTGCGGTCGGGTCAGGTCGGGTTTGCCGACGTCGTTAAGCTGATCGAAGCTGCCGAGGAACGGCTGCGGCAGCGGGTGGACGCGTGCACCTAGAGCGCCGATATCGGCCTCGTCAACCGGTTCATGGTGCGTGCCCATATCGAATATTGGCGATCCCAAGGAAAAGAGCCTGTGGCCGCTCCCAGCGTTTCAGGGCTTGTCGCGGCGCGGACTTGAACCTAGAAGCAGCACCGGAAAACAAGCGGCCGAGCCATAACCTGGTGCTTGGCCCGACGAGGGGTGAGAACCATGCGTGTTTACTACGACCGCGACGCCGACCTGAACCTGATCAAGGGCAAGAAGATCGCCATTGTCGGCTATGGCAGCCAGGGCCATGCCCACGCGCTCAATCTGCGCGATTCCGGGGTCAAGGAGGTCGCGGTGGCGCTGCGCAAGACCTCGCAAGGAGTGAAGAAGGCGGAAGCCGAGAAATTCAAGGTCATGGAGGTCGCCGAGGCCGCCAAATGGGCCGACGTGATGATGATGCTCACCCCCGACGAATTGCAGGGCGACATCTATCGCGACCACCTCCATGCCAACCTGAAGAACGGCGCGGCGCTGATGTTCGCGCACGGCCTGAACGTGCATTTCAGTCTGATCGAGCCGCGCGCCGATCTCGACGTGCTGATGATCGCGCCGAAGGGTCCGGGCCACACGGTGCGATCCGAATACCAGCGCGGCGCCGGCGTGCCGTGCCTGCTCGCCGTCCATCGCGACGTTTCCGGCAATGCCCACGATCTCGGCCTGTCCTACGGCTCAGCGATCGGCGGCGGCCGCGCCGGCATCATCGAAACCTCGTTCAAAGAGGAATGCGAAACCGACCTGTTCGGCGAGCAGACCGTGCTGTGCGGCGGCCTCGTCGAACTGATGAAGGCCGGCTACGAGACGCTGGTGGAAGCCGGCTATGCGCCCGAAATGGCCTATTTCGAGTGTGTGCACGAGGTGAAGCTGATCGTCGACCTGATCTACGAAGGCGGCATCGCCAACATGAACTATTCGGTGTCGAACACCGCGGAATACGGCGAATACGTCTCCGGCCCGCGCGTGGTCACGGCCGAAACCAAGGCCGAGATGAAGAAGGTGCTGGCCGACATCCAGTCCGGCCGCTTCACCCGCGACTGGATGCTGGAAAACAAGGTCAACCAGACCTCGTTCAAGGCGACCCGCGCCAAGCTCGCCGAGCACCCGATCGAACAAGTGGGTGCGAAGCTGCGCGAGATGATGCCGTGGATCAAGCAACGGGCGCTGGTCGACAAGAGCCGGAATTGATCTTCTGTGCTCCCGTAGCCCGGCTCGAGCGCCGCGAAAGCCGGGGTTTCCCTCGTGGTCGTTCCTGGATTGCGCGCGCGCAATCTGGGCTACCCTTGTCATGACGGTTTAAATACCGTTTTATGACAGTGCGCGCCGTGTGCTGGGCTTGGTTGTGATCGTGGGGCATTTCCGGGCACGCGCGATGCCATGCGTGCTGCCGTCCGTTCCCTGAAAAAGCGCCTTCAGTCCACGGACTTGGCCGCCCGGCACGGCTTGCGCCGGCCGGCGCTTGTTATCTTGCCGCACCTGATTGCCTTGGCGCTCATGATCGCGACCGAGTGGACGGTCACCGCCATGGCGGCGTTCGTGTTGGCCTGGGGCATACTCAATTTTCTCTGGCTTGCACTGACGCGCCGACCGCTCCTTGCCGCGACGCTGTCGCTCCTCATGATGAGCGTGCTCGTGCTGCTGTCGCAGCTCAAATATCACGTGCTCATGATGACGGCGAATTTCGTCGACCTGATGATCGTCGACACCGACACGATCAGTTTCCTGTTCACGATCTTTCCGGCGTTACGCTGGATCGTGACGGTGAGCCTCATCGCGCTCTTACCGATCGTGGTCTTTGCCTGGCGGCTCGATCCGTTCCGGGTGCGCCGGTTGACCGCGTCGGGCCTGATGCTCGCCTGCATGGGCTGGCTCACGATCCTCGAAATGCAATTCCCGCTGCAACCGTTCGAAGCCTTTTACGGCGGCAATCTCGTATCCTTTTTCGCGCGCACCGGCGTCGACGCGGTTTCCGAACTGATGACACACGGCTTGATGCAGTCCGACGCTTTTGCCGCCGATCGCCTCAAACCCATTCCGGCAACATGCCAGCCGACGGCGAAACCACCGCACATCATCCTGATCCACGACGAATCGAGCTTCGACATCCGCATGGCGCCGGGCATCAAGCTGCCGAGCGATTATGGCGCGCATTTCAAGTCGTTCGACGGCAAGGAGCGCGACTTTTTGGTCGAAGGCAATGGCGGACCGAGCTGGTTCACCGAGTACAACGTGCTCGAAGGCCTGTCGGCGCGGTCGTTCGGCCGCTTCGCTTATTTCGTGACCCGGATCGCGGCGGGGCGCGTCAACCGCGGCCTGCCCGCGGCATTACGGCGCTGCGGCTACCGCACCTTATCGCTCTACCCCGCGCTCGGCGCTTTCATGAGCGCGCGCAGCTTCCAGGCGACCACCGGCGTGCAGCGCTTCTACGATCAGCACGATCTCGGCGCGCGCGAACTCGAGCCCGACAGCTTCTTTTTCAATACCGCAGCCCGCATGCTCGAACAGCAGCATGCGTATGGACCGATGTTCATCTTCGTCTATCTCGCCGCCAATCATTTTCCCTGGGACTTCCGCTACCGGCCAGATCTGATGCCGCAGTGGAAGGATCCCGGCAACGGGCCGCCGGTCGACGAATATCTGCGCCGCCAGGCGATGAGCGCAAAGGACTATTCGGATTTCTTGGCGCGACTGAAGCGTGAATTCCCCGACGATTCGTTCTTGTTGGTGCGGTTCGGCGATCACCAGCCGGATTTTGCATCATACCTGATCGATCCGACGCTCGACGACGCCGGCATCGGCCGCCGCCTGATGGCCTACGATCCGCGTTATTTCACGACCTATTACGCCATCGATGCGATCAATTTCACGCCGGTCGACGTTACGTCCGCGCTCGATACGCTCGAGGGTCCGTATCTGCCGCTGGTGGTGCAGGGAGCCGCCGGTCTGCCGCTCGATCCCTCCTTTGCCGAGCAGAAGAAAATCCTGATCCGCTGTAACGGACTGTTCTACGCCTGCGCCGACGGCGCGGAAGCGCGGCATTTCAATCGGATGCTGATCGACGCCGGCCTCATTAGCAATCTCTAGCCGCTTGCGACACAGTGCAGCCGCCGCCTTGATCTCGAGGCCGCGGTGGCTACACTGCCGCGCCGGGTGCGCGAAACCAGCGAATGACATCCCGGGGAGGAAACATATGCTTGCCAACCGACGCCATCTGCTCGCGGCCTCGGCCGCCATCTTGACATTGGGCTTCGCCGCTCCGGGGAACGCGGCGGACTTCACCCTGAAATCGACGACCTTCGAGGACGGCAAAATGATGCCGAAGAAGGTCGCCAACAGCAAAGCCAATGCTCCGACCAATCCGAACTGCGTCGGCGACAATGTCTCCCCGCAATTGTCCTGGACCGACGTGCCGGACGGCACCAAGAGCTTCGTCCTGCTCATGGTCGATCCCGAAGGCCGCGGCGGCGCCGGCGTCATGCATTGGGTCGCTTATGGCATCCCGGCCTCGGTCACCGGCTTTGCCGAAGGCGAGACGAGCAAGCAGACCGACAAATATGTCGGCGGCAAGAGCACGCAGGGCGTTGCGTTCTATTCCGGTCCGTGCACGCCGCCGAACCAGGCGCCGCACCATTACACGTTCACCCTTATCGCCACCGATTTCGCGCCGACCGAGCTGCCGCCCGGCCTTACCCACGACGAGGTCACGGCGAAGCTCGCGCCGCCCGGACAGCCGCCTGCCCATACCAAAGGCGTGGCCGGGCTGGTCGGCCTGTTCGTCAATCCATGGCATCCGTGACGGCCGTGACCGGCCCTGCCGAACACGGGGAAACGGCCGAGCGTGCCCGATATTGAAGTCGCCACGCTCGACCGTGCGGAAATAAAGCTTGAACCGTGGTCGTGGCCGTTCGCAAGCGAGCGGCGCGACGCCATCGACCGCTATTTCGCAAAGCTGCAGCAGGAACGCGCGGGCGTCTGGAACGGCCGAGCGCTTCTCCTCCAGCGCTATGCGGTCCACGACCGGGTGCTCCGTGGCGCCTGCTTCGAGACCGATTTCGCCAGCCTTTGCGCCTGGCGCGACTGGGCGTTTCCGGACGCGAGCGTCCACAACGTCTTCGCCTCCGCCGCCCTGCAATCTGCCGACGGCGCCTGGCTCGTCGCCGAGATGGCGCCGGATACCGCCGCGGCGAGCCTGCTCTATTTCCCCTGCGGCACGCCGGAACCGGGCGATGTCGATGCGGCAGGCACGCTCGACCTTGCCGGTAATCTCGAGCGCGAGCTTCGCGAAGAGACCGGTCTCGCTATGGCCGAGCTTGCCGCCGCGCCCGGCTGGAGCCTGGTGCGCGATCGCTGCTATATCGCGTTGATGAGGCGGTTGACCTCGCGGCAAACCGCTGACGAATTGCGCAGCCGCATCATGCGTTATATCGAGAGCCAAGAGCGGCCCGAACTGGTCGACATCCACATCGTGCGCGGGCCGGCCGATCTCGGCCCGCGAATGCCGCGTTTCATGACCGTGTTTCTCGACCATGCATTCGAAGAGCGAGGCTGAGATGAAGCTCGCCAAGATCGTCCGGCAATGTCGAATCGACAAGCCCGCGCATTTCAAGCTCGCCGATCACGATCCGGCGGAGCGCTTCGGCCTTTCCACCGATATCGAGGACGTACGGAGCGTACTCGCCGACGGCGTCGCCCGGCTCGAGGATTTGCAGCAGCGCCTTTACGCCGACGGGCGGTGGGCGCTGCTGTTGGTGTTCCAGGGCATGGACGCCGCCGGCAAGGACAGCGTCGTCAAGCATGTCATGTCCGGCATCAATCCGCAGGGCTGCGAGGTGCACGCCTTCAAGGCGCCGAGCGCCGAGGAACTCAACCACGATTTTCTCTGGCGCACCGGCAAGGACGTCCCGGAACGCGGCCGCATCGGCATCTTCAACCGCTCGCATTACGAAGAGGTGCTGGCGGTGCGCGTGCATCCGGAGCTGCTGGCCCGACAGAAGCTGCCGCCCAGCCTGACCGGCAAGGACATCTGGAAAAACCGCTTCACGGACATCCGCGCCTTCGAGCGCCACCTGACCGGGAACGGCACGCTGGTGCTGAAATTCCACCTGCGCATCTCGAAGGAAGAACAACGCAAGCGCTTCCTGGCGCGGCTCGACGAGCCGTTCAAGCGCTGGAAATTCTCCATGAACGATATTGCCGAGCGGGCGCGCTGGGACGATTACATGGCGGTTTACGAAGACATGATCCGCGAAACCTCGACCGGTTATGCGCCGTGGTACGTCGTGCCGTCGGACCACAAGCATGTGACATGGCTCGTCGTCTCCGCGGCGATCATCGAGATGCTGGAAAAGCTCGAGCTCGATTATCCCAAGGTCACGGGTAAGGCGCTCAAGGAGTTGAAAAAGGTGGAACGCGCGCTCAAGGCGGAAGGCCGGAGTTGAGGGACCTTGCCTGTCTGCGGGGTCTTCCGCTACAAGGAGCCCGGTCCCCCATGACGTTAACGCGGAATTCACCTTGATCCGCGAGCCTGGGACCGGCATGTGTCGAGGGCGAAAGCTCTATCGAGGGCAATAGCGATGTCTGATCGCGGCGATTTCCGCGCGATGACCCGGGGGGCCTTACCGGCCCGTTCCGGCGCTGCCCCCATGCTTCACGGAATTCTGGGCGGGCTCCTGCTCCTTAGCGTCCCCTGAGGGCCGGCTGGGCATTTGCGCCTGGGCACTCAGGGGTCGACTGCAGCCACGGAACCCCAGTCGAATCAGCAAATCTGCGCCCCCCAACCCTCCCCCGCATTGGGGGTCCGGGCGCAAACCGAAAAGGACCTGAATCATGACCACGCCAGCGAAGTCCGAGAAGGACCGCGTCGTCATTTTCGACACCACTTTGCGCGACGGCGAGCAATGCCCCGGCGCCACCATGACGCACGAGGAGAAGCTCGAAGTCGCCGAACTGCTCGACCAGATGGGCGTCGACGTCATCGAGGCCGGTTTCCCGATCGCGTCGGACGGCGACTTCGCCGCGGTCCACGAGATCGCCAAGCGCACCAAGCGCGCGGTGGTCTGCGGTCTGTCGCGGGCAGCCTTCAAGGACATCGACCGTTGCGCCGAGGCGATCAAGCCGGCGGAGCGCAAGCGCATCCACACCTTTCTGTCCACGTCGCCGGTGCATATGAAATACAAGCTGCAGAAGGAGCCGCACGAAGTCTACGAGATGGTGATCGCGCAGGTGACGCGCGCGCGCAATTACACCGACGACGTCGAGTGGTCGAGCGAGGACGGCACCCGCACCGAGTTCGATTTCCTGTGCCGCTGCGTCGAGGCCGCGATCAAGGCCGGCGCCACCACCATCAATATCCCCGACACGGCCGGCTATACGGTGCCGGAGGAATATTTTGCGCTGTTCAAGGCGGTGCGCGAGCGGGTGCCGAACTCCGACCTGGCGCGCTTCTCGGTGCATTGCCACGACGACCTCGGCATGGCGGTGGCGAATTCACTCGCCGGCGTGCGCGCCGGCGCGCGGCAGATCGAATGCACCATCAACGGCATCGGCGAACGCGCCGGCAACGCCGCGCTCGAGGAAGTCGTGATGGCGATGAAGGTGCGCAACGACGTGCTGCCGTATTGGAGCGGAGTCGATTCCACCATGCTGACGCGGGCGTCGAAGCTCGTTGCGGCGGCGACCTCGTTTCCGGTGCAGTACAACAAGGCCATCGTCGGAAGGAACGCCTTTGCGCACGAGAGCGGCATCCACCAGGACGGCATGCTCAAGCACACCCAGACCTACGAGATCATGCAGCCGGAAACCGTCGGCGTGAAGCAGACCTCGCTGGTCATGGGCAAGCATTCCGGCCGCCACGCCTTCGTGCACAAGCTGGAAGAACTGGGCTATCGTCTCGCCGGCAATCAGCTCGAAGACGCCTTCGTGCGCTTCAAGGCGCTCGCCGACCGGAAGAAGCACGTCTACGACGAGGACATCGAGGCGCTGGTCGACGAGGAGATCGCGACCGCGCAGGACCACATCAAGCTCGTCTCGCTGTCGGTCATCGCCGGCACGCGCGGCCCGCAGCGCGCCACCATGAAGCTCGACATCGATGGCAGATCGGCGATCGAGGAATGCGAGGGCAACGGTCCGGTCGACGCGGTGTTCAACTGCATCAAGGCGATGGTGCCGCACGACGCGGTGCTGGAGCTTTACCAGGTGCACGCCGTGACCGAAGGCACCGACGCCCAGGCCGAGGTCTCGGTGCGGCTGTCCGGGGACGGCCGCTCGGTGACCGCCAAAGGCGCCGATCCCGACACGCTGGTCGCTTCCGCCAAGGCCTATCTCTCGGCGCTGAACAAGCTCGTGGCCCGGCGATTGCGCGGGCAGCCCGAGGAGCGGCGGCTGCACTCGACGGATGTGGGGTGAGTACAATTTCACCTCTCCCCTTGCGGGAGAGGTCGATTTTCGAACGTAGCGAGGAAATCGGGTGAGGGCCGTCCGTCCGTTGCGCGCCCGACCGTGTTGCCCGCCGTCCGGACTTGGCATCCCGCTCGCAATGGCCTAGATACTGCGCGCGCGCGGCGCCCTCCCAAAGCGGCGCCGCGACGCACGGTGGAAGTGCCTAACCTCGTGTTCCCCGGTTAGGGCGCATAGCTCAGTTGGTAGAGCAGCTGACTCTTAATCAGCGGGTCCAAGGTTCGAGTCCTTGTGCGCCCACCAATCCTTTCGCTGGCATCGGAACGCAAAAAAGGAAGAGCAAAAGGCCGAGGCCGCAATGGATCGCGAGTTGGCGCGTGTGCATCTCATCGCATTCCCCGGCGTTCAGAATCTGCCGAATTTCGCCGCCGAGGCGAACGGCTTCTTTGCCAGGCGCGGACTTGCGATCGAGACCACGTTTACGAAAAGTTCGCAGCAGCAACGGACCGGGTTGGCGCGCGGCGACTACGACATCGCTCATTCCGCCGTCGACAATGCGGTGGCGATGACCGATCTTGCCGGCGAGCATGTCGCCATCGTGGTCGGGCTCGACCATGGCTTCAACAAACTGATCGTGCGGCCGGGCATCGCGACTTACGATGACCTGCGCGGCAAGACGTTCGGGGTCGACGCCCCGGATACGGCCTTTGCGCTTGTTGTCTACGACATGCTCGAACGTAACGGCCTCGAGCCGGGCGACTACCAGGTCAAGTCGGTCGGCGCGACGCGGTTTCGGCTGGAGGCGCTGGTGGCAGGCGACGTCGACTTCGCCATGCTCAATTTGCCGTTCAACCTGTTTGCGCAGCGCGCAGGCCTTGCCGTCCTCGACGACCCCATGAACGTCATCGGCGCCTATCAGTCGACCGGCGGATTTGTGAAGCGGGCCTGGGCGGAGCGGCATCGCGACGCGCTGGTTCAGTACATCGCGGCCTATGTCGAAGGCCTGCGCTGGTCGCTCGATCCGCAGAACCGCGCGGCGGCGATCGAATTGCTGAAGCAACGGATGGAGCTCGCCCCCGACATCGCCGAGGAATGCTTCCGCCAAGTTTCGGATGCCAAGACCGGCTTTGCCAAGGACGCCAAGCTCGACCGCGCCGGCATGACGAAACTTCTGGAGCTGCGGGCAAATTTCGCCGCCGCGGCCAACGCGCCCGCGGTGTCGCCCGATCGCTATATCGACGAGACCTATTATCGGGATGCGCTCGTCGCACTGCGATCGAGCATCGAAAACTGAACGAGCGCATGATCCCGAAAATGCCTGCCCTCGGACTTGATCCGAGGGTGCAAGCCGGTTTTCGGATAAGATCATGCTTACACGAAGATTCTAGACCTTGATCCGATTCAATGGAATTGGATCAAGGTCTAAAATACGGGAGGCCATGGCATGGCGCTTGTCGAATCGCGATCGGGACACATCTTCGTCGAAACCACCGGGAGCGGCGAGCCGATCCTGCTCATCCCGGGGCTCGGCATGGACCACACTTATTACCGCTTCGCCGCGCCGCTGCTTGCTCCCGATTTCGAAGTTCACACCGTCGATCCGCGCGGGATCGGGCAATCCGACAAGAAGGCGCCCTACAACGTCGAATCCTGGGCCGCCGATTTCGCCGACATCATCGAAAAAATCGGCCACGGTCCGATGCACGTGGTCGGCTCGTCGCTCGGCGGCGGCACGGCGATGGCCTTGGCGGAAAGCCGCCCCGACCTCGTGCGTTCGCTGGTCGTGGTCGGCGGCTTCAGCGAGCTCGATCGCGCGGCGGAACTCAATTTCGGTCTGCGCGCCCGCTTGATCCGCAAATTGGGAATGAGCGACGAGGTGGTCGACTATATGGGGCTATGGACGCTGACCCGCGAATTCATCAATTCCGACGAGGGCTACGCGCAGATGAAGGCCAACCAGGCCAACATCCGCAAGAATTCCGCGGAGCTTTACCTCGCCTTCGTCGAGAGCGTGCTGGCCTGGGCGCGCTGCCTTCCCGGACAGGAAAACGAGCCGAAATTCACCACCCGGCTGCCGAACATCAAGACGCCGACGCTGGTGGTGAGTTCGGACAACGATCATCTCATTCCGGTCGAACTCACGGCGATCATCGCGGATCGCATTCCCGGCGCGAAGCTCGAAGTCATGCGCGGCTTTGGCCACATCCTGTTCGTGGAGCACCCGCGCGAAACGGTCGCCCTGTTGAAATCCTTTATCGGCGGCCTGCCGAAACGATAAAGACTCTACTGCCCGCCGAGCGGGGCGCTCTTCGACAATTGCGCCCACTTCTCGATTTCATCTTTGAGCATGGTGCCGAGTCGCTCCGGCGCACCGCCCAGCAGCCGAAAGCCGAGCTGCGAACTTCGCGCCTTCATGTCGGGATCCTCGAGAATCTGGGCAACGTCCCGGTTCACCTTGGCAATGATGTCGGGCGGCGTGCCTTTCGGCGCGTAGATCCCGTACCAGCTTGTTTCCGCGACAAACGGCACGCCGAGTTCCTTGAAGGTCGGAACGTCGGGAAGCTGGTCGGAACGGCTCGAACCAGATACCGCCAAGGCGCGCAGGTTGCCGGCCTTGAGCGAGCCGAGATAGCCGCCGAGTGTCGGAATGAAGAGTGCGACGTGATTGGACATCAGGTCGGTCGCGGCTTGCGACACCGACGAATAGGACACGTTCTGCATCTTGATGCCGACCAGGTTGCTGAACAGAATCGTGGCAAGATAAGCGCTCGTTCCCGGCCCCAGGCTCGCATAATTGAGTTCCCCGGGATGCGCCTTGGCATAGTCGATCAATTCCTTGACCGCATGGAACCGTGAATCGGGCGGCACCATCAATACGTCCTGGGCGGTGGCGACCAGGATGATCGGATCGAAATCCTTGACGGGATCGAAGCCGTCGAGCGGCGCGATCGTGACATTGACCGCGAGCGACTGCGCGCCGAAATGCAACGCGTAGCCGTCGGGGGCGGTGCGGGCCGCCGCAGCCGCGCCGATATTGCCGCCGGCTCCCGGACGATTATCGACGAACATCGATTTGCCCCACCGCTCGGTGAGCTTTTGCGCAATGATCCGCGCCAGCGTGTCGAGCGTGCCGCCCGATGGAAACGCGACGATCATGCGGACCGGTCGGTCGGGATAGTCCTCTGCACCCGCGCGCGTCTGGGATCCGAATAAAAGGCTTGCGGCGACCAGTATGGCGCCCGCCAAGGGCCTACATGCCATGACGCTCACTCCCTTGCGGCAACGTGTCCATGATGTCATTCCTCCGGCTTGCCGCCCGGGACGCGACTCGACGTATTGGGCGCAACGCCGCTGCGCCGGCGTTGCCGGTAGGATTCGCTGCGCTCCATCCAGTCCGATAGCGTCGCCTGGCGCGCATTGGCGTCCCATTCCTCGTCCCAATCCCCGAGCGAATAGCCGAACCACGGCACCTCGGGTTTGAGCGCCGGCAAGCCGAGACGCTCCCATAGCACCTTGGCCTTCTCCATATATTCGCGCTTCGGCAAAGCGAGCGGCGGCATGGCATGTTTCATCGTCGCGTCGATGAGAAGCGCCGAATCGAGCCCGGCCGATGCGGCGCCGCGCGGGCCGTGGCCGGCTTCGCGATACGGAACCACATGCGTGTCGGTGGCCGGATTGCAGCGGTAGGCCATCGCCCAGAATACCGAATCGGCGTTCTCCGGATCGATGTCGTCGTCGACCGCAATGACGAACTTGCCGACGATGGCTTGCAGCGTCAGCGCGCCGTGCAGCGCCCGCCAGACTTCCGTGCGGGGCGTTCCCGGGGCGAACTGCAGGAAGACGAACTTGCGCAGATTGGTGAGCGGCTCGTGCAGAACGACCCGCTTCAGTCCCTTGATGCCGAGATCGTCGCGCAAGCGCGACAGGAACAGCGGTTCGTAGGCAAGACGCTTGATGACGCTCGACTCGCTCGGCGTCACTTGCGAGATGATCGAGGTGAAGATCGCGTTCCGTCGCCGCGTGATTGCCGTCACCTCGATCGCGAGATTGTATTCTTCGAGCGCGAGGTAGCCGTGCGATTCGCCGAACGGCCCTTCCGGCTCGAGATAATCGGGATCGGCGTAGCCCTCGATGACGATTTCGGCCTCCGCCGGGATCATCAAGTCGACCGTGCGGCCGCGCACGACATTGATCGGACCGCCGGCAAGCCCGCCGGCAACGGCGATCTCGTCGACGCCGAGCGGCAGTTTTTGCGGGCCTTGGAATGCGACCAGCGGCGGACAGCCGACCGCGATCGCGACCGGCATCTTCGCCTTGCGGGCTTGATGCATTTTCCAATGCTCGTAGCCTCCGGCGCGCAACGCCGCGAATGTCATCATGCCGAGCCGCGTCGGCGACTTGAGATGGCCGCGATAGGTGCCGATGTTCTGCACGCCGGTGTCGGGATCGCGGGTGACCACACAGGTCGCGGTCAGATAGGGCGCCGCGTCGAAACCGGGCGTGGAGATCGGCGCCGGCAGCGCTTCGAGGCCACAGCCGGCACCCTCGAGGTCGCGTCCGGAAACGACGATTTCATGGCATGGCGCATCATCGACGATGCGTGGCGGAACAGGGTCGGCGATGGCGCGCTGCCAGGCGGGGCCGATGTCTTCCAGCCGCTCGACGTTCATGCCGATCCGATAGATCTCCGCGTTAGCGGCATAGACGCCGACCGCCACCGGAATGTCGTAGCGGCGCCGCTTGGAGTCCACGACATGCGAAAACAGGAACGCCTTGCGATTTTTCTCGGCAATACCGCCGCGGAACTGCCAGCGCACCAACGGATGCAGTTCCGTGTCCTTGTTGATCGGCGCCTCGATCCGATACAACAATCCGGCGCTATCGAGCCGATCGAGATGCTCGTGCAAGTCGAGATAATTGCGACCGCTCGACTTGGAGGCGTCCATCCCGATTGACCTTGTTCTTGTTGCTTGCGACCGACCGTCGATGGTTGCAGGGTTTAAGCGACCGGCGCGGCGAGCGCAATTGCCGTTAAGTCAGGAGAGCAAGGCAGACGACAAGAGCAATTCCATGGCCCGAGCGAATCTTCAGCCTCGGCTCGCCAGCATCGGGCGCGGTGGCAGGGTCGGATCGAGCGCTTCGTGGATGACCCGGCCCAGCGCCGCGATCTGGTAGGGCTTGCGCAGCACCGTAATTCCGGATCGGCGTCGAACACCTTGGTATAACCCGTCGTCAGAACCACCGGGCTGGGCGAAGCGGCGGGGCGCGGCCCCATAATTCGACTGCGCGCCTGTTGTAGCGGACGAGGCCGCCGTCGGCGCGGCGAACGCAAAACGCCGTCGGAATGGCATCCAGCGCGCTTTGCTCGATGGCAGTGAAAGTGTCGAGGCAGGGCGGCGCCGAGACGGCCTGAGGACCTTGACCAGTCATCCTATTTCCCGCACTCGTCGCATCGCAGGCTTGGCGGAAACGTTGCACATGATTCAATCTCTTGCCTTAGGCGGCGGGCGGCGCCGAGCAAGCGGCTTTGCAGGGCAAAGGTTAACCGTAATGGCAGTCCGGCGGCCAGCATGAATCGCGGGGCTGTCGTATCCCCGCAATCAAATCATAATCCATTTGACGGCGGCGCTGCGGCCCGGCAAGACCATCGATGCCGGCCCGGAACTTGCATGGAAATTGCGTAATTTTGCGGCAAACCAAGGCGTAACGCGTAGCACCATGTCCATCCTCGTCGGGCTTCACCACAGCACTCGCTACACCTATGACCGCCCGATCGGGCTGGGGCCGCAGATCATCAGATTGCGCCCGGCGCCGCATTGCCGCACGCGCATTCCGAGCTATTCGCTGAAGGTGACGCCGGCGCAGCATTTCGTGAACTGGCAGCAGGACCCGCACGGCAATTGGCTCGCGCGCTACGTCTTTCCCGAGAGGACCGGCGAATTCTCGATCACCGTCGACCTTCTCGCCGATATGGAGGTCATCAATCCGTTCGACTTCTTCGTCGAACCCTATGCGGACAAGTGGCCGTTCAAATACGCACCGGAATTGCATGAGGATCTCGCGGCGTTTGTCGAGCCCGAGCCGGTGGGACCGCGCCTGCAGGAATTGGTACGCTCGATTTCGCGCGAGCCGCGCAACACCGTCGATTTCCTGGTCGAACTCAATCAGCGCCTGCAGGGGATGATCCGTTATCTCATCCGCCTGGAGCCGGGAGTTCAGACGCCGGAGGAAACGCTCGAATCCGGTGCCGGCTCCTGCCGCGATACCGCTTGGCTCCTGGTGCAACTGCTGCGTCACATCGGCCTGGCGGCGCGCTTCGTCTCCGGTTACCTGATCCAATTGCGGCCGGACGTGAAGCCGCTCGAAGGCGCCGCCGGCGCCGAACATGATTTCACCGACCTGCATGCCTGGACCGAGGTCTACCTGCCGGGCGCCGGCTGGATCGGCCTCGATCCGACCTCCGGTCTGTTGTGCGGCGAGGGTCACATTCCGCTCGCGGCGACACCGCACTATCGTTCGGCGGCGCCGATCAGCGGCTTGGTCGAACCGGCCGAGGTGACATTCGGTTTCGACATGACGGTGAACCGGGTCGCCGAACGGCCACGCGTCACGGCGCCGTTTTCCGACGAGGCATGGGCCGCGCTCGACGCGCTCGGCCAGACGGTCGACGCCGACCTTGCCAAACACGACGTCCGCCTGACCATGGGCGGCGAACCGACCTTCGTCTCGGTCGACGATTACCAGTCCGCGGAGTGGAACACCGACGCGCTCGGCCCGACCAAACGCGACCGCGCCGACGAACTGATCCGGCGGCTGCGCGAACGCTTCGCGCCGGGCGGGCTGCTGCATTACGGCCAGGGCAAATGGTATCCGGGCGAGCCGATCCCGCGCTGGGCTTTCTCGCTGTATTGGCGGCGCGACGGCGTGCCGATCTGGCGCGATCACGGATTGATCGCGCGCGAAGCCCTCGAGCACAAAGTGTCGGTCGAGGAGGCGCAGCAATTCGCCGCTCGCATCGCCGCGCGGGTCGGGATCGACCCTGGCTACGTGCAGCCGGCCTATGAGGATCCGGTCGACCGGATGCTCAAGCACGGGCTCATTCCGCACAATATCGATCCGAGCGACCCCAAGATCGACGATCCGAATGAGCGCGCGCGCATCCTGAAATTGTTCGACAGTAATCTCGGCCAGCCCAAGGGCTTCGTGCTGCCGCTGCAACGCTGGACGGCGCAGGCCAAGCCGGGCTGGCTGAGCGAAATATGGCGGACGCGGCGCGGCAAGCTGTTACTGCTGCCCGGCGACTCGCCGCTCGGCTTTCGCTTGCCGCTGGAGTCGCTGCCGCGCCTTGCCGCAGTCGATTATCCGCATCCGGTGCCGGCCGATCCGTTCGCCGCACGCGTGCCGCTGTCCGATCCGCGAATCACGCATCCGATCCAACCGCGGGTGTTTCACGGTTCGGGCGGCATCGAGAGTGCTTTGCCGCCGCTCGCACTCGACACCTTGGTCATGCAGCAGCTGCCGAGCGGCACCGCCCGGCCGGGCGCTCCCGGCTCCCCGGTGCGCACGGCGCTTGCTGTCGAAGTGCGCGACGGCCGCCTCTGCGTCTTCCTGCCGCCGGTCGAAACGCTCAACGATTTCCTCGAACTCATTGCTACCGTCGAAACGACGGCGGCGGAGTTCGACCTGCCGATCCACATCGAGGGCTACCCGCCGCCGCCCGATCCGCGGCTCAATGTGCTCAAAGTGACGCCAGACCCCGGCGTCATCGAGGTCAATATTCACCCGGCGGAGTCCTGGCACGACGCGGTCGAGACCACCTACGGCATCTACCAGGATGCCCATCAATCGCGGCTCGGCACCGACAAATTCATGCTCGACGGCCGCCATACCGGCACCGGCGGCGGCAATCACGTCGTGCTCGGCGGGCTCAATGCCGCCGACAGCCCGTTCCTGCGGCGGCCCGATCTGCTCAAGAGCCTGGTGCTCTACACGCTACGGCGGCCGTCTTTGTCCTATCTGTTCTCCGGCCTGTTCGTCGGCCCGACCAGCCAGGCGCCGCGTATCGACGAGGCGCGCCAGGACCTGATCTACGAACTCGAAATCGCCGCCGGCAAAGTGCCGCGCCCCGGCGAGCCGGGTTTCGTGCCGCCGTGGCTTGTCGACCGCCTGTTCCGCAACATCCTGGTCGACGTGACCGGCAATACGCATCGCACCGAGATCTCGATCGACAAATTGTTTTCGCCGGACGGGCCGACCGGTCGGCTCGGCCTCGTCGAATTCCGTTCCTTCGAAATGCCGCCGGAACCGCGCATGAGCCTGGCGCAGCAACTGCTGTTGCGCGCGCTGATCGCCTGGTTCTGGCGCACCCCGCACGACGGCAAGCCGGTGCGCTGGGGCACCGCGCTGCACGACCGCTTCATGCTGGAGCATTTCGTGTGGCGCGATTTCCTGGAAGTCTTGGACGACCTCGAATCCGCCGGCTACGACCTAGACCCGGCCTGGTTCGAAGCGCAGCGGCAATTCCGCTTTCCGGTGTGCGGCACCGTGCATCGTGGCGGCGTCGATCTGGAACTGCGCGCGGCGATCGAACCGTGGTACGTCTTGGGCGAAGAGGGCGCCCCCGGCGGCACCGTGCGCTTCGTCGATTCGTCGGTCGAGCGCCTGCAAGTCAGGGTTTCCGGCATGAACCAGGACCGTCACGCGGTGACCTGCAACGGCCGGCGCCTGCCGCTCACCGCGACCGGGCGCTCCGGCGAATTCGTCGCCGGCGTGCGCTTCAAGGCCTGGAAGCTGGAGTCGTCATTGCAGCCGACCGTCGAAGTCCATGCGCCGCTGACATTCGATATCGTCGACATCTGGAATCGGCGTTCGCTGGGCGGTTGCGTCTATCATGTGGCCCATCCCGGCGGACGCAATTACGAGACTTTCCCGGTGAATTCCTACGAAGCGGAGGCGCGGCGGCGCGCCCGCTTCCAGGATCACGGCCATACCGGCGGGTTGATCGACGTGCCGCCGCTCGAAACCTCGCTCGAATATCCGACGACACTCGACCTGCGGCGGCCGCTCTAATACGTTCCGGCAAGCTGATTGCGTCATGGCCATTCAACGCGACACCGCCGTCGAATCCCCGAATGCCGCGCTGGAACCGTTCATAGCGGGCTACCGGCCGCTGCCCGGCATATTCGACGAGATGATGGACGGCGACGGCAGGGTCCGGCCGCATTGGCAGCCGCTGCTCGCCATGCTGGCCGCCTTGGGTGGCGACGAGATCAATCGCCGGTTCGCCGCCGCCGACCGCTATCTGCGCGATTCCGGCGTGTTCTATCGCGTCTATGAAGACGCCGCCGGCATCGAGCGGCCATGGCCGCTCAGCCACGTCCCGCTCATCATCGAACCCGGCGAATGGCGGCAATTGGAAGCCGGCCTGATGCAGCGCGCCGAACTCCTCGAAGCGGTACTGAGGGATTCATACGGTCCCGGCACGCTGACGCGCGACGGCAGGCTGCCCGCGGCCCTGATCGCCGGCAACCCCGAATTCTTGCGGCCTTTGGTCGGCGTCGAGCCGCCCGGCGGGGCCCATCTGCGCTTTTACGCCGTCGATGTCGGACGCGGCGCCGACGGCCGCTGGTGGGTGCTCAACGATCGCGCGCAGGCGCCGTCCGGCGCCGGTTATGCCATCGAAAACCGGCTCGCTTTGTCGGGCGCCATTCCCGATATCTATCGCACCGCGCGGGTCGAACGAGTGGCGCCGTTCTTCCAGGCGCTGCAGGCCGAATTGTTCGCGCTCAACCGCCGCGACGATGCGCGCGTCGGCCTGTTGACGCCTGGGCCGATGAACGAAACTTATTTCGAGCACGCCTATCTCGCGCGCTATCTCGGCTTGCTGCTGGTGGAGGGCGAGGACTTGGTCGTGCAGGACGACGGCGTCTTCATCCGCACGGTTTCGGGCTTGCGCCGGACCGAAGTGCTGTTGCGGCGCATCGACGCCGATTTCGCCGACCCGCTCGAACTCAATGCCGCGTCGCGGCTCGGCGCCGCCGGCCTGCTGCAGGCGGTGCGCAACGGCCAGATCGTCATCATCAATGCGCTCGGCGCCGGCCTGGTCGAGGCCCGCGCCATGCTCGCCTTCCTGCCGGCGCTGGCGCCGATCGTGCTCGGCGCCGCGCTGAAAATACCGAACGTCGCGACCTGGTGGCTCGGCCGTGTCGACATGCGCGAAGAGATGATCGAAAAGCTCGACACCATGGTCATCGCGTCGGCCTTCACCGAGCAGTTTTCCGACAGCCGGCTCGGCAGCGAGATCCTGGGTGCCAAGCTCAACGACGCGGAGCGCCGGGTGCTGATGCAGGCGATCCGCGATCGCGGCATCGACTACGTCGCTCAGGAAGCGGTGACGCTGTCGAGCATGCCGGTGTGGCGCGACGGCCGCCTGCAGCCGCGGCCGTTCACGCTGCGGCTGTTCCTCGCCAGAGTCGGCGACGGCTGGCGAGTCTTGCCGGCTGGTTTCGTACGCATCGCCGGCGATCTCGACGCCCGCGCCGTCAGCCTGCAGCACGGCGCGGCGACGGCCGATGCCTGGGTCTTGTCGCGTGGCCCGGTCGCCGAAACGACGCTGTTGCCGAACGCGGAGCGCATGCCGGTGCAGCGGGCGAGCGGGTTTCTGCCCAGCCGCGCCGCCGACAATCTGTTCTGGGTCGGACGCTATGTCGAACGCGCCGAGGCGACGCTGCGGCTCATTCGCGCGCTCATCAATCGCGTCGCCGACGAGGCGGCGGCGCCGGTCATCGCGCGGATCGGGTCCTTGCTCGACGCCTGGAATGCGATCCCGAGCGACACCCACACGGCGCCGGTGGCCTTCACGGCGCGCGCGGTGCTCACGCGCGGCGACCTCGACGGAGCGCTGCCCCGTCTGGTCGGCTCCGCCCGCGCGGCTGCCTCCGTCATCCGCGACCGTTTTTCGCCGGATGCGTGGCGCGCCATCAACGATCTCGCCGAGCTGATCGCCATGCCGCTTGCCATCGGGCCGACCGAGAGCGCGATCGTCGAGCGCGTCGAAGCGGCGCTGCGCATCATCGCGGCGCTGTCCGGCCTGGCGCAGGAAAACATGACGCAACTTGCCGGCTGGCGCTTTCTCGAGCTTGGCCGCCGCATCGAGCGCGCTTTGTTGACCTGCCGCCTGACGCGCGCCTTCGCCGAAGCCGGCGCGCCGAATGGCGGCCTCGACGTCCTGTTGGAACTCGCCGACAGCCAGATCAGCTACCGCCAGCGTTACGTGATGATCGCAGCCCAAGCGCCGGTGGTCGACCTCGTCATGCTCGATCCGAACAATCCGCGTTCGGTGGTATTTCAGCTCGATCGCATCGAGACCCATCTCGCCGCGCTGCCGAAGTCCAACGCAACCGGCCGGCTGTCGCCGGTGCAGCAGATCGCCGCCGCGATCGCGACTCAGTTGCGCACCGCCAACGCAACCGCGATCGACGAGAATCTGATCGTCGATATCGAGCAATCGCTGATGAAGCTGTCGGATTCGATCAGTTCGTCCTTCCTCGTCAATAACGAGCGATCGGAAACGATGTGGGAGGCGCTGGCATGATCTACGACGTGCGCCAGACCACGACCTGCAGCTACGCGAGCCCGGTCGCCCACGCGCGCCACGTCTTGCGGCTGACGCCTGTATCGCGCGACGGCGAGCGGGTCCATGTCGCGGCGCTGCAAATCGTGCCCACGCCGGCGCACCGGCGCGAAGGCCAGGATTTTTTCGGCAATCGCCTGACCTGGATCGATATCGATACGCCGCACGATATGTTGACGGTGAAATTGTCGGCGCGGGTCGCCGTCGACTCGGAAGCCGCGCCTGCCGAAACGCCAACTTGGGAAGCTGTTCGCGAGGAAGCCTTTGCAACGAGCGACATCGGCCCGATGTCGCCCGCGCATTTTCTGTTCCCGAGCCGCATGGTCTCGCTCGATCCGGAAATACGCGATTACGTCCGCCAGAGCTTCACCCCTGGTCGCCCCGTGCTCGATGCCGCGGTGGAATTGATCGGCCGCATGAAAGCCGACATCGTCTACGATATCGACGCCACCACCGTCACCACCACGCCGCCGATGTCGTTCGCATTGCGCCGCGGCGTGTGCCAGGATTTTGCCCACATCATGATTTCCGGACTGCGCGGCATCGGCTTGCCGGCGGCCTATGTCAGCGGCTATTTGCGCACTACCCCGCGCGGCGCGGCGCCGCGACTGCAAGGCGCCGACGCCATGCACGCCTGGGTCCTGCTGTGGTGCGGCCCCGCCGCCGGGTGGGTAGGATTTGATCCGACCAACGCAGTGCTCGCCTCCGAGGACCATCTCATGCTGGCGATCGGCCGCGACTACACCGACGTGGCGCCGATGGACGGCGTGATCCTGGGCTCCGGCGGGCAACACATCGACGTGTCGGTGAACGTGATGCCGGTGGGCTGATATCCTTCCCCGCCTGTGCGGCGGAGATGGCCTGGTCGCATTGACGTTCGATCCCCGGTGCGGGAAGACAATCGGCGCCGGGAGCGAGCGGAATGGCCGACGACGAAAACAAGAAAACGGGCCACACGCTTGCCGACCATCTGTACGGCCGCGACGTCGTCCATGTGCATGCCGACGACACCGACCATGATCACGACCACGATTTCGACGCCGACGACGGTCCGCTCGAAGACAATCCGCTGTGGCGCCAAGACAATGTTGCGCTGACCACGGTCGGCATGGATATCGGCTCCGCCGGCACCCAAGTCATTTTTTCGCGCGTCCACTTGCGGCGCCTGGCGGAGGATCTGACCAGCCGCTATTACGTGGTCGCCCGCGAGACCCTGTTCCAGTCGCCGGTCGCGCTCACGCCCTACCAGAGCGAGGAGCGCATCGACGACCAGAAACTCGGCGCCATCATCGACGACGCCTATGTCGCGGCCGGTCTTACGCCGGACCGGATCGACACCGGCGTCGTCATCCTCACCGGCGAGGCGTTGCGGCGCGACAATGCGCAAGGCATTGCCGCGATCCTGTCGGAGCAAGGCGGCGAATTCGTCACCGCCACCGCCGGCCACCATATGGAAGCGATGCTGGCGGCCTACGGCTCCGGCGCGGCGCGGGTGTCGAGCGACCGGCACCAGCGCATCCTCAACATCGACATCGGCGGCGGCACCACCAAGCTCGGCCTCCTCGACAACGGCAAAGTGATCGACACCGCCGCGGTCCATATCGGCGGGCGGCTGCAGGTGGTCGAAGACGGCAGGATCGCGCGGCTCGATCCGGCCGGCAGGCACCACGCCAAGCGCGCCGGCTTTGTCTGGGAGCGCGGCGATGCCGTCGCGCCGGCCGACGTGCAGCAAGTCGCCGAGGTCATGGCGGAAGCGCTGATTGCCGCCGTGACGGCGCGCCCGCTGCCGCACGACATCGCGCATCTTTATCTCACCGACCCGATCGCCGAGCTCGGCCGTATCGACGGCGTTATGTTTTCCGGCGGCGTCGCCGAATATATTTATCGCCGCGAATCCCGCGACTTCGGCGATATGGGGCCGCGGCTCGGCCGCGCCCTTGCCGCGCGCATCGAAGCCGGCGCACTGCCGTGGCCGGTGTTGCCGGCCGGCGAATGCATCCGCGCCACGGCGCTCGGCGCCTCCGAATACAGCGTGCAGCTTTCCGGCAATACCAGCTACATTTCGTCGCCGGGCACGCTGTTGCCGCGCCGCAATCTCCAGGTCCTGCTGCCGCCGTTCGCTTGCGAAGAAGCCGTCGATCCGGAAAGCCTCGCCTCAGCGATCCGCAGCCACCTGACGGCGTTCGATGTCGCCTCCACCGACCGCGATATCGCGCTCGCGCTGCGCTGGACCGGGATGCCGTCCTACGAGCGGCTTGCCGCCTTCGCCGCGGGAATAAAGCGCGGTCTGGCCGAGCGCATCGCCAGGAAACTGCCGCTTTACATCATGCTCGATGGCGACGTGGCGCAGACGCTCGGCCACATCCTGCGCGACGAGTTGCAGGTCGAAAGCGAGCTTCTCGTCATCGACGGCGTGGTGTTATGGGATTTCGACTATATCGATCTCGGCCGCATCCGCATGCCGTCCTACACCGTGCCGGTCACCATCAAATCGCTGGTGTTCAACGAGGACCCGCGCGGACCGCGACCACGCCAACGCCTGCATCATCACGAGCATGAGCACGGTCATCATCACCGCGCCGATGATCACGGGCACACCCATCATCACGGGCACGAGGACGATCACCGCCCGACTTAGCGTTTCGCTCGGTTATTCTGTAAGATCGGCGTCGAGGGAAAGAAGTCATAAGGAGAGCCGAATGGCCGAAAATGCCAAAAAGAATGCCGTCGTTTCCGACGAACTCGCGAGCAAGTTCAAAGCCGAGAAGGAAACGCCCTATACCCGCTGGGTGAAGGCGGAAGGGCTCGACATCATGCCGTCGTTCTATGTGCGGAACCTCAACACGGTGGCGCTCAAGCCATGGGCGCGCCGCGGCGGCAACGCGGTGTTCCTCAATCACGACGCCTCGCGTACCTCGAACGACTGCTATGTGATGGAAATCCCGCCCGGCAAAAGTCTCAGCCCCCATCGGCAGCTTTACGAGGAGATGATCCTCGTGCTCTCCGGCCGCGGCTCGACCACGGTGTGGAACGACGCCGGCGCCCGCATCACCTTCGAGTGGAAGGACGGCGCGCTGTTCGCCATCCCGCTCAACTGCCACCACCAGCACTTCAACGGTTCCGGCAAGGAGCCGGCGCGCTACGTCGCCGTCACCAATGCGCCGCCGGTGATCAATCTCTACGAAGACCTCGATTTCATCTTCAACACCACATACGACTTCAAGGACCGCTTTGCCGGCGAGCCGGATTATTTCAGCTCAAAGGGCGAGCAGAAGGGCTTTCTGCTGACCACGAATTTCGTGCCGGACGCTGTCAATATTCCGCTGGTCACGGCGGCGGAACGCGGCGCCGGCGGCGGCCATATCCGCTTCAACATGGCCAAGGGCTCGATGAACAGCCACATTTCGCAGTTCCCGATCGGCACCTACAAAAAGGGCCATGCCCACGGCCCCGGCGCGCATGTGATCGTGCTGTCGGGCGACGGTTTTTCCATGATGTGGCCCGAAGGCGAGGAGCCGCAGCGCTTCGACTGGGAGATCGGCACCATGATCGTGCCGCCGAACATGTGGTTCCACCAGCACTTCAACACCGGCACCACGCCGTCGCGCTATCTCGCCTTCAAGCACGAAGGCGTGGCGATCCGCAACGCGCAAGGCGTGCCGAAAGCCTGGATCAGCCGGCGTGCCGGCGGCGACCAGATCGACTATATCGACGAGAAGCCGGAAATCCGCCGCATCTTCGCGACCGAACTCGCCCGACACGGCATCGCGCCGCGCATGGACGCCGCTTACGCCAAGGAACAGGCGGAGCTCGATATAAAGACAGCGTAGCACACCGGGTTCGACGTTTTCTTCAATGGTCATTGCCGGACAGCCGTGACTCGCGCCCCGGAACGACGACAAGCCTCGTAAAAGCCGCGCTCAGATGCCATGTTCTGCCGATGAGAATCAGTGGCTCGCAGCATCATGGCTGACCCTCTAAAGCGCAGCATCGCGGCCGTCGAACCGCCGGGCCCCGTCCGTGGCGGCATTGCCGCGCGCGCGCTGGCCGCCGCGGCGCCGACGCCGTACCTGGCCGGTCTCAATCCCGAGCAGCGGCTCGCGGTCGAGACGCTCGACGGCCCGGTGCTGGTGCTGGCCGGCGCCGGCACCGGCAAGACCCGCGTGCTGACCGTGCGCATCGCCCATATCCTCAATCTCGGCCGCGCCCGGCCGGGCGAGATTTTGGCCGTCACCTTCACCAACAAGGCGGCGCGCGAGATGAAGCACCGCGTCGGCGAGATCGTAGGCCACGTGGTCGAGGGCATGCCCTGGCTCGGCACCTTCCATTCGATCGGCGTGAAGATCCTGCGCCGCCACGCCGAACTGGTCGGGCTCAAGCCCGATTTCACCATCCTCGATGTCGACGACCAGATCCGGCTGCTCAAGCAGCTTCTGGAAGCCGAGAACGTCGACGAGAAGCGTTGGCCGGGCCGCGTCTTGGCGATGCTGATCGACGGCTGGAAGAATCGCGGCCTCACCCCCGAGCAGGTGCCGCCGGGCGAAGCGGCGGTGTTCGCCAACGGCAAGGGGCTGAAGCTCTACAAGGCCTATCAGGAGCGGCTGAAAATCCTCAACGCAGCCGATTTCGGCGATCTGTTGCTCGAATGCATCCGGCTGTTTCGCGAGCATGCCGAAGTGCTGCGGCAGTATCAGTCGCGCTTCAAATACATCTTGGTGGACGAATATCAGGACACCAATGTCGCGCAGTATTTGTGGCTGCGGTTGCTGGCGCAGCGAATGAATTTCACCTCTCCCCGCGCGCGGGGAGAGGTCGAGCGAAGCGAGGGTGAGGGGGCGCTTCAGCTGCCTGAGCGAGCGGAAAGGCCCCCTCACCCCGACCCTCTCCCCGCAAGCGGGGAGAGGGAGCAGAAGAACATCTGCTGCGTCGGCGACGACGACCAGTCGATCTACGGCTGGCGCGGCGCCGAGGTCGACAACATCCTGCGCTTCGAGCACGATTTCCCCGGCGCCACGGTGATCCGGCTGGAGCGCAATTACCGCTCCACCGGCCATATCCTCGCCGCCGCCTCGCACCTGATCGCCCACAATGAAGGCCGGCTCGGCAAGACGCTGCGCACCGACGACGTGCCGGGCGAGAAGGTCACCGTCACCGGCTCCTGGGATAGCGAAGAAGAAGCCCGCGCCATCGGCGAGGAGATCGAGCAATTGCAGCGCGGCGGGGAATCGGGCGCACCGCATCCGCTCAACCAGATCGCCATCCTGGTGCGCGCCTCGTTCCAGATGCGCGAATTCGAGGACCGCTTCGTCACGCTCGGACTTCCTTACCGGGTGATCGGCGGCCCGCGTTTCTACGAGCGCGCCGAGATCCGCGATGCGCTGGCTTACCTGCGCGTGGTCAATTCGCCGTCCGACGATCTCGCCTTCGAGCGCATCGTCAATGTGCCGAAGCGGGGCCTGGGCGACGCCACCGTGCAGCTGCTGCACGATCATGCCCGGAAGCGCCGCGTGCCGCTCACCGAAGCCGCCCGCGCCGTGATCGAGACCGACGAATTGAAGCCGAAGCCGCGCGGCGCGCTGCGCGGCGTGCTCGAAGCCTTCGACCGCTGGAGGAAGCAGCGCGATGCCCTGCCGCACAACGAACTCGCCGAGATCATCCTCGACGAGTCCGGCTATACCGAAATGTGGCAGAAGGACCGCTCGGCCGACGCCGCCGGGCGCCTGGAAAACCTGAAAGAACTGGTGCGCTCCATGGAGGAGTTCGAGAACCTGCAGGGCTTTCTCGAACACATCTCGCTGGTGATGGACAACGAGCGGGGCGCCGAGGCCGACGCGGTCAATGTGATGACCATGCATTCGGCCAAGGGGCTCGAATTCGATACCGTGTTCCTGCCCGGCTGGGAGGAAGGCTTGTTCCCGCACCAGCGCTCGCTCGACGATCAGGGCCGCGCCGGGCTCGAAGAAGAGCGCCGGCTCGCCCATGTCGGCCTGACCCGCGCGCGCAAGCGGGCGAAAATCTATTTCGCCACCAACCGGCGCATGCACGGGATGTGGCAGACCAATATCCCGTCGCGCTTCCTCGACGAATTGCCGGAAGCCAGTGTGGAAGTCACCGAGGCGCAGGGCGGCTTCGGCGGTTACGGCGGCTACGGCTCATCGCGCTTCGACGCGACGACGGCGTTCGGCTCCAATTACACCACGCCCGGCTGGCAGCGCGCCCAAGCCAACAAAAGTGACAAAAAGGGCGGCAACAAAGCCGGCGGCTTTTCCGAGTCCGGCTCGCGCTACGCCGCCGACGACGGCCACGATGGCTTCGACGACACCTCGTCGCCGTCGCCCTGGCGCGCCCGGGACGAATCGACCGGCTCGCGCCGCCTGCCGCTCACCATCGATGGCGATCTGGTGGCGAAATCCACCGGCACCGTCTCGGATTTCACGCCGGGCGACCGCGTCTTCCACCAGAAATTCGGCAACGGCAACGTCACCGCGATCGACGGCAACAAGCTGACGATTCAGTTCGACAAGTCGGGCGAGAAGCGGGTGGTGGATAGTTTTGTGGAGCGGGTGTAACGAGCCCCTAACGCAAAATAATCAATTCGGTGGCTGACGTGCTCCGCGACAGTCGTGATATTATTCGCCGACTTCGACAGGACGGGTTCGACCTGATATCCGTGCGCGGGTCACACCATAAATTCATGCACCGTGAATTGCGCCGAATGGTGATCGTGCCCCATCCGAAGTCGGATTTACCGGTCGGCACCGTATACGCTATCTACAAGCAAGCCGGGTGGAAGAAGGAATGACGATGTGCCTCACTACATTGCGCTGATCCACAAGCAGGCGGACAGTTGCTACGGCGTGTCCTTTCCGGACGTGCCGGGTGTGACCACGGCGGGCGACACCATTGACGAAGTCGTGCAGAAGGCCGCCGAAGTCCTCGAGTTTGCCGCCGAGGACTGGTCGGAGCATACCGGCGAGGAATTTCCACGACCGCGCACGATCGACGACTTGCGTGGCAATCTCGAATTTCAGGAGTCGTCGACCGACGCTGTCATTGTCGCCGTGCCGTTCCAGGCACGAGCCGTGGCGGCGGAGTGATTGCGGCCACTGGACAAAAAGGCGCTGAATTCTGCATTGCCGACATCCGACGCCATCGAGATTTTTGTCGACGCCGATGCCTGCCCGGTGAAGCAGGAGACTTATCGCGTCGCCGAGCACCACGCGCTCAAGGGCGTCGCGCTCAAAGTCTGCGTCGTCAGCAACAGCCCCATCGCGGTGCCGCGCGATCCGCTGATCGAGCGCGTGGTCGTCGGCGCCTAAGTTGACATCGGTACCCCTTTGGGGTACAAGGCCGGTATGCGCCGGAGCCCGGTATCGGTGATCGAATTCCCCGGCTACCGGCGCCGCGCGGACGAGTTGTTCAGCGTCGATGAGCAGGACGCTATCGTCGACCTGATCGCTTATGAACCGACCTGCGGCGATCTGATTCCCGGTACCGGCGGCTTGCGGAAGGTTCGTGGCGGGCGCGGCGGCAGCGGCAAGCGAGGTGGCGCGCGGGTTATCTACTATTTCTACACAGCGGACTTCCCTGTCTTTCTGATGGCACTCTATGCCAAGAACGAGAAGGCCGATTTGAGCGCGCGCGAGAAAAAGGAATTCACAGCTTACGCAAAGGAAGCAGTGACACAATGGCGAAGAAGATAAGAAAGAACCAAGCCAAACCCAGCCTCGCGGACGATATCCGTGCGAGCTGGCAGGAGGCGCTGAAATATGCGCGCGGCGAGAAGGCCGACGTGATCGTGCATCGCGTCGTGCCGCGCGACAGCGACGCGCGCGAGGCGCGGCACAAGCTCGGCCTGTCGCAGCGAGAATTTGCCTCGTTCATCGGCACGGCGGTCGGTACCGTCCGCAAGTGGGAACTCGGTACGCGCCGGCCGTCCGGCGCCGCGCGTACGCTGATCGAGGTCATCAAGACGGAGCCGAAAGCGGTCCGCCGCGCCATGGCGAAAAGCAATTCGGCAGCGTGAAACCAATCTCGATCTACATCGACGCCGACGCCTGCCCGGTGAAGCAGGAGGTCTATCGCGTCGCCGAGCGCCATGCGCTCAAGG
>Ga0181527_1000906_pt1 | contig 32374 bp, 27 predicted proteins | sample PEATcosm2014_Bin_30_FD_119762 | JGI IMG/M metagenome (GOLD analysis project Ga0181527, IMG submission 119762) | Peatland microbial communities from MTU Mesocosm Facility, Houghton, MI, USA - PEATcosm2014_Bin06_60_metaG | ecosystem: Environmental > Terrestrial > Soil > Wetlands > Peat | place...
GAGCACACCTGACACCGCGGTTATACGGCCCTCCCCGTGTCACACCGAGACGCTCGCCGGGCGCGTTCTCAAGTCGGAAGTGGGAAATAGACTGGCCTGGCTAAGCTACCTTAGTGACTGCGACAACCGCGAGCTCGCCCGGAGTTAGCATCGTTATCCCTGCGTGGAACGAGGAGGATCGTCTCGGGACCACGCTCGATCATTACCTGCCCGCTCTGGAGGCAAGGGGTGAGCCGTTCGAGATCATCGTCGTCGTGGACGGTGCTGGAGACGGAACGGCCGATGTCGCCGCCGCCTACTCGGGTCGGAATGTGCGCCTGCTTCACTTTCCGCGTCGCCTCGGAAAGGGTGGGGCGATCTTGGAGGGACTGCGGGACTGCCGCCAGCCAGTAATTGGATTCCTCGATGCGGATTGCAACCTTCCGGCAGGCGAAGTGCTTGCCCTGATTCGAGGGTGCGAATCTAGCGGCTGCGTCGTGGGCTCGCGATTCCGCCGGCCCGCGGGGGTACTCTCGTCGGTCGACTCTCGCCCGCTCGACCGAGTTCTCTTGAGCCGACTGTGGCGACTCTACGTGAGAGTACTCTTCAACCTGCCCGTTTCCGACACCCAATGTGGTGCCAAGTTCTTCCAACGGGATGCGGTGTTGCCAGTTCTTCGGACGGTCGAGGTAACCGACTGGGCGTTCGATGTATCCCTACTCTACCACATCGCGAAAGCCGGAATCGCGATATCGGAGGTTCCGGTTAGCTGGACCCACAGCGATGGCAGCAAACTTGACGTTGGACGGGTGGTGCCGGCGATGTTCATGTCGGCAATGGCGATGAGACTCGTCAACTCGCCACTACGACCCACAATTCCACCGCGACTCATCGTTCAACTCAAGAGGCTCGTCACTGCCGCATGAGGTCAGGGTTGGAGGCTGAACGCCAGTTGAAGTGTCTTGCCTGGCGACGTGTGCTTTCATGAGTCATCTGACCCGGGTACAATCCCTTGGGCTTCGCTTCCTAGAATCGTAGACACAGTTGCTGAAGTGAGTTCACCACGGACGGCGGGGCGAGATCTTGCGAATCCTTTGGTTGAACCATCGCGACATAGAGGACCCGAGGGCGGGTGGCGCGGAACGGACTATTCTGGAAGTGAGTAGTCGCCTAGTCGCTCGGGGCCATGAGGTCGACTGGATATCCGCGAGATGGGGGATGGCTCCCCGGCAGGCGACGATAGCGGGAATTCGAGTCTCCCGGTTCGCTGGTCCCCTCGGTCCACACGTCGCTGCGGCAAATGTGTTGAGAGGGCCCCATCCCCCCGACGTGGTCGTGGATGATCTTGCTCACGCGGTTCCTTGGGCTTCCCAGCGTATTTCCACTGTTCCCACGGTGGTCTTCTTCCGCCACCTTCATGCTCGCACTCTGAGCGGCCAGGTTGTCTGGCCTCTCGCCGCTATTCTCAAGCTTGTCGAACGGAACTACGGCCGGATCTATCCCGCGACTACCTTCGTCACCGAGTCGAACCAATCCATCACCGACCTCGAACACATCGGAGTCCCACGGACTCGATGCGTGAAAATTCCCCCGGGAGTCGACGCCACTCGATTTCGACCTGGAACTCCCTCCGATCCTCCATCCGTCCTGTACTTCGGGGGTCTTCGCCACTACAAGCGCCCTGAGGATGCCGTTCGGGCATTTGCTCGGACGAGGGAGGTCGCGCCTAAGGCCGTGCTCACGATCGTCGGAGACGGCCCTTGTCTTCCTCACGTAACCACCGAGGTTCAGGAACTCGACCTCGCTTCCCAGACTCGCATTCTAGGGCGAGTCTCTGTGGCTCAACTCGAGAGCCTATTAGCTTCGGCCAGTGTGAATGTCCATTGTTCTCTGGCCGAAGGATGGTGTTTGTCTGCAATGGAGGCAGCCGCATGTGGAGTTCCGACCGTAGCGTACGACGCCCCAGGGATTCGCGAATCGGTCATCAATAACGTAACTGGATTGCTTGTGGAGAGCGGATCGATCCCGGCCCTTGCGGAAGCAATCGCACGTGTCTTGCAAGAACGCGAGAAGTGGCGCGAACCTGCAATCGCTCATGCCAGGGCCTACCAGTGGCAGACCGCGGCAGAAGCTTGGGAAAGAGTCCTGACTCAGGTTGCCTTGAGGTAATCTATACTCTATGATACGACCAAGTGGACAGCGTGCGGTTGTCCGCTTCTAACGCAGGTCCCTCATGAGGGTTGCCGATGTGACGGTCTCTCGAGAATCACGCCACTGTATTAACTCTGGACCTTCTTGGATGTGACATGAACCCCGGGATTACTGTCGTTATCTTGTCATACCTCAGAACGACCTATCTCGAAGAGGCTCTCGATTCCGTCCTCGACCAGGAGAACGAAGATGGATTCGAGGTCATCCTGATCACTGCATCAGAGGAGTATCAGCCTTCGCAGATTCTATTCGAGAAGGCCACGAAGAGGGGCATACCTGTGCGCCGAATTCAGATTGAGCGGGTTCCCGTCGGCGAGGGCCTGGCCCGCGCGATTGAAGCAGCGAGAGGGGAAGTCATCACCCTTCTCGACGACGATGATGCCTGGGCCCCCGGAAAGATCAGAGCTGTCGAGCAAGCTTTTGGCCGTGACGATGAATTGACATATTTCCACACTGGCCAGCAATTCATCGACGCGGCGGGAAGACCGTTTCGGCCTAGGAATGCGCATCGCGTGGTCAGGCACAGGGGATCGCTATTGAAGGAGGGGCTATGCCTGACGGTGGACACGGGAGACTTGAGAGGTATCCGCGCCCTCCAACGATTCGAGCCTGACTTCAACAATAGTTCCATCGCCATAAGGCGAGCCCTACTTCAACGATATCTCAACCAGCTCCGCAAAGTCGCGGCCGGCGAGGATTCCTTCCTCTTCACATGCGCTTTGGCTGAGTCCGGGCACGTCTCATGTTGCTCCGACAGATTGACGAAGTACCGAATTCATGCATCGACGCTAACCTATCCTTCGGTAACGCTCGGCTCCAATCTGCAGCGCCTGGACGCGCTACGCAACTACGTGAGTCGACACTTGGATGAGGCGAAGCTCGCGATTGATGTGATCGGTCCCAATCCAAGATCGCCGGTGAGAGTATTCGTCCGTCGCGACACGGCCTACTGGATGCTCATGGACTCCATTCTATCAGGGCAGACCGATGGAGCGACTACCTCGGCTCTTGTTCGGACTCTGATGGCCTCCGACGAGTTAGCGCTCCGAGTCAGGGACGGAGCCACAATTCTCCTATCGCAACTCACACGAATCACTCCGTTCGCAGGAAGAGCACTTCTCGCGGCCTGGAGAATGACGTGGTGACTGGTCTTCGCGAGAGAATTAGAAGGATGAGTAGAAACTCAACAGACGCGAACGTAGGTGGTCTAACGAGTATCCCTCTGCGCGCTGTAGCCCCTTCACGCGGAGTTCGTCCCTCATACCTATGGCGTCCAGGCAGGCTTGCGTGTTCACTGCCGGGGATGTAGGGTCAACAAGAAGCGCCGCCCCCGAGGCGATCTCACGAAATGGTGGGATGTCGGAGGCCACAACGGGCAATCCGGACGCGAACGCCTCGATAACCGGGAGACCGAACCCCTCTTCTAAGGTTGGGAACAGAAGAGCATCACAGGCAGAGTAGAGGTCGGCCACCGCCTCGTCCGAGAGGCCGGAAAGCGTAATCGCGCCACGTACCGGCGGCCCAACACGTACGAGCGCGAACTGCAAGGGGAGTGCGTCGGCAATTTTCGGGAGTACCTGAAGGTTCTTTCTCTTCTCGGCGGTCGATATTGAGAGAAGAAGGATTTTGTCGGAAGGGAGTCCCAACTTCCTACGGATTTCGGATCGGTCCTGCCTCGGATGGAAGAGGGGGTCAACCGCAGGGGGAATGACGTCAATTGGACCTGAATAGCCGAAGTCACGCAACCCTTGTTTGACGTACTCGGAGTGAACCAGTGCTCTAGCTACTCGGGAGAAGCAACGTAGGTTTCTCGATGTCGCAAGCCGATGGGCAATGCTGAATGTATAGTATCGGTCGGTGGCAATCGTTGCCAGCGGATTTCCGTGAATTGTCACGGCCACAGAGCCAAATCGAATCCACGGCCAAAGGTCCTCAGATAGGAAGTGAACAACGCTTCCCGCGTCGCGCGCGGCAGAGACTCGCGCTACCAGTTCGGGGAAGGCCAACCTAGGGAAGCCGTAGTTGAGAATGGGTGCAGCACTGGTGGGCAAAGCAGAGAAACCATAAAGCGGAATCCCGGTTCCCCCCAAGGTTCCGTACGGTAAGCTTGTGTTACGTATGATTGACAGATTGGCTGAGCCGGCCAAAGACCTTAGCGTCATCTTTGAGATTCGCCAGATAGCTGTAGGCGGGGGAAAGCTGCCGATGAGCTCGATCTTACGGCCTTCCGCAGGATTCACTACACTGGGGCATGTTTGACGCCCTAGAGACTCCATCATTGGCTAACCAGAACCGCGAACCCAAGACTCATCACTGTGAATCCTCTGATTGCATGCAAGGTCTCTTGCTCTGTTAAATATCGGGTCTAAGGCGCATTGTTTAGGCTCTCACTCTGGGCCGGCGACGTTTCCGAACCCATGTGACTAGGAATGCCGCAATCAAAGCCGGAGGAATCGCAAAGCTCGTCACTTCGACGTAAGCAAAGAGATCGGCGCCATTGAAGGTGAAGATTACCTCGTAGGTTCCGTGCGGCAACAGCCAACCGTTCGCAAAACCATCGACCTCGAAATGCAGGCGTACCTCCGTACCATTAGTAAACTTGGCGACCCAGCCGTTACTAAACTGAGTGTTCAACTCAACTATAGCTTGGGTTGCCGCGCTGACTTGCGCACTGTACTCCGTAACAGATGACCTACTAACATTTGTGATGTTGGCTGCCGTGACATTCCAAGACGTAGGTTGCAAACTTCGCGGCACGTAGGCGATTCCAAGATTTGTATCATTGTAGTAAACGTTACTCAAAGAGGCAGTTAGATCACCGACACTTGCATCGGCTTGGCTCAGAGGTTGCACCTTCGGTGGAGAAGCTATTGGCCCTGAATAGAGACGGTCTCGATAAATCGTCACCGTGCCCAAATGAAACACTTGGGAGAAGTCCGTTGAGTTCGCGAATACCCCATTGTAAAAGTTGCCTACATACGTGGGATATGTGGAGTAGGCGATCGAGGTGTCTACGTAGGCAAACTCCACCCCTAAACGGGCAAGATCACTCGCCAAAAAGGCCGCGTCATCAGAATTACTACGGCCGAGCTCGAGCGATGAGACATTGACGTACCCAATGCCCGACTCGCTAATCGGAGGATCATACTTCACGAATACATTGGTAACGTTCGCGAGCGACCCTCCATCGAGAATCGTTGGGGCGTCCAACGGAATCATACTTTCGTAGTTGCCGCTATCGTTGAATGTAAAATAGTCCGGAAGAGGGAATCCGCTTCCCTGGCTGTACTCCCCACCAGAATGAAAGCCGAAAAACAGATACTGCAGGTCCACGTTTGTGAGGGTGTAGTTCAGAATGACAAAATCAAAATCCGAGAGGTTTGCGCGTGGGTCAAAGTAGCCCAGGCCCCATTGGCCATTCGGTTCGAGAACGGATCGATCAATTCTGAGCGAAACGTTCGTTCCGAGAATTCCCTCCGAGAGCTCCAGCTGCTCTGACCCAGTTCCGGCCTTCCATGTCTGAGCGACATACGTGGGAACCGTGACCAGTCGTACCGATGTGACGTTAAGGTAGACAGACTGACTTGCCACTGGGGACTTGTCGACGAAGAACAAATTCGTGACATTGTCGAGATTCCCCCCCGTATCAGTCGAGGGCGACGGGAGCGGAATGAGAACAGACTCTGAGACCCCAGACCGAAGTAGTGTGTAGTTTCCAAGAGCATATCCGTTCCCGGGACCGTAGCTCGTGAAGGAGTGGAACCCGAAGAAGACGGAATATGAACTCACACCACTAAGGCTGAAGTTAACGACCGCACTGGTGTAAGCACTCAGGTTGAGGGGCTTGGGGAAGAACCCGATGAACCAATGGCCGTTTGACTCAGCAATCGAGGAGTTAACCTTGAAGTGAATTGACGTCAATCCACTTGAATTAGTTATGGATACGCTGTCAGTCGGAAAACTCGCGTTCCAGTCTATTGTCTTCGAGTCATTAGTTGCGAACTCGGACGAGTGGGTCGAGTAGAGGTTTGCTGCCGAGGGAATTGGACTTACCGCCTGTTTCAGGCAGTCGAGATTTGGGCAAATCGATCCCCCGAGGTCATAGACGAGACCCGCGGGCGGCAGGTCGGACCCGAACTGTCCAAGATAATTGTTGGGATACGCAGAAGAGATACTCGGGTTGGCAATTAGATTCGGATAGAGATTCACGCCCGAGTACCAGGTGGTGCCGTTGACGGCATTTGAATCGAATGGCTCAACCTCAGGAAAGACCATAGTGGGCCCGTTCGGATCAGTCGATTGAAGGAACGTGGAAGCTTGAGGGTAGTAAGGCGGAAGCACAGTGCCTATCGGAAAGTCAGCACTGTGAGCCTGGGAAAAGGCGGGAGAGAGGGCAGGGTATGTGCTCGAGACAATCACGGCTCCGATGAGACACGATAAGACCAAGGACACCCCGAATCCTGCCTCGTTGGCGACTGCTCGGCGGACCGGAAGTCTAGGGCTCGTCTTGGCGCGCAATCTAGTCGATGAGTAGGTGCGGAACAAGAGACGTGAGGTGAGCCGAATTACGTACGCGATGGTTGGCACGGCAAAGAAGCAGTAACAGATGAGCAGTACCGGCGAGAATACGGCACCGTAGTAAAAGGCACGGAATGGAGCGACATTACTGGTCAGGAAGATGAATGCAGGGCCAAGGGGCGAATTAGTGGACGCCGAGAGGCAACCGACCACAAGCATCATTGCATAGAGCACTAACTCCGATAGGCGGCGTATCCACAGTCCTGCTGCGAGGGCCAGGAATGGAACCACCAGAGACAACAGTGTCGCGACAGGGCTGGCCATATATTGGACCGCCCACGGCGGTGACTTATCGGTAAAGATCGCCCAATCAGTGATTAGTCGGAGTGAATTGAACAGTGTTTGGTGGTTGTCAAAGACATAGCTGAACGTGAAACTTGGACTCGACGAAGATAGATCCGAGGAATACAGCTTCAGGGTCAGGACTAGGGGATAGACCAAGTACGCGTTTGCGAGGAATATGGTCGAGAGAATAATGGCGCCTTCCTTGAAGGTCCGCAACAGCCTTGCGAGCAGTGCCAGCTTCGGAAGGGAAACCCATCGATAGCCGAGCAGTACTAGCAGTACGAGAATGTACTCTTGTGTGAGAACGAGCGTGGCAGTAGGAAAATTGGAGAGAGCGACAAACGAAAAGGGACCCAACAGGAGGACATAGTAGCGACTTCGAAACAACGTGAGAAAGGTGAGAAAAGCAAGGATTACGAGTATCGCCGGATCGCCTGATGTGAGCAATCCGTTTGAGTAGTACCCATCCGTGACCCCGAACCCGTTGAGCAATTTGTAGCCGTTAAAGGAATAGATTATGACTCCCAGCAGGGCGTACTCCGGTTGAATCCCGATTCGGAGCAACCATATCCGAATGAGGTAGAGCAGACATAGACCGCCGAGTACGTCGATCAGCGTCAGCCCTGCAAACAGAGCGATAGAATAGCTCCCTGAGGATGCCGAGAAGAATACGCCGTAGTACGCGACCAAAGGAGTGCCGACGGCCCACGGAACGTACGAGCCCGGCCAGATGTATGGATTGAAAGGAGAGGTGGCAAGCCCCACTTGTCTCCAAGGGAACAGGTCGAATCCGATGTTGCTGTTGATCGGCGGCAAATTGAAATTGTACCACGTGAGGATGGAGACTAAGACAATCAGACCCGAGAGCCCGTAGGAGAACAGGTTTCGGTGTCGGCTGACGGCAGCTACCCAGGCGCCCACTGGTCACCCGGCCTCGCTTAGCCGAACAGGTTGTGCCATCCTGGATTTTGTGGCGAAGAGCAATCCCTGATCTGCATCAAGGGTCGCAACCACGTCAAATCCGTGAGATTCGAACAACTGTGGGAGGTTTCGAAGCCCTCTGTGAAACTCCATTCTGACGGCGGAGATCTTTCTCCATTGCTCTGGGAGTATCGCTCCGAGGATTTCGTATTCGGCACCCTCAACATCAAGCTTCAACAAATCGACGCGTTCGAGACTTGACAGCAGCTCCTGAATTGGGACGGCCTTGACTCGAACGATCTTCGTAGTGTCAGCGGCTCGATTTGACCCATGGCCTACAGCGTATGGGATCGCAAGCTGCATCTCTAGATTCCTGGCTCCCGAAGTCACGGCCTCCTCTCGGAAATGGACTTGATCGTGTAGAAGGTTCAGTGATAGGTTGCGGCGGACTAACTCCGCATTCCGGGGGTCCGGCTCGAGAGCGACGACACTTCTCGCTCCATGAGTCGCGAAGTAGATGGTCGAGTCACCGTTCCCAGCACCGATGTCCACCACGGTCATCCCGTCAAAATCAGCGCCGTAATCTGTTCGAACAAACACCTCGAAGAGAGTACAAAGGTCCCGGCCTACGCTATCGACTGGTCGAACTAGTATCCTTGTCCCGTTATTCGCCTCCATTAGGGCGAGGTCCTCCTGAGGATGAACCAGCCACCCTGAATCGAGGAGACCCGCCAAGTGCTGAGCATCAGAAGTCAGGATGGTGAATCCGGCCCTCAACTCGAGGCTAGCTGGGCGGTCGAATGCCGCCCATCGTGCCAGACGCCTGAGAACACGTATCTCCAGTCGGTTGCTCACCGCCCCCGATACAACCTGCAGCGCGGCCACGGGCCAATTCCGATAGTGCTTCCTCAGAGCTCGGAGCCACTTCCGATCTGACCACTCCGTGAGCCTTAGCGCGCGCATCCAGAGCTCGTTAGGTTGCCTTGGACAGATTCTTCACGTGTCGTATCGAGCCCGAAGGACGTTGGATCATCGGCGAAACACTCAGCCTCTCCTGTCCATTATGCCCGTGAAGCGCTTCCGAGTTCGCTGCCTCCACCGCCACGAGCAACCGTGGTCTCCCCCCTGCCACTACAAGTTCGTGGGTATCCTTCGGGACGCACTGCCCGCCATAGGGTCCGCCCGTGGGATCCAAATGCGCACGGTTCTTGACACGGCGGTCATTCCAAACGACCGACATCACTGAGCTCGGGTCAGCTCGATATCTAGAGGCGACAGCGGCGATCGTGTTGGTGAAACTGACTTTGGTCGCGATGTACGCATTATGTGCGAGCTTCCCAATCTCCGCTTCCACGTGGCTCATCCGAAGTATCACCGCTTCCTCCATCCAGTCAAAAAGTCCGACTACCGCATCGAGATCCTTGGGACTGCCCGAGAGGACAAGTCGGTCGGGGTTGGCCGACCACTGGAACCGGCTACGTTCGCGCAGAAACTCGGGAGCGTACACGAGGCGAAGCGAAGGGAACCGCTTCTGGGCTTCGTCCATGAAGCCCACACGAACCGTGCTTCGAACGACCACGGTCCCATGGTACTGGCCGCTTTCCAGCCTCTTGAGAACACTTGTGACCTGTGTGCAATCGAGACGGCCGTCGGACCCCCCAGGGGTAGGGACGCAGACGAACACCGTCGAAGTCCCGAGAATCGCGGTCCACGCGTAGTCTCCGACAATATCATACTTCTCGACATCGTCGTAGAACCACTCCAGCACGTGACTCAGGGCAGAACCTACAGCCCCCAGTCCGACGACGCCGAGTCTCTCGTGTCGACGCCCGTTACGCGGGTCATGGCCCCGAACCCGGTTCGGACCCAACCCGTCGGGAGTGTGCTCCTTCATGGGTACGCGCTAGTCAAATGCCCTTCATAAACGAGCCCGTTTCATTCGGGCCATTAGGGGCAGGGTACCTTTCCGGCTTTGAACCTGACAGCCGGCGTCCAGGGCGCATGCAACCGACCCTGAGCCCATACGCATAATCCCCCGGGCGGGCTTAACCGATTTTGCGCACACCTCTGGGGAGAGAGCGAGCGCGGAAGTGGATGCATGGCGCGACCCACACGATTTCCGCGGACCAAGTCTTGTAGTGAAGCTTGGCACAATCAGGATAGGGAGGCTCAATTGAATTGCGGTTTGGCGATTGTGGACCCCAATAGACCGATCGGCACAACGAGCCCGCCCGTGAGGATCGACAGATTGACTGTCTGAATACAGGGGATGAGGTGACTCGCAATGGCCGATGTTTCGTTGGCAGAGAAACAGGTCCCGAGACCTGTCGTGGGTGCGAGTGCGGCTACGCCGATTCTTCGTAGCACCAGCACAGCGGCCGATTCCCGATTACGTAAGAGACGTCGCCTGGTTCGGTTCATGACACGGGAGTTCTCGTCCCATGAACTGGTCAAACTGGTCGAGCCCCGCCCTCATCCTATCCATGTCTAGTCCCACGTAGTGGACCGTCATGTCCATCGAGGCGTGCTCGTAGAGATTCTTCAGCTGAATCAAATCCATCCCCGCGGCGTTCGCGAGTCTCCCGAATGATCGGCGCAGATCATGATGCGACACCTTGACGCCGTGATCACTGAATCGTGCCGCCTCGACTGCGTTCTGTAGGAGTTTATCGGCCCCGCTGGGAGAATACGGAATGATGCGATCGCCGTCGCCTCTTCCTTCCATGGCGGTCTTCAGTTCGTCTCGCGCCACTCGCTGAAGAGGGATCTGTCTCCATTTGCCTCCCATCCGGCCTTTTCCCAGTACGTTCAGGAGATTCTCAGCAAGGTTCACGTCCTGGACTCGCAAACGGAGAACTTCGATTCGTCGGAGTCCGTTGAAGCCCTCGAGCGCGACCAGAAGGCGTGCTTGCCGAGGGGCGGCGTGGAGCAGGTCGAGCAGCTGCGTCTTTGTCAGCCATCTCCGTCGGTGCGCGACGCCTGCAGGGAGCCGCCAGATGGCCCTGTCCTCCGAGATTCCATTCTTGGCCCATCTTAGGAAACCACGAATTGCGGAGAAGTAGAACCCGACCGTAGCACGTTCCCATCCCGTTGCGTCGCGTAGCACCGACAGATGCCGCGGGGCCACCGCGGATGGCCCAGAAGGCGGCGGGTTGATCCCCACTCGGATCCACACCAGTGGCAATCGAAGAAGGTTGTATCGAATCCCTCGGACCCAACGCTCCCCGATCAAACCATCCGAATCTCTCTGGCGAACATATTGGTCCACGGCGGAACTCCACGTTTCAATCTGGATTGCTGGTGAATCCTCTGGGATCCGCACCGAAGGCTCTCGAGGCTCTGTGTCCCGCAAGCTGACAACCCGAATCTCGGAGTCCTTCCGAGCCGTAGACTCCTTCACTGCGCGCATTGTTCTACCCCCAACACTTCGCGGTGTTCGGGGGGTCATAAAGCCCGTAGAAACCAGTTCGCGAAATCCCTAGACCTGACGATGAATCAGTCGCCGGAAACGAGCTTGACCGACACCCCCCGTACCCTGAATCCGTACACCAGCCGAGGGGACCTGCAGTGGTACACAGTGGGGAAGTGAGTCTTGAATTCGGAAATCGGGAGGCATGCTTCGTGGCAGAGCCGGCAAAAGAACCCACGGGACAGGAGCATTCCCATCTCGGGAATCGGACAAGGAGGGAGACGCTTCGGCATAGAATCAGGCATAGAGCCGCTGGGAATCGCCGTTCAATGGAGTCGCCGGTTGATACGTGGGCGCCGTGTTTGCACGCGGTTGAGTTGGCCTCCCCGGTGAATCCGCTGCTTCGTGGGCGAAATCGTTGAGCACGTCGACTCCAGTTTGAAAGAGCAGCATGGCCACGTTGTTCCGTTCCTCTCCTGATCCCGGGGTCAACTGCTCACGTGTGTAGACCTCCAGGTCGTTCATGGCGTCCCGTATCACGTCCACCCGAAGCAGAACGCCACGCGGGAGACGCGGGTGCGCGGGGTCCGTCCTGTTCCTGGGGTTCTTCTTTGTCCGCATGGTCCAACCTTGTCAAAATCGCGGCGTCCGAGGGTTCATAAAACACATAGATTCCGGCTCATCGGTCTGCAATGTCCCACGACCTCCTACGCAACGTAGTGCTTTCCGCGGCCCAGAAGTCGGTCCAGAGCCCGTCCAAAACGGACCGAGGATTTGGTCGGTCAATCTTGGGTCGATTCCCCGGCATAGTGGGTCGCGCCAGTCGACATGAGTGCAGATTCGATCAATGGAATCGGGTGGTAATCTGGGTCCCTTAGCCCTCGTTTTCGCGTATTCCCGCAGGGGGGACGTGGGGGGGGTGGTCAGCGGTCACTCCTTACCTCGGAGAATGCGAGTTCTCGTCAGTGGAAGTGGTCCGGAACATGGTCACTTGTGGTCGAGTGGTCACCTGGTCTTTTTGGGTGGTCACCTGGTCTGTCTGGGGTGGTCAGTGACCACGTGTGAAGGCAGAGAACCAGCATGAAGCTACCAGTACCAGGCGATTGGTCGAGATGCAAGTCCTCCTGCGCTGGTAGCCGGTTAACTTGGGAGTCCGATTGCACACACTCCTAAGGCAACCGCGACTGTAGGAGTAGGTGCAAGGACCATTGCACCCTCTTATGGTGCGCCCAACTTCAGCTGAACCCAGAAACTTGCCGCTCTTAGGGCTCAATGACTCTCTGGCTTCCGGGAGGCAAGCCTTTGATGGCAGATCGTTCCATAACACCCTCATCTGAAATGGGGAGGATTCTCAATTCGCGAACCCGGGCGTAGGAAGCACACACGTTAGGGATCCGCGATTCGATGCGATTACAAGGATGATTCGAGAATGTCACCCTAGGATCCGAATGGCAACTGACCCGTAAGCAGAACAACCTACGAACTCGCATTCGTGGCCTGATAGCGCGCGCCACTCCCTAAATGCACGCGCCTCGTCGTCGGGTGTTATTCCCGCGTACTCGTCAAAGACGATGATCGTCCCAGCCGAAATGCCGTCACCCAATGCTGAGAGGACGGTTCTCGCGCTCTGATACAGATCGCAATCAATGTGCAGGAATGCCACGTGGATTTGACCCATTGAGCGCACGAAGTCCGGGATTGTATCGGAGTACCATCCTTTCACTAGAGTCACGTTGTTCCTCACGGGCGGCAGGGCTCCATGGGTTGTGAACTTGCCTTTCGTAAAACTCAATTCCCAGCGTGATGGCAATCCCTCGAACGAGTCAAATCCGAACCACCGCATGCCATCAACCGATGCGAGATGATTGACACTCTCTCCTTGATACACGCCAAACTCGAGGCGGAGGCCGTCAGGTTGGACCAACTTCAGCGCGTGCTCGAGGAGCGCAAAGCGAGAAGGGAACACAGGCACGGAAGAGCCCGAGAGGCCGTCCAGTTCCCACTTTGCCCACATGAGCGGGCGGAGCATCGCGAGAAGCAATCGGCCCGAACTCAGCTTCCGGGGACCATCCGCTCGGAGCGGATAGAGACACACAACGGTGAGCAACTTCAGGCGGCCTAGCGGCTTGTCTTTCATCGCGCTCGCGCGTTACGCATCCCACTAGGTCGATGGTCGAATTCAAGATATCTGAGCCATCGCGTTTCGATGACTGAGTGGAATCCAGAGACAGGTTCAATCGAGAATCCGTCAGACTTCATCCATGAGGAGACTTGGAAGTCGACCTCACTGGTCACGATCATATCTCACCAATCCACCTCCCGTCTCGCCATAGCTTCTACCGGCAATAGAGAGCCAAGATGGGCTGAATCGAATCCTGTCTAAGTGTGAGTGCTCCCGAGATGAGCTGTGCGCACCACCCTCGGTTCACTAGTACTTGGTCGGCAACTTCGGTTGAACCCAGACAAGGTGTGTATAACCGGGATTGCGCCCCACCAAGACAAGCTGCGATGACCCGGGATGGGTCGTTAGGGTGCACGGGTTGTCTCACACGCGCGGCAGTCGAGCGGGCACCAGACCTCGGGACTGCAGTCGGCCTGACGAAAACTCTAATCACGGAAGACCGGCTCCATGCACCCGGCGGATGGAGATTGTCGTCGCGGGCACTGGCATGGTACGATTGCCCCCTATCCAAGGCGGGGCTGTCGAGGCGTACGTCCTAGACGTCCTCGAGACCGCCCGGAATACGCCTGGGTTCGAATCCGTCCTGGTCAGTGATGTCAACGGCTCGATCAACTACGACGGATGCACGGTTGTCCCGGTCGGCTCACCTATCGACAAGTTCCCGTTGCGACCCACCGTCAGCCCGATGGCTCACCTCATCGGAGGGCGACTGGTGGGCAAAGGGCTTGTTCGGTACTTGAACGAGGCACCGCACCGATCAGATAGGGTCGTGCACCTCAACAAGGAGGTTTCGGCAGCGTACTTCGTGCATTTCCGGAGAACGCGTGAGCCCACCGTATTCAGCTACCACAATCCGGCGCCAGACCTTTCGACCGGCCAAATGGCGTATGCGGAACGGGCAGTGCGTTGGACAGGGAGTCGCCTGGTCTCTCGGTTCATCTCAAGGCACGTGGATCGCGTTCTGGTCGCCAGCTCCCCCTTGAAGGAGTATCTCGTCGAGCAGGCGGGCATTCCCGCAGAACGGATCACCCGGCTTCCGTTGCCGGTGGACACGGACCGATTTCGTCCCCGCCCCTCAGGAGTGGCGGCGGACAACCGTGAGCGCAAGATCCTGTTTGTCGGTCGGCTCGATGCTCGGAAGGGCGTGTTGAGGCTGGTAAAGGCCATGTCGGGAGTCGACGCGGATGTTCGGCTGACCGTCGTGGGCCGAGGTCCGTTGCGTAACGAACTCCTTCGATCGATCGAAGAGAACGGTCTGTCGGCTCGTGTGACACTGCGAGCTGGACTCACCGGAAACGAGCTGCTCCAAGAGTACCTGTCCTCGACCGCGTTCGTCTTTCCCTCGTCCCTTGAGACATTCGGAAGGGTCGTCGCCGAAGCGGCCTCTTGTGGGCTTCCCGTAGTCCTCCCCGATATCCCTCTCTACAGCGACTTCCACTCTGGAGGTTTCACGATTCCCTTCAGGCTCGAGGAACCGAAGGACCTTGTCGATGCCGTGGAACGGGTCGTGTCGGATCCGGCCCTGCGTGACCGCCTAGGTGCGAAGGCCCGGACCTACGCGGTCGAGAACTGTAGCTATCCTGTCTTTTCATCGAAGCTAGTCGATGTCTACCGGGGACTTGCAGGTTGATCCTCCGGAAAGAAGCCGCGGCTCTCTTCGGTGGTGGCCCGGTTTGGACGTCCTTAGCACGAGGATGGCACCACTGCCTCAGGGGGATCCACCTGGAACACCCAGATCTCTCCGCAGTCGAAGACCGGACGTAGCGAGTACGGCCCGTACACGCCAGTGTGCAGCCGCGTGTACAAGGCGTAATGTGTCTCCTCGTTCACCACGAAATAGTCTATCCCGAGCGACCCGACGACCGTTGAAGTATCAATGGAAACGGGCCCGTCATGAGAGTCGAGCAACCCGCCGAACGAGAACCGAACGGTGCTTCCGTTGGTCCGAAGCGTGATCCACCCAGTGGACGGATCGACCGACTGGTTCACACTCGCTGCGTTCACTCCGAGGGACTCGGACTGGCCGGAGAGGGTCATTTCGTCGACGACCGAGGTGGCATTGGGATTACTCAGCCTCAGGTAATCGACGATGTAACCTGAAGGAGGCGCTCTCCAAGTGAGGTTGACGGCCAGAGTCGAAGCTCCTGGCCCGAGCCATGTGATCTGAGCAACCTGCCCCGTGATGTTGATCTGTTCTGTTGCAGTGAACGAGGAGTGTGGCCATCCGATAGCATAGGCGCAATCGATCGAGTCGCCAGCCATCCCACAGGTCGGCTCGGTCTGCAGCAAAGCTCCACCCAGATTGTAGACGCTGGTCGTGAGGCCAACGTGTTCGTAGACGAACCCCACCTGAGATTCCAGGAGGTTCAACCACTGGCCCGGGCTGTAGATGAACACCGTCGGCGACCCCAGCGCATCGGGGAAGTTGTTACCAATAGTCAGGTACGAATCTGCCGCGAAGTAGTTCCCTTCCGATATCTCGTTGGACTCTTTCGCAATTTCGTAAGACTTCTGGGTGGCCTCGAGTGCCAACGGGCTGGGAGCATCTGCGGCCCTTTCAGCGTAACCGAGGATCCAGGGGGCAAGGTTCGCCCCGTCAAACAGGACCGACTGAGTAGGCGTTTCGGACCGTATCCAGTTGAGCGTCGATACTGCCGAGGGGGAAAGCTCCGAGTAGAAGTGTATGGCCGATGTCATCGACTGGTCCGAGTACTGAACGGCCCCGGCAACAAACAGCACCGACAGAGCCACCGCCGTCAGCATCGTGGCTCGATTCCGTTTTCCGGTCGTGTACCGACGGAGACGCCGCTCGATTCTGGGGGTACTTAGAAGGAGGTCAAGGTACCGATTGAGATTCTTGAAGAAGAACATGCTGAGGGCCACGCACGCGATGGGCAGATAGTAGAGCCCTCGGACGGCCGATGCGGCTTGTAACAGTGGGAGGATCAATGCCGCCGAGGCAATGCCACTCAGGGTCAGGAAGAACGACCTATCCTTTGGGTCGATGGGTTCGACCACTACTGTGGCAAGACCGAGCATGGTCACAAGGACTCCAGCAAACACCACCAGATCCCACTGGACACCGTGGCCGCTCCATGCGTAGAACTCGAAGGAAAGGTAGGCGGACTGGAGGCGACTCGTGTAGTCCCCAACCCCGAGGTTCGCTTGTTGGCTCAGGAAGTACCGATAGAGCGGAAAGACCGGTATCAGGAAGATGACCGAATACGCGACCACGATCAGTACCCGTTTCAATCGAACCTTCAGGTGGTCTGAGGCGAACGCAATGTACAGGCCAAACGAGACCGCGAATGCGAGGACCGTCGCGGTGAGGGTCAGTTGATGTGTCGCACCGATCAATCCGACGAAGAACCCGGTGACCCCGCAATTCAGTAGCGTGCCCGTGCGGAGCGCCCGGGTCAAGAACGTGAGCGCGAGCAGGAGGAACGAGATCGCAAGCAGGTTCACTCCTGCATTCCACACCGCCATCTGGCTGTACGTTGCGAGGCTAGCCGTCAGCAATCCCCCGACGATGGACAGCGGGCGACCCAACGAGGACTCGCGGAGGTACAGGTAAGCCGGGATCACAATCAGGGCAGGAACGAGGGCCATGTACAGTTTGATTCCGAGGAAGACCGGAAAGAGATGCGTGAACGGGTAGACAATCAACATGGGTTCTAGCGGGGGGAACTGGGGCTGACCGTAGAACCCAACCGGACCCTGGCCGACCCAGTAGTGGCTCCAGAAGAGCTCGCCTCCTGCGTCACCGCTGGGTGGAAACTGGGATGCCGACAGGACGAGCCAGCGGAATGCGAACACGAACGCGCAGCAGGCGGCCAGAGTGATTCCGGTCCACCAGCTCGCCCGACGGCTCTCCTGGGCTTCCACCGGACTCCCACCTTCGCTGGTCATTTCGGACTGTCATCCTGATAGGCAGACCTGAATCGTTCCTCTGAAAAGCTGCGGGCCCGTTCTGTAGCGAGGCGAGCCAGCTCATCTCGGTTTGTAAAGGCCCTGGCAACGGCCGCGGCGAGCGGCTGGTGATCCCCATAGCTCATCCCCCAACGGTCTCGGTCCAGAATGTCTACCCAACCACCCGCCCATTCACTCTTCCGAACGATGGGCACCAGTCCCGCCGCCATCCCCTCAAGCAATGCTAGGCCAAAGGGCTCGAACAGGGCAGGGTGGACGATGATCGAGGCGATGGAGAGCTGTCTTTTGACCTCACTCGCCGGGAGATCGGTGACGATCGACGCTGAATCGCCGATACCCAGTTCTCGGATTGCCCTTCGTAGTTGGTTCAAGCAAGAGGCGTCTCGGGAATATCCGATGATTCGAAGCCGCACGGAGTCCGGCACACCGCTTGTTCCAAGGCTCTCCTTCCACTCCTTCAACAGCCCAAGGTAGTTCTTGCCCCTCGAGACCGTTCCCAGGGCCACAACCAGATGGCCGTCAAGCTTGGAAGCCACTCCGGTGCCAACGTAGGAGTAGACTACCTTCGAGTCCAGACCCCACACTGCACGGACCGCTCTCCGTGTTATGGTCGAGTTCGAGTGAATGCAGTCCGGCCGGACTTCTTGCGGATCACAGACGACATGGCAGAGGCGCAGCAACCGGTCATTCCAGAGCTCCGCACTTCCGGCGGTTTGCCGGAGGGGAGGAGTGACCTCAAGACGCCGGGCCATCAGAGGGTAGTGCACGTAGAGTCGAACCACCGCGTTACCTAGGTGGGGAACCGCGCATCGGGGGATATCGTCGTGGAACCAGACCACGTCGGGCCTCACCAGTTTCAGGACGTGGCGAATCCAGGGAGCAAAGGATGGATGAAGGAGCGCTGAGTACGCACTCAACTTTGCAGGGAACATCCTGAACAGTGCTAGGGCTGAATCGCCGTACCCGGCCGACTCGATCCGCACAGAGCTGAGCTCAACACGATTCCGCTCCGTCAACTCGTGAAGCGTCCATGCGTGGAACCCCGCGAGCGTTACCTCGTGCTCCGACTGGACCAGCGCCCTAGCCTGTTTCAAGAGGAGATTCACTCCTCCTCCAGAGCCGAGACTTGCGCCGCCGTTCGGGGCGAAGATGAGGATTCTACTCATCGGACCCCCGCGGTCCGGGGGCATTCCCAGGAAGTAGTGCCCCCGAGCAGACCGTTTCCTGCACGAGTGCTCCCCTAGTCACGTTGGAGGGCGCGGCGCCGTCGTGTCAATAGAATCACGAGGGCGAACGGAACTGAGAGGATAGCCGCTATCGAATAGGCCGTGTTCCATGATTGCGTGTAACCGAAGCCTATCTGGAGCGTCACTAGGGTCCAGAACCACAATAGCACCGCGACCGAGAGCCCGAGCCATCGGGCAAGTCTCGAGCGGGTCGAAGCAGAGTCATCACTGCGTGCCACGTTGCCCTCTCTATTCGCCCGGCCTGCGACAAGAATACACTCGCACACGACAGTGCTTCATGAAGATGATGTGCCCGCGGCCGGCGACAGGTCGGAGGACGCTTCTGACGGAAGGCCTCTGATCCCCTTGACCGTCATCGGTTTGAGCGGCACTTCCGAGAAAGGCAGGGGGCTGCTTTCGGGTCAGAAGGGGCGTCTGCCCGGAGCGGTCCCACCGCATCGTTGATAATGCCCAGGCTGTTGCGACCGGGGAGACCTCAATGAATCTCGATAGTCGCGGTCCATCAACACCTCAGGAGTCTAGGACGGTCCCCGACCGGCCGGACGTGGTCGTGATCATCGGGGATTGCGTCGGGGTGTCGAGCATAGGTCCAACCGAGTCTTCGTCACAGAATCTGAGGTTTCTCCACCGATTGTCAGACGAGGGTTACAACTTCGAGCGAGCAGTCAGTACCTCGTACTGGTCGCTACCGTCCCATGCGAGCCTGTTGACCGGTGCCTATCCGTGGGACCACCGCGTGATCTCGGACAACGACCGTCTCTCCAATGAGTTGCCGACACTTCCAGAGGTTGCCCTAGGGTGTGGGTACCGAACCGCGGCGTTCTCCTCGAATCCCTATCTCTCCAGCGACTTCGGGCTGTCCCGTGGGTTCGAGACCTGCAGCGCCGGGGATTTCGTCGAGACGTATCTCAAGGGCTGGTCGGCTCGATCCTTTGTCTCACACAACGGCAGAGGCGAGGTCGAGGACTCTTCGAAGAGTGCCGGTCGTGCGTCGCAACTCGCTCCGTCATTCATTCGTCGGAACCTCTGGGCGCTGGACATGGGAGCGGAATTCCTGGCACGACTACGCATGTCGATCACCGGCCAGGATCTGCTCGTCTCGCCTTGGATTGAGGGCGAGATGACCCGCTGGCTTCGGAGCGTGAGTTCCTCCGACCCCGTGTTCTGCGTTGTGAACCTGATGGATGCCCACGAACCGTACATTGGGTTGAGACCCGGCCTCGATGTTCCCAGGACAAGGTCCGCCGTATGGGATGCGCTTCGGCTGCAATGGCCGGGTGACGCGAGACACAGGTCCTCCCACGAGAAGCTACGATTGGAGATTCTGCGGGAACTCTATCTCGCGAGTATAGAGGTGCTGGATCGTCGGGCCGAGCGACTGTTCGCAACCTTCAAGCTCGCACGGAATGGCCGGGAACCCTGGCTGGTCTTCGTGGGGGATCATGGCCAGTCCTTCAACGGCAATGGAGATCTCTTCCACCAGTTCGGGCTTTCCGACGAAGTGTTTCGAGTTCCTCTGCTGATCCGGCCGCCCGGCGGCCTTCGACGATCCGTGAGATGGTCAGACTGGATCTCTATCCGATATCTCTTCCCGATTCTGAGCCGTGTGGTGTCCGGGCATGGCATTTCTCCTGAGCGTGACGGGTCGCCAGTGCGGGGCGACGCCGACCCCCCTAGGGTTTGGGCCCTATCGGAGATGCCCATTTCACTGCCAGACTCCCGAGGCTCTGACGGGAGCCATCACGGTAGAGGGATGACGCTCGTTGAGTTCTCGAAGCAGGGTCGAGTGGTCTACGGTCTGGACGGGAGGAGAGTCCACTCCTCAGACGAACAGCCCCGCGCTCCGATCACTTCCGTCGACTCTTCTGATGGCAAGTCCGATCCCGAGGTGGACCGCATCGTGACCTCTCTGCGCTCGATCGAGCAGTCGATTTCGGAGCGTCCCGTTTCTCGACGCGTGAGCAGCTGGGGCTATGACTAGAGTGAGGACAAATCTCCTCGGACCCGTTATGGTTCCTTCCGCACTGTACTGGGACCGACTCAAGGGATGAATCAGCTCTCGGTGGCGGGATGAGACCGTGCACCAATCGTTACGATTGATCAGAGATTGGGCCTCCGGACTCTCCCGAAGGGCCCGAGTGATCGGACTTCTCGTCGTCTTCGGAGCTTACTGTGGGTTTGTCTTGCTCCCCATCCTTGCCGGAACCTTCTCTGGCCACGAGTTTGGAGGTGACATCGGAAGTTACCTGTTGACCTCGCACGAACTGTTCACCGGTTCCGTCCGGTCGGACCACTACGTGTTCCCGGTGCTGCCCGTCCTTTACCTTCCCCTGTCTGCTCTGGGCGTCGATTTCTCCACAAGCTATGCCGTCGCAGACGTCGTCTCCGGGCTACTCACAATCGCGTTGGTCGCCGGCGTGGGCTTCCTAGGCTACTCCCTTCGCAGGTCCCTGACGGCTGCCATTGCATCGGGAGGGGTGGTCGGGACCTTCTTTCTGACGCTGAGTGAAATCGGATGGGGGGCGCAGGCACAAACTCTGGCTTTCGCCATCGGCTCCACTGCCATCGCATTCCTCGTTCGCGAAGGCCCGCGGCCTCGACGCTTCAGAGTCATGTTGCTGGTCGGCGGGCTACTGGGGATCGCGGTGTTGACCGAGTCCTATGCTGCGACCTACTTCGTACTGTTCGGCGTAGTGCTCCTTGCGACCGAACTGGGTCGCGACCTCTTCTCCTGGACCGCCGCTCGGACGCACTGGCCAGTTGTGGTTGTGCCCGCCGCCGCTCTGTCGTTTGTATCCGCGTGGGGCGGGGCTGCCGCTTCCTCCGTCGTAACCGACCCGGTGCTGACCCATGTGCTGTCCGTGCACGCATGGTTAGCAGTGTTCCCCGAGATTGACTTCGGTAACGTGGCCGATGCCTACGCCTGTGGGGTCCTTCTTGCGGCGTTGGTCGTGTTTCTTCTCTTGGGAAAGGGCTCGTCCCGGAAGGCCTATCCAGTAGCGACCGGGGCGATTGTCGCCTTCGCCCTGCAAGCGTTCCTGGTGACACCTGCCGTATACTGGGATCGTGCCCCATACTTCCTCGCGTTCCCACTCGCCGTTGCCTCGGCGATCATGGCTCCCGCAGCACTCTCCACGGAACCGGCGAGCCCTCCGCTGGCCCGGGAACGTCAGAGAAGGGTCGGGCACCCCGCTCGCCTCCACCGGTGGGTATCGGTCGCCGCCTCGGTAGCGGTGGCGGGAGCTCTCCTCACCCAGTCGGTCGTAGCCATCGAGACCTATCCGAGGGTACTCGACTTCTACGCAGTAGATGCGCAGGCGCTCGCAGGGATTACGTGGCTTCGAGGCGAGAGCGGCGGCCTCCTCATGGTGGCACCTGAGGGACAAACGTTCCCGGTCGAATTCGCATCGCAACGACCCGTCTTTCCTTGGGCCCAGCCATTGTGGTTTGACACTCCCTCCGAACGTCAGGCAGCCATTCTCGCCTCGATGCTCGTTGCCGGAACCCGCTGGATCGACGCGGGCGGGCTGAAGGTGGTAGACAGCGGCTTCCCCAGCAATGCGAGTTCCCCGTCGGTGTTCGGATACGAATACCCGTACCTGGTCAACCTCCTTGACGTGACCGAAACCGAAGGCGGGGTGTTGGCGACGTCCGAGACGCCGGCCAGCGTAGGCCTGGGTTCGGAACGGGTTGAGGGTGCGGCCGGACCGAGCCCCTCATTCACCGACAACGACTCGCTTCCGACATTCACCGTTTCCAAGCAGACCACGGTTCTGTCCGATGGAACGGTAGCAGTCAACCTGACCCTTGTCTCTCAGCACCCACCGCCTCACTCGGTCGGAGTCGATCTTCAGTTTCCTCAAGCACAACTTGCCCAGCTACGCTCCTCAACGAATGAGACTGAGCTGACATTCTCGTTCGGAATGAGCGGGAGCACTACGGTCCGGTTCGAATCGACGGTGTTCCTCGGTGTGGCCGCAAACACGACTCTCTCCTACTCCGGCGTTTCGAACTTAGGAGGGTTCCCAACTCTGCAGTGGGATGTGGCGCCCGGTCCAGGTTTCATCGGGTCCCGTCTGGACGTCACGATTAGGGTCGGCATCGAAGGTATCGGCGTAGCGCCCCCATCTCTGGTTACCGAATCGGCAACTCTTGCGTCCTCCGGCATTGGCTGGGTCTTGCTCGACAAGACGGCGGAGAGCGCGATCCAACCTCGCTTTAGCTTGGACGCGACATTCAGCTTGTATTGGGCCAACGACCACTACGTCGTCTACCGCGTCGTTGATCCACCAGACTGACCCTCGATTCACTGGCCCCTGGGACGGTCAGCGCAACTCCGAGTGTAACCAATCGGAAAGGGCTCGAAGTAGGCGGTGGGTTTATGGAGGGAGCCCGATTCCATGTCGTCACCCCCAGAATGCTTACCGGATGCTGCAACCGTCGTCGGCCATGCCCATCAAGTTCGCCCGGACCCTACTGTTGGCTGCGGTGCTCATTGTGCCGTCCATCGGCGCGGCCGCTCCCGCCCCACACACGACCTATGCGCGCTTGGGTTACAATCTCGAGTTGCTCACACTTCCGGATTTTGCTAACACTTCGTCCTTCACGTCCAGCAGCCACGGGATGCAGTACCCGACCTACGACTTCTCCGGGAAGTACGCCGGCGACATCCTCTACATCGGCACGAATACGACGATTGACTATTACGATCCGAGCAGCGGTGGGCACGGAGCCGCCTCCGCACCCGTTGCACTGCCTTACGAGAAGACGGCCCCGAGGCCCAACCAGATCGACAACGAGTTCCAGATGGACACACCGTACGACGTCGCCTTGCTCTATGGGAATCTAACAACCGCACCTGGCAACGTCACGGTAGAGGTAGCGAACCTAACCAATGGTGAAGTCCACATTGCCGTGACGCCAGTTACGATGGGAGGGAACGTACAGGCGGATTACGTGGGCAACGGAACCGTCGTCACATTCAGCACGACCAACCAGACTGCCAACCCGACGTACTTCACCAACGTGTACAACGACACATCGTGGTATTCCGGGGAGAGCGTAGGAATGTCCGCGGACAATGTCTACTGGGTCTGGCCGCTCCACTCCTTCATAGACATTCAAGGCAAGATGATCAGCCAGTACAAGGTCGAATCCGACAGGCTCGTCTTGGCTGCGCGAATGTGGCTGAACGACAGCAGTGTCACATCGGTCACGTCTGTGAATGGCGCAGTGTATGACGGCGACCAACTAGCGTTCTGGGAGGCGACAGATGCCGGGTGGTATTATCTGATCGTAAACGCCCCCAGAGGGACCATTTCCCAGACGGGTTCCTACTCGTACTTCTCCGACTACATCATCTACGTTCAACGATACACGTACACTACCGATTACGTGTGGGCGGTCGATAGCCCAGCGCCGACGCTCGAAGGACCGACCTTCCTCTTTGACCCATTCAACAATTCAACCCAGCCAGCACCAGACCTCATAGGACGCCAGGAAGGATCGGGCGCGAACAGTAACTTTGAGTTCCAAGACCCGTTCTCGACGTCCGCGTGCCTGTCATTGAACGGCTCTCTTGTTGGGAGCCACAACCTCCAATTCAATCAGATCGTCTGGGCTCACAGGCCCAGCATCGTCATCGGCGGGACGTCACTAGTTCTAGTACTGATTCTGGTCTCGAGCGCGGTTGCTGCAGGCCTGCTCTTAGTATGCCGTCTGCACCGAAAGAGAATGGACTGATTCACCTCTCAAGGCGGTGACCGGTCTCGCAGGGTCATCGATGGTTCGTGGCGCCGTTGGACCACAGGTCGGCGACGTAGACGTAGCCGTTAACCGGTTCGTACGCCGCGGCGACCGGCCCGGCGCCATCGTTCGGAAGAAGGTTCCCGGGTGCCAGGGTTCCGTTGAACAACACGAAGGTGTCGGTCACCTGACCCACCACCGCGTCGTAGCTGCCCACTGCGTTCCCCTGAAGAGAGCGCGGAGCCCCGGCCGGCGGCTCCGCTGCTGGGACAAGGACGCCTCCTTCAGACCAGGGGAGTCCGGGTGGGACGCCCCCGGTCCAGTACTTCTTCGTCTAGGGTGTGACCGTGAACTGCACGATCGCGGACGTCCCGCCCACGTCCGTCGCGGTGACGGAAACCGTTCCCGGCGGTACGCTCGGAACCAGGAACGTGCAGCTGAACCCTCCCGGCGCGATCGACCCCGTCGTCAACGATCCCGAGAGGCAGCTCGTGATCGTCACCCCGTCAAACACCAGCGAGGCCAGTGGCGTGTCCACCGAGAAGCCGTGCCCCATGACCGTCACCGTGGTCCCGGCAGGGCCGGTTTCGGGCGAGATCACAAGGGTCGGGACCGTCACCCAGAACGTGGTGTTCCCCGTCGCTCCAGTCATGTCCATCGCGCTCACCGGTACCGTGGCTGGCAGGACATTCGGGACGACAAACGTGCAGCTGAATCCACCGGGAGCAATCGTCCCAGTGATCAGCGAACCCGACACGCAGCTGGTGATTGGAACCCCATCGAAGACGAGCCTCGCCAACGGCGTGTTCACAGAGAACCCGTGGCCCGTGACCGTCACGGTCGCTCCCGCGGGGCCCTGCGCGGGCGTGATCACCAACCGCGGGATCGTGACCCCGAACGAGCTCGTCGCATTCGTCCCGCCCACGTCCGTCGCGACCACTGGCACCGTCCCGGGCGTCACGCTCGGGACGAGGATTGTACAGCTGAACCCGCCCGCCAGGATGGCCCCGGTTACGAGCGAGCCATAGAGGCAGCGCGTGATCGGCATTCCATCGAAGGTCAACGATGCTATGGGCGTCTTCACGGAGAAACCGTGACCCTGCATGGTCAGGAGAGTTCCCACCGGGCCTTGATCTACCGAGAACCCGATGACAGGTGTCGTCACCCAGAACGTGGTCGTCGCGGCGGCCCCGCCGACGTCCGTCGCAACCACCGAGACCGTTCCGGGCGCGACGTTCGGGACCAGGAAGGTACAGCTAAACCCTCCCGGGGCGATCGAACCCGTCACGAGCGAGCCCGATAGACAGCTCGTGATCGGTACCCCGTCAAAGACCAGCGACGCGAGTGGGATGTGCACCGAGAAACCATGGCCCCGGACCGTCACGGTCGCTCCGACAGGTCCTTGTCCGGGCGTGAACACAAACCGCGGCGTCGTCACCCAGAAGGTGGTCGTCGCATTGATCCCGCCGAAGTCCGTGACGTTAACCGCCATCCCCGACGTCCCGTTCGGCACCGCGAGCGTGCAGGAGAACGCTCCCGTCGCGTTCGTCGTTAGGTTACCGGCCGTGCATGCCGCCGAGGTCAGGTAGACCCCGTCGAACGCCAGCGGGACCGTCCTCGCGTACGTGAAACCGCTTCCCGACAGAACGACCGAGGCCCCGACCGGACCTTGGTCGGGAGTGACGGTGATTGTCGGCACGGCGAACGTGACCAGGATGACGACTGTTGAGTCGGTGACGGTCACGTTCCCCGACCACGGGTTCACCGAGTACCCCGCCACCTCGTCGATCGAGTAGGAGTACGTTCCGCTGTCCAGGGGGACGACGATGATGGTCATCGTCGAGTTGTAGGGGGTCGTTCCGTTCCAGACGATCGTCCAGTTGGTCCCACTGGGGAGTCCGGTCTCTTGGAACACGACGGCGTACGGAAGCATGAAGATGAAGTAGGTGGTCAGATTGTTCCCGTCCACCGTAACGTAACCGAACGGGGGGTTCGGAACGTAGGTCAGAGATGCGTTGGTCGCATTCTCGATGCTGAAGTAATAGGTCCCATTCGGCACCATGAACGAGGCCGTGTTGCCGGTCGAGCCGGTGCCCAGCCATCCGACCGGAGTATTGTTAATCTCGATGAACCATGACGTCCCGTTGGGAAGCCCGATCTCCGCGAACGTCAGGTTGTAGCTGATCGCCGGCGCGAAGGTGATGTTGATCGTTTCGTTCGTGCCGTTGTCCGTGAAGACCCCCGTCGCCGGTGTTGGGACGAGGTACGTGGTGTTGTTCACCGCATCGAAGATCGTAAAGTTGTAGGTTCCGTTCGGCACGAAGAACCCGTCCGCAGCGGTCCTCGTGCCGTTGGTCTCCCAACCGGTCAGCGGGCTATCGACCCCCATCCACCAGTACGTGTTGTTCGGCAGTCCGGTCTCGTTGAACGTCATCCAGTGGCCTGGAGAGAAGGTGATCGTGACGGTCACGTTGGAGTCCAGGGTGAAAAGGTCGTTCTCGGGGAACGGGAGATAGGTCACTGTACCGACCGTCACCGAGGATACGACGAGGTAGTAGGTCCCGTTCGGGCCCGGGAACACGATCGAGGTGTTATTCGAGGTGTTCGACTGCCAGCCGATCCCGCTGTAGTAGTAGAGCGACACGGTCCAGTTCGTCCCGTTTGGCAGTCCGGTCTCGTTGAACCACAGTTCGAACATCGGGAGCGGCGTGAAGGTGATGTTGATCGTGGTGTTGGTGGCGTTGACCCAGACGGTTCCGCGCGCGGGGCTCGGAACGTAGGCGTCAAACCCGCTCGTAGCGTTGTAGACGTTGAAAGTGTAGGAACCGTTCGCGACCATCAAGTTGATCGGGTTAGTCGATTGGCCGGCTCCAACCCCGCCGAATGTGGCATTGTAGGCGTCGGCCTGCCAGTACGTCCCGTTCGGCAGTCCGGTCTCGTTGAACGACAACTGGTACATCGCCTGGTAGGTGTAGGTGATGTTCACTGTCGTGTTCGTCCCGGCGAGCGTGACGTCCCCCGAGGAGGGGGTCGCGAGATAGCGCCCCTCGGTGACCGTTACGGGGCTCTCGACAAAATAGTAGTACGTCACAGTCGGAACCCAGAACTGGATCGTCGCGGTGTACGAATCGTTCTCCAGCCAGCCGGTCGTGCCGCTGTAGATCTCCGCGTACCAGTACGTCCCGTTCGCCAGGCCGGTTTCGTTGAACATGAGAGGGTCGGTACCGTGGGAGCCCGGGACCGCACCGAACGACCCGCTTCGGAACGAGGGTGGAGCGCTGCACGGCGCGGCGGCTGTCCCCGGGTCGCAGGGGTAGTTTCCCGCGACCGAGTTGGAGGAGTTGAAGCCGGTCGCTGATCCGGCCGGGCTCACTACCGCTGCGCTGGAAGCTCCGGAAACTCCACTCGAGCTCGCCCCAGTTCCCGCCGCGGAGCCCGCGCCGGGAGAACCGCCGACGAGGGCCGCGCCCAAGTTCAGCCCGCCCACGACCATCACTGAAATGATCACGATCGCAAAGAGGCCTCGACCGCTACCACTCCGACTCAAAGCTGCCAACAACGCCACCCGGGCGCGGGACACCGGCCCACCGTATAACGGCCCCTCCGACCCCGGCCGCGGTCACCTCGGATTCCGCCGCAGTCGCAACCCTGTCAGCGCCCTCGTTCTCAGGAATCGTACAACGGTGGGTTCGGGGGGATCCATCGCTGGGTCCCGACTCGCCCTCCGCGCTTCCCATCGCACCCGTGGGGGGCCCCGTCTCGTTCGACGGTCCATCTCCCGAAGCGGAGAAGAGCCGCCTTCCCGATCCACGGGAGATCCACGCGATAGAGGGCGATCGGCCCGCGGACTCCCCGGAGGCCCTTCGGACCGACCCTCTCGAGCCGACACGAGATTCTGGCACGCACCTGCACGTACACGGGTTCAGTCAGACAGATACTCCCGGGCTCGGCCAGGGGCTCGACCCTGGAGGCGATGTTCACGGCGTCCCCGAGGATACCGACGCCGCGCCGCTCGACCTCTCCCAAGTGGATGCCCACGCGGATCAGCGGTCTTCCTCGCGAACGACCTGTTCGTGAGTGCGCTGCTGCAGGTCGATGACGCACTCGGCCGCATCTTGGGCGTCCCGGAACTCGATCAGGAGCCCCGCTCCGAGCGAGTGGATCTTCTGTCCCCGATGGAGTTCCAGGACCGGTCGAACGACCCTCTCCTGGTCGCGGAGCCGCCGAAGGGCGTCGCCTTCGTCAGCTGGGAACATCGCCGCGGCGTCGGACCGGTGCGTGAACATGACGGCGGCGAGACGCCACGTCAAGGCGGAGAACTGCAATCACCCGGGGCCCATTAAGGGGTCAGACCGGGTCCGAGACGGAGCGATCATGTCTCGGCGGCGGCGGTCAGGGCCGGAACCCGTATGAGTCGCGCGTCACGGCCGATGGGTACGGCTTTACCCGCCGTGGGGTGGTCCTCCCGATGCGACGGTACGACCTTGCGCTCCAGTTCGTGCTCGGGTCGCTCGACTACCAGGGCCGGGTCACGCTTCGGGACGAGCGCCTCGGCCCGGAGGTGGAATTGGACGCCGAGGGGCTGGAGGTCCTGTCGGTCGACGCCGGCGGTCGTCCCGTTCCGTACACCGCCGACCGGGCGAAGAACACTCTGAGGATTGAAGGGATTCCGGAGGGGACCGGCGAGGTAACGATCGCCTTCACCGGCAGGGTCGAGGCCGAGCGACCGATCGGCATCTACCAATCGCCCCTCGGCGATGGAACGCTGATCACCACGGACCTCGAGCCGACCGCGGCACGACGGGTCTTTCCCTGCCTCGATCGGCCGGACGCGAAGGCCGTGATCTCGCTCGAGGTCGTCGCGCCCCCGGATGCGGTTCCGATCTCCAACATGCCCGCCGAGGCGAGCGAGACCCTCCCCGACGGACGCTGTTGCACCCGGTTCGCTCCGACTCCAGCGATGTCTACGTACCTCTTCTACCTCGGCGTCGGGCCGTTCGAACAGCGGGAGCACGTCTACCGGGGATTCCGCGTGATTGGCGCGACCGCCCGCGGGTCCTCGGAGAAGACCGCGTTCCTGCTCGAGGAGTCAGGCCGGCTGCTCGAGTATTACTCGAACTACTACGGGAGCCGCTACCCCCTTCCGAAGCTGCACCTCCTTGCGATCCCCCGCTTCTTCTCGGGCGCGATGGAGAACTGGGGGGCCATCACCTGCTCCGAGGCGTACGCGCTCGCCGACGACCGGACCTCGATGCTCCTCCGTCAGGGGATGTTCACGATGCAGGCCCACGAGATCGCCCACCAGTGGTTCGGGAACCTGGTGACGATGCGAAAGTGGGACGACCTCTGGCTCAACGAGAGCTTCGCGACGTTCGCGAGCTTCAAGGCGCGTCACGAGCTCCACCCCGAGTGGGCGGCCTGGGAGGAGTTCCTCAGCGAGCAGGTCAGCGACGCGATGGTCTACGACTCCCTGCGCTCCACTCATCCCATTCACGTGACCGTCACGGACGATCGGCGCGCCCCCGAGTTCTTTGACGAGATCAGCTACGGGAAGGGGGCCGCCGTCCTCCGGATGCTGGAGGCCTACGTAGGGGAGCAGGCGTTCCGCGAGGGGGTTTCCCTCTACCTGCGCGAGCACGAGGGGGGCAGCGCCGACGCCGCCGACCTTTGGAAGGCGATCGCTCACGCCTCTCGGGAGCCGATCGACCGGGTGATGCCGGACTGGGTCCTTCGCCCCGGATATCCCCTTCTGCGCGCGCGCCGGGAGGGGGATTCGATCGTCCTCGAGCAGGACCGCTTTGGCCTCACGAAGACCCGGGAAGAACCCCCATGGCCGGTCCCCCTTTCGCTGGGTCTGCCGGACGCGGTCCATCGGAAGCTGATGACCGAAAGGACCCTCCGGTTGCCGGTACCGCCGGGCGTCCCGGTCGTGATCGGACCGGGACGGGTGGGCTTCTTCCGCACCCGCTACGAGGGTGAGCTGTGGGAGCTCGTTCTTCGATCCTATCCACGGATGCGCCCCGAGGACCGGTGGGGTCTCCTCGACGACGCCCGGGCGTTCCTTCTCTCGGGGGAGATGGAACTTCCGGAGTACCTCCGGGTCCTGGACCACGCCGCGCTCGACACCAGCGCGCTCGTGGCCAATCAGGCGTGCGACGCCTTGAGCTGGCTGGCTCCGCTGACGCTCGACGTCCTGGCGCTCCGGGATGCGTTCCGCCGCGTAATCGTGGCCCAGTGCGAGCGCCTGGGGCTCGCCTCGCGGACGGGCGAACCGCCGGCCGATGCCGTGGCCCGGGAACGCGTCGTCCAAGCGCGCGTCTCCCTCGATGCGGCCTTTGCGCGCCGGTTGGCCAACGAATACCCGAGGGTCGACCGCACCGCGCCCGAGCTCGAGGAAGCGACCTATATGGCGTTCGCCGCGAATGCCGGACCCACGGAGTATACCGAGCTCCGCCGTCGGTTCCGTGAGGCGCCGCCCGGCCTCGCTGCGCGCGCCGTGGCGGGGGGATTCGGGTGTCTGCCTCGGGACGAGTGGATCCTGGAATGCCTGGGCCTGGTCGCCACCGGCGAGATGCAGCTGGCCGCCTGGATGCACCTGCTCAACATCGTCTTCTGGCGCAATCCGGGCCACTACTCGGCCCTTTGGTCGTTCCTGACCGACCGTCTGGAGGCCTGCCTTCCCGCGCTCTCCACGGGAGGATCGACCACCGCATACCTGCTGCAGTGTGCCATTCCTTGCGTGGGTCTCGGCCGTCCGGAAGCGATGAAGCAGTGGGTAGCTGATCACCCGTTGCCGGGGACGGAGGAAGCGCGGAAGAAGGGACTTGACGTCCTGGAAGCGCTCGTATCGATCATGGGCCGGATCCGAGGAATGGGGGAACCTGCACGGGGTCCCGCGAAGAACACACTGGGATAGCCCATTTCCCCGGGGGCGGCGGTCCACCTAGCTTCGATCCAGGTGCATCGGCAGCCGGCTCCGGTCCGATGCGATTGGAGTCGCGAGCAGATACGGGCCACCACCAACAGCCGCCGGTCGCGTGGCGGGCGAGCAGGCCCGGAGACCAAAGGTTACGGGGACCCAGACCGGTCCCCCCAAGACCAGCAATTTCGTCGGATTGCCGCTGGAAAGGTACCCCGCCTCGGCCTTGATCCTGTACGTGTAGGTCCCGTTCGGGAGCTCGGAAACGATCGATATCGGCTGGCTCACCGAGTCGTGCGCCCCCTGTCCCCAGTGGAGGGCGTGAGCAATGAACGGCGAGGATCGTAGAGCAGGACCGAACGCTTCGCCATGGCTTCCGTCGCCCTCGGAATACTAGAGCGAGAGCGGTCGTTCACAATCGAGACCCTTCAGTTCGCGACCGGGTCGGATCCATGGTCTGCATGTTCTACGAGCTGCGGGTCGGCGCGGGTGGAGACGGATCCATCTCCTCCCGCCAGTAGTTCAGCGCATCCCGCATCGTCTGCTCGAGCGGGATGTGCGGTGCGTAGCCGAGCTCCTTCAGTCGCGAGATGTCCCCCCGGATGTCCGGCTCGTCGGTCGGGCGCAGGAGCCCCGGGTCCTGAACGATGCGCATCGGCACTCCGGAGAAACGGACCAGCGTCTCGGCGATCTCCCGGATGGAGAAGCTCTGGCCCGCCCCGACGTTCATCGGCTCGATCGGGTCCCCCTTCTCGAACAGTGTCCAGAGGGCCCGGACGATGTCCCGGACGTCGGAGATGTCCCGGCGGGTGTCGAGGTTCCCGACCCTCAGCTCGCCCGGCTTGCCCGTTCTCTCGGTCCGGGCGACCTGCCGGGCGAAGTCGTTGAGCGCGTCGCCCTGTTTGCCCGGCCCCGTCGTGATGAACAGGCGGGCGCGCACGATACGCAGGCCGAAGTTCAGGGAGTAC
>Ga0181527_1000907_pt1 | contig 32365 bp, 20 predicted proteins | sample PEATcosm2014_Bin_30_FD_119762 | JGI IMG/M metagenome (GOLD analysis project Ga0181527, IMG submission 119762) | Peatland microbial communities from MTU Mesocosm Facility, Houghton, MI, USA - PEATcosm2014_Bin06_60_metaG | ecosystem: Environmental > Terrestrial > Soil > Wetlands > Peat | place...
TATCTTCCCAAATATATCAATTCAGTCACTATTGCGATAACAAGAACCGCTGCAGACACCGACACTGTTATCACGTTCGCAAATCCTTCCGCGTGGACCGACACGCAATGGATATCCGTCGCCCTGCATTCCGCAGGCATAAGGACTGTTTCCGCTGTTGCCGTTATTCAGGGAGAGCCCAACTATTCGGTGACTGCGAAAATTGCAATCATAGGCAAGCCCCGCACGGTAACCTACGACGGCAACGGCAATACAGGCGGAACAGTGCCAACTGACGGCAACACCTATCAGCAGGGCGCAAGCGTAACGGTGCTGGCCAACACCGGAAACCTTGTAAAAACCAGCTTTGCATTCGCAGGATGGGACACTGCTGCTGACGGCTCAGGAATATCTTACGCCGCAGCCGCCACGTTTGCAATGGGGGCGGCCAATGTGACTCTCTATGCCAAATGGACAACAAGCATCTTGACTGTCAAGTTCAACAGCAACGGGGGCAGCGCGGTTGACAGCCAGAACGTCACCTACAACGCCACAACCTCTGCGCCAACACCTCCCACGCAAAACGGATTCATCTTTGCCGGATGGTATTCTGACCAGGCGCTTACGATCCAATTCAATTTCATGACCCCGATAACCTCGTCCATTACCCTGTATGCAAAGTGGACGCCGGTTTACACGGTAACATACAACGGTAATGGGAATACCAGCGGGACTGTGCCGGCCGACACCAACAAATACACCAATGGCGCGACCGTTACGGTGCTTGATAATACTGGTTCCCTGGCCAGGACAGGCTACACTTTTGCCGGATGGAACACAAATGCCGCGGGTACCGGCACGGATCGCACCCCTGGCGGGACTTTTGCCATGGGTTCGGTGAACAGTACGTTGTATGCAAAATGGACCATAAACCAATGCACCGTGACCTTTAATTCAAATGGCGGAAGCGCGGTGGCATCGCAATCGGTAAATTACGGAAGCACTGCCGTGGCCCCCGCGGCTCCAATTAAAAGGAGCTATGTTCTCGCCGGGTGGTATTCGGATTCGCTGTTGACAAACGCATTCAGCTTTTCGACGCCGATAACGGCGGGCATTACATTATATGCAAAGTGGATAATCCAGGATGCGGACGGGAATGTTTACACAGAGGTTACCATAGGGACCCAGGTGTGGATGGTGGAGAATTTGATGACGACGAAATATAATGATGGAACGGCGATTCCGTTAGTGACAGATACTGCCTCGTGGGGGAACCTTACTACTCCTGGATATTGCTGGTATCTGGTATGATGATTCAATTTTCTATGAAATTCCTTATGGCGCTTTGTACAATTGGTACACTGTGAACACCAGCAAACTGGCGCCGCCTGGTTGGCATGTGTCAACGGATGCTGAATGGGATACTCTCATTACGTTTCTAGGCGGTAGCAGTGCGGCTTCGGGCAAACTGAAGGAAGCGGGATTCACTCATTGGCATAGTCCCAACACGGGAGCCACTAACTCATCCGGGTTCACCGGCCTTCCAGGAAGTACGCGGGATTACTCAGGAGCTTTCAACGGATCTATTGGTGACTGGGGCATGTGGTGGACATCTACTGAAGACGCCAATGTTAGCACTGATGCTAGATATAATAGCTTAGGCGCCACCTACACCAGTGTAGACAGCTATCACATTGGAAAGGGCGAAGGCAATTCCGTCCGTTGCATCCGCGACCCCTAACTTCTTGCCGCCGAAATCAGAAATGCTGACTGGGGCGTCGTGCGCAACATCTCAGTCAGCCCCGCGCCATTGGTGCCTCCGACCGCTCATATATATTTTGTAAAGACGCCCTGGTGCGTCGTCTCCACGGAAAAACAATAATCACGAACCACACAATCGAATCGGCCATGTCCTTGTTCCGCAACAAATACCGCATCCAATCCGCGCGTCTGCCGCAATGGGATTATTCGTCGCCGGGGTGGTATTTCGTGACGATGTGCACCATCAACCGCAAATGTATGTTTGGGGATATCGCGGACAATGAAATGCGATTGAATGAATTGGGGCGGATCGTTCACGACGAATGGCAAAAAACCCGCATCCAACGAGCCAATATCCAGTTGGATGAATTTGTCGTGATGCCGAACCATGTTCACGGGATCGTTCAAATTTTGTCAACCAACGATTGCAATTCCGACGGCGGGGACGATACACGTCGTAGAGACGTTGCGCGCAACGTCTCTACAAAAAATTCAACAAACCCCACGACGCACGGTAAAAACGAACCACCCAAAACCATGTCCGCAATTTCACCCAAACCTGGGTCCTTATCGGAAATCGTGCGATCGTTCAAATCCGCCGCCACAAAATGCATCAACGAATCACGCCGAACACCCGGTATTCCTGTTTGGCAACCACGTTTTCACGATCACATCATCCGCAACAATCACGAATTGTTCGCAATCCGGCGATATATCCGTAATAACCCGGCAAATTGGGCCGATGACAGAAACGTTATGGAAACGCAGGCCGAGAAAACCGGGAAGCAACCCTGGTTTGTGTATGTGCCATGATCGCCGGACATTGGTTAATTCCATCGGCATTCGATCACGTCACACGAAACAATTGTCCCCCGCTGTTTTCGCCTGATTTATTGGATACCTTGTGGTATATTATCCCCGTAGGCCATAAAATCAATTTCATGTCTTTCGGGAGGGGGGCCCGTGAAATCGATTCGGTTCTTGCATTGTGTCCGCGTTGTTCCATCCGCGTTCCTGATCTTTGCCGCAACATTGTTTGCTTCAAGCGCGTTTGCCCGTCCGAATCTGGCCTTGAGCCGGAATGCAACAGCATCGTCGGTGCAAAGCCCGGATCTCGCGGCCGCCAACGCGGTTGACGGCGATCTTTCCACCAGATGGGGCAGCCTTGCATCCGATTCCCAGTGGATATTTGTGGACATGGGCCAGAAGGACACTATTGATTCTGTTTTTATTTACTGGGAAACCGCGGCCGCAAAGGACTATTACATCCAGGTATGGTCGTCGGAAACGGATACGCCGTCGTACAACGACAACGGCTGGACAAACGTCGCACATGTCACCGACGGCGTGTCCGGGGAAAACCGGTCCATAACCTTTGCGCAGACTCCCGCGCGGTATGTCCGCATGCGGTGCATGGTGCGGGCAACCACCTACGGCGTCTCCATTTATGAATTGGAAATCTACGGCAACACGCCTGCTTGCCCGATTCCCGCAATCACCATGCAGCCGGTCAATACCATCGGCATTATCGGCTGGCCCGTTCCGTTCAGGATAAGCGTCACGGGCCTCAACCTGGCTTTTCAATGGCAGCGAAGCAACGACAACGGGGCCACCTGGGCCAATGTGGCTGTTGGGACCGGCGATACGACCCAAACCTACACCATGACCCCTTCGGCATCCGACAGCGGCGCGCAATTCAGGTGCGCCGTTTCTTCGCCGTGCGGCAATGCCACAAGTAAAGCTATTGTTCTGTCGGTGCCAAAGACAAGACCGCCGCGCACCAATATCGCGCTCAACACGATTGCCAGGTCTTCCGCGATCCAGAGCGGGTTTAGCGCAGGTCTTGCTGTGGACGGAATCAAGAGCCAGGCGTCGCGGTGGGCCAGCGCGGGCGGTGATTCTTCATGGATATTTGTTGACCTTGGCGCACAATACGCCATTGATTCACTTGCGATTTATTGGGAGCATGCAGGCGCCAAAAAATACAGCATTCAGACATGGGGCTCCGACGCGGACACTCCCTCCTACAACGACAACGGCTGGGCAACAATATTGACGGATACAACTTTGTACTACCAGCCGCCTCCGGTTGACATGTGCCTGTCGTTTCTCCACGTGCCGGTGACAACAGCACGGTATGTCCGGGTCCGATGCTACGCTCGGTTGACAAATTACGGCTGTTCCATCTTCGAACTTGAGGTCTATGGGAACCCAGTTCCAACCGGTTTAGCTCCGAATTCGCGTGTGCGGCAAAGAACCCCGGGCATGAGCGTTACCAACACAAGGGCCGGCATCGGGGTCAAGCTTCCGGGAGCAAGAAACTTCACCTGCGAAATCTTCTCTGCAGACGGCAAGTTCATTCGTGGCCTGTCTTCTTTGACTGATGCAACAATGTGGGATTACAGGGACAGGTTTGGAGCTATGGTGCAAAACGGAATGTATGTGGTGCGTATTTCGGTTGAAGGAAACACGGTTCAGGCCAGGATCGCGGTCTGCCGTTGACCCTGTCTTGCGGGGAGGGAGCAAACGATGTCTGCAATAGCAGAATGTTGGCGTAAGAAAATGTCAAAGCGCGTCCTATTGTTGATTCTCGCCCTGGTTATTGTCCCGACCTTTGCCCGGCCGAACCTTGCCCTGTTTCGCCCTGTTGTGGGCTCCAGCACCGGCGAGGACAACCCGCCTGCCAAAGCCAATGATGGGGATGCCACCACCCGGTGGGAAAGCCAGACCGACGATTCGGAATGGATATACGTCGACTTGGGCGTTGTTTACAGTGTGGACTCCGTATTCGTGAGCTGGGAAACTGCTGCAGGGCTCGATTACGCGATTCAAACGGCGAATACTCCTTCCGACAACGACAGCGGGTGGACAACGGTTGCGCATATCACCAACGGTACGCAGGGCGAAAGCAGGTCCATCACCTTTGCTCCGTCACCGGCCCGTTACGTCCGGCTGCGGGGATACACGCGCGCTTCCATTTTCGCGTATTCGATTTGGGAGTTCGAAGTCTACGGCAATGCCGCAACCTGTATTCCACCGGTTGTGGCCTCTGCCCCGGCGGACCGGACGTTTACCGCGGGATTAAATACGTCGTTCAATGTGTACGCCGACGGGACAAACATGTCGTACCAGTGGCAAAGCGAGCCTGCCGCAGCGGTCGGATCGTGGACAAGCATTGCAAGCGCGACCGCGTCGTACTATGCGTTCAAGCCGCTTGCCGCGGACAGCGGCTCCATGTTCAGGTGCATCGTGTCTTCGCCGTGCGGGCTGGACACGAGCGCGAGCGCGTCTTTGTCGTTTTCGAAAAAGGGCAAGATCAATCTTGCCTGCAAAAAGCCTGGTAAATGCACGAGCTATGAGGGCACCGACATGACCGCCGCAAGCGCGTTTGACGACGATTCGTCGACCAGGTGGGGCACCAATTACAAGACCGACCCGAACCCGGACTCGGCCTGGATTTATGTTGATCTCTGCGCCGTGTGTACCATAGATTCCGTGTTCCTCAACTGGGAAGACTCCGGTGGAAAGGAATATTATGTCCAGGTTGCAAACGCGGCATCGGACAACGATTCCGGCTGGACAAATGTCGCGCACATCACCGACGGCACGGGCTGGGAAAAAAGGCCCATCAAGCTGACGCCCGTAAACGCCCGGTTTGTCCGGGTCCGGTGTATCAAGAGAGTTTCCGGGTTCGGGTATTCGATGTTCGAGTTCGAAGTGTACGGTCCTTCGTCAACGCCGGTTGTTCTTGACAAACCGCGCGATGCCGGACAGCGTGTTCCCTTCGTGTCGATCAGAGAATCAAGCAGCCGCTGTTTTATCTCGGCAGCCGGCGGTTCAACGGCAAGCGTTTTTTCGCAGCAGGGACGGCTGGTGCGCTCTCTATCCGGGTCGTTAGGCGCCTTTGTCTGGGATTATGCCGACCTGTCCGGCAAACGGGTGACAAACGGCGTGTATCTGTTGAGGGTCTCGTCGCCGGGGAAAACGTTCTGCGGCGTTATCGACGTTTGCAAATGACGTGTGAACCGTTTTTCTCACCTGGAAACGATGTGGAACCCAGAAACCCCGGGGTAAACCGGGGTTTCGCTTTTTATCCGACATGATTTAGTTTATACCCATGACAAGACACCCTCGCAGCCCCGTGGGCATGGCCGAATGTGCGTGTGCCGTCCTGCTCCTGTCTGCCGCCTGCACACTCGCCCAGCAGTACACCAGCCAGACCTATGTGGACACCACCATCCAGCGGGCATATTACAACCTCAATGCTTCGGCCGAAGTTTCGGGCATGGGCATGAAAATGGAAGACGCAATTTCGTCCGCGAAACAAACGGCGGAACGCCTCAAGAGCATAGCACGAGGCAATCCCAACGAGAAATACATCCTGTGGAAAGTGGGCGAACTCGAGAGCCAGATTTACCTTGAGGAAAGCGGCATGCTGCTTGAAAAGAACCAGAAACGGCAGAAACTGGTGAATGACCTCGTGGGCCCGTTCAACACCGAGATCGGCAAGCGGCGGCCTGATTTTTTGAGGCTCGCCAGCCTGTACAACCAAGCCCTGTCGGTGGACCGGGCAAAGGCGTTCGACTTCGGCACGGCGCTTGACGACAGAAAGAAGACCCTTTGCCGCGAAGCCGTTGTGTCCCTCGAAAAGGCGTTGACGCAGGGTGATTTCGACCTTGCCTGGCAGGAGCTCGTGTATCTCAAGAACAACCGGGAACCGCTTGGCATTTCCCCCACCCAGTACAGCTTGTATGCGGCGAAAGTGCAGGCAAAGGTCAATCTCGGCAACGAGCGGGAATTGATAACCAGCAACATGAACACCGCCGAGCTGCTCATAAGACAAAACGATTTCAGCGATGCGAGAAACGCGCTTGGCGTGCTTGAGGACCGTGTCGGCGGCATCCAGGACCTTGTGACAAAATCCGAATGGGACCGGTATTACTTCCGCAACAAACGTCTTCGCGAGTCCCTGGAACGTAAGGAAGACTCGCTTGTCCGGGTGAATACCGTGATACTCAGGGACCAGGGCGTTGTGGCTGCCGACGATTACCTCGAAGGCGTGCTCAAGAAACTCGGCGTGCTCCCCGAGAAAATCGGGAACATGGAACTCGCCATTCTCGAAAGAGCCATGGCGTACCGCAAACTGCAGGACACTGCGGTTGTCAAGCAGCTCGCCTCCATTTCCACCCCCGCCACCGACGATTCCAGCTCGCTGTTTTCCGATCTTGTGGGCGCGGCAAAAAAGAAGGCCCAGGAAAAGGCGGACAGCGCCAGGCAGGCCCAGGAGGGCAATGCGCGGCTTACCTCCACTGAGCAGGTCCGGCTCGCCAACATGCGCGTTTCGCAGGAACTCAAAAAGAAGCGCGAAGATGAGGTGCTCAAGGAAAACCAGCTGAAAGCGAACAAGATCATGATCGACATTTATGTCCTGCTCGATCTAAAACAGGTACAGAAAGCCTACGACGAGTACAACGACCATCAGGCATTTCTCGCCAGGAACGTGTTTACCGCTTCGTTCGTTGCGCTTGACTCATCGGTAAACGCCGAGTATGCCGCGATGAAGAACAAGAAGAAATAGGACCGCCCTGCCGCTCGCCGTTTGCACCTTTAACACCTGTCCCGGATGAATTCCGCCTGCCATCCGTCCACCACGGATTCCCCGGGTTATCATGCCCTGCTTGTTTGGAAGAATAAAGAGGTCGGTGACGCATAAGACAATTTCTTGCTATCGAAGAACCTCACCCCAACCCCTCTCCCACAAGGAGAGGGGCACCGCAAACCGTGACACATTTCCAAGGATCTTCCACTTTGTGAGGGTACTGTCTTGCTCTTTGCGTTAGGAACGACCGCAGGGTGTGCAAAAGCACATTGCCGGCAGACCCTCGCCGGAGGCGATCAGGGCGGACCGGCAACGAGGCCGAACGGCCGAGCCCGGAGGGAGGGCCGACCCGAGCAAAGCGAGGGAAACGCCCACGTCTCTTGCATATACCCTTGCATTTACTATTGAGACGACCACTTTTTTCCATCCCAAACATCTTTCTCCTCAAAATCTACAGCGCTATTGTATATTTTATCCGTTCTTTTCGCGCCATTGCCCTATCCATTGCTATTGCATTGTCTTCCACCTCCATAACGATTCCGGAGACGGCGCTTCATGGAAAAACAGTACAATCCGGCCCTTGTCGAAGACAAATGGTATTCCTTCTGGATTCGCAACAGGCATTTTCACGCAGACGAGCATTCGGCGAAGCCCCCGTACTCCATCGTTATTCCTCCTCCCAATGTTACCGGCATCCTTCACATGGGGCATGCGCTCAACAACACGATACAGGACATTCTCATCCGGTACAACCGCATGCGAGGACGCGAAGTTCTCTGGATGCCGGGCACCGACCATGCCGGCATCGCGACGCAGAACGTGGTTGAGAAGAAATTGGCACAAGAGAAGAAGACCCGCCACGACCTTGGCCGAGAGGCGTTTGTCGCGGAGGTGTGGAAATGGAAGGAACAGTATCACGCGACCATAACCAACCAGCTCAAGAAACTCGGCTCCTCGTGCGACTGGGACCGCGAGCGCTTTACAATGGACCAAGGGCTTTCGCGCGCCGTGCGCAGGGTATTTGTGCAATTGTACAACGAGGGACTCGTTTACCGGGGCAAATACATCATCAACTGGTGCCCGCGGTGCCAGACCGCGCTGTCCGACGAGGAAGCGGAGCACAAAGAATCCAACGGCAAGCTGTATTACTTCAAATATCCCTTCAGTGAAGGCGGCGGGTTCGTGACCGTTGCAACCACCCGGCCCGAGACCATGCTCGGCGACACCGCGGTTGCGGTCAATCCCGCAGATGGCCGATATAAAAACCTTGTCGGAAAAATGCTCGTTCTGCCTCTTGTGAACCGCGAAATCCCTGTCATTGCCGACGACTTCGTGGACCGGGAGTTCGGCACCGGAGCGGTGAAAGTGACGCCCGCGCATGACCCGAACGACTTCCAGATGGGCCTTCGCCACTCCATGACGCCGATCGTGATCATGGACGAGACCGGGCACATGACCGGCCCCATCCCGCAGAAATATGTTGGAACAGACCGTTTTGCCTGCCGCAAGGATGTCGTGGCGGATATGGAATCGCTCGGTCTTGTTGACAAAATAGAGGACCATGTCCATTCCGTCGGCCATTGCTACCGGTGTCACACCGTTGTGGAACCGTATTACTCAAATCAGTGGTTTGTCAAGATGAAGCCGCTCGCCCAGGGCGCGCTCGCCGCGGCGGTCGAAGGCAAGGTCACGTTCTATCCGGCACGATGGAGAAAAACGTACATCGACTGGATGGAAAACATCCGCGATTGGTGCATTTCACGCCAGATCTGGTGGGGGCACCGGATCCCGGTGTGGTATTGCAAAGACTGCAACAAGACCATTGTGGCCGAAGAAACGCCGGCAGCGTGCCCCGGTTGCGCAGCCACAAACCTGGTCCAGGACGACGACGTGCTTGACACATGGTTCTCGTCGTGGCTGTGGCCGTTTTCCACCATGGGCTGGCCCGATTCGACAAAGGTCCTGGAGAAATTTTACCCCACCGACGTGCTTGTCACGGCGCCGGAAATTCTGTTTTTTTGGGTGGCGCGCATGATCATGGCCGGGCTGCACTTTACGGGAAAACTGCCCTTTACGGATGTATTCCTCAATGCGACGGTGCGCGACAAGAGCGGCAGGAAAATGAGCAAGTCGCTGGGCAACGCTATCGATCCGGTCGAGGTAATCTCCAAGTCCGGTGCGGACGCGTTGCGCTTTTCGCTTATCATGATAACTTCACAGGGCGCGGACGTGTTTCTCACACAGGACACCTTTGACATTGGCAGGAACTTCGGCAACAAGCTGTGGAACGCGTCGCGCTTTCTTCTGGACAACATCAAGGAGCGGCACTCGTTTGCGGCCCTTCCGGCACAGGAAGCGCTCGCTCCATTCGACGCATGGATACTGTCGCGGCTCAATGCGACCATCGCGGACGTGACCTCGGCCCTGTCGTCGTACCGGTTCAACGAGGCAGCGCATTGCCTGTACGACTTTACGTGGCACGACTTCTGCGACTGGTTTATCGAGGCGAAAAAGGCCGATTTGTACCAAACCGGCGACCAGGCACGCTCGGCAAACGCCCTCAACGTATGCTCATGGGTGCTTGGCTCCATTCTCAAGATGCTACACCCGCTCATGCCGTTTATTACGGAGGAAATCTGGTCCGCGCTGCGCGAGAAAATCGAATATCCGGCACTGCTTGACAACGAGACTATCATGAAGGCATCGTTTCCCGTTTCCGACACGTCGCGGATCAACCCGCTCATCGAAACGGAATTCACGTTGCTCAAGGACATCATTACGGCTATTCGCACCATTCGTTCGGAAAACAACATTCCTCCGGACAAGAAAGGACGCGCAATCATCATTCCCGGAAGTCTGCAAGCCGCCGGCCTTCTCAAGCCGCATGTCAATGAGATCAACACATTTTGCCGCCTGTCCGAAACGGTAATTGACATGTCGGCACAGCGTCCGGGGTTTTCCGGGCAGGCGGTGGTCATGGGACATCAGGTATATTTGGAACTTGCCGGGCTCATCGACAAGCAGGTGGAACGCGACCGAATTTCCAAGGAAATCGCAAAGGCCGAGGGGCTGGCCCAGGGAGCAAAGGCGCGGCTTGCGAACCCGAGTTTTGCCGACAAGGCGCCGCCGGAAGTTGTTCTGAAGGAAAAGGAAAAGTACGAGGGAATTTTGGAGAATCTGCAGAAGCTGAGGAAAAGCTTGGTTGGTTTAGAATAATCTTTTTTGTGGGGGCACCCGAGCATAGCGAGGGGAACGCCCAATTTCGTTTTATAGCGAGAGCAAGATGATCGTCCCATCTCTCAAGGAAGTCAAGGAATTCGCTTCACACGGCAACGTGATTCCTGTTTGTCACAGAATCCTCGCCGACACCGAGACTCCGGTCTCGGTGTGGCTCAAACTGTTCAAAGACGAACCTTACAGCTTCCTGCTCGAAAGCGTCACGGGCGGCGACAAAGTCGCGCGGTATTCCTTTATCGGCGCAAAACCGTTTCTTACCTTCAGGAGCAACGGCCAATCGTGGGACGTTGCAGGGCAGTGTGCGGAAAAGGGCGACAGCGATCCGATTGGTAAACTGCGGTCCCTGCTCGGGCGGTACAAATCGGTACATGTCGACGGCCTGCCCCGCCTGTGCGGCGGGGCCGTGGGCTATTTCTCCTACGACTCGGTGCGGCTGTTCGAGAAAATCCCGGACAAGAACCCCGGGGACCGGATCGTGGACGAAATCTTCTTCGGGTTCTACAAGGACATCATCGCATTCGACAACCGCGAGCACAAGCTGCTGCTCATTACCACCATCCATACCGATGACGGCGTCCCCATCGAAGAGTCGTACAAAAACGCATGCCACAGCCTGGGCAGCCTCGAGGACAAGCTCGCGGTCCGCCTTGCGTCGTCGGGCATCACCGTTCACGATGTCAAGGAATACTCTTCGACCTTCACCAGGGAACAGTACGAGACTGCGGTTGAAAAGTGCAAAGAATACATCCGGGCCGGCGATATTTTCCAGGTGGTGCCCTCACAGCGCATCAGCGTGCGCGTGGACGCGAACCCGTTCGACTTGTACCGCATCCTTCGCACCGTGAACCCGTCGCCGTACATGTACTTTCTGTCGCTGGCCGGGGCCACGGTGGTCGGCTCGTCTCCGGAGATGATGGTCCGCGTGGAAAACGGCGTGGTGGAAACGCGGCCCATTGCCGGTTCGCGTCCGCGCGGCAGAACCGAAACCGAAGACGAGCAGCTCGCCGAAGAGCTCAAGAAAGATCCCAAGGAAATCGCCGAGCACATCATGCTGGTGGACCTTGGCAGAAACGACATCGGCCGGGTAAGCGAGTACGGCAGCGTGAAGGTGGAAGAGATGATGCACGTCGAACAATACTCGCACGTCATGCACCTGGTGTCGAACGTTTCCGGCCGGCTGCGGGCCGGCTGCGACGCACTCGACGCGCTGTTCGCCTGTTTTCCCGCGGGCACCCTGTCGGGAGCACCCAAGATCCGCGCCATGCAGATAATCGACGAACTCGAGCCCGTACGGCGCGGCACCTACGGCGGCGCGCTCGGCTACATCGACTTTTCGGGCAGTCTTGACACATGCATCGTGATCCGTACGGTTGTATGCAAAGACGGCATGGCGTATATCCAGGCCGGCGCGGGGATCGTGGCCGATTCGGTTCCGTCCACCGAGTACGACGAATCCATGAACAAGGCGCGCGCCCTGCTCACCGCCATCAACGACGCAAAGCGCATTATCGGAAGGGACTGATTTCCGAATGATCCTGATCGTCGACAACTACGATTCGTTTACCTACAACCTCGCACAGTACTTGGGCGAATTGTACAAAGGCGAGGTCCGCGTTGCGAGAAACGACGCACTGTCCGTCGACCAGATCCGGGAGCTTTCTCCAAAAGCAATCGTGATCTCGCCCGGGCCGTGCACGCCGCGCGAGGCGGGCATATCCGTGGAAACGATAACCGCCTTCGGCCCAAAGACGCCCATTCTCGGCGTATGCCTGGGCCATCAATCCATCGGATTCGCCTTTGGCGGGAACATTATTCGCGCGCCGCAGCTCATGCACGGCAAGGTGTCCGAAATCCATCACGACGGGAAGAAGATCTACACCAACATCCAAAACCCCTTTATTGCAACACGCTACCACAGCCTGATCATCGAGCGCAAATCGTGCCCCGATTGCCTTGAGATCACGAGCCAGACAAAAGACGGCATTATCATGGGCGTGCGCCACAAGAAGTATCCCATCGAAGGCGTGCAGTTCCACCCGGAATCGATCCTCACCCAGGTGGGAAAACAGCTGCTCAAGAATTTCCTGTCCGGAATCCTCTGATATGCCCTCGTTCCTCGACACCATCCTTTCCGCCAAGAAGGACGAAGTGCGGCGCCTGGCAAAGGAGCGCAGCCGGTTCTCCAGCCGGTCCGACACGGCCAGAGCCTTTGTCAAGGTTCTCCGCCGCGACAGCGGGCCGGCAATTATCGCCGAAATCAAGAAAGCGTCTCCGAGCAAGGGCATTATCAGCGCGGCTTTTGACCCGCAGGCAATCGCCAAACGATACCATGCAGGCGGCGCCGCCGCCCTGTCTGTGCTTACCGACGAAAAGTTCTTCATGGGATCGCAGACATGCCTCGAAACCGCTCGAAACGCGGTCACGCTGCCCGTGTTGCGCAAAGACTTCATCATCGATCCCATCCAGGTCCTGCAAACCGCTGCAATGAACGCCGACGCGATGCTGCTCATTGCCGCGGCGCTATCGGACGCTCAAATGGACGAATTGTACTGCGCAGGCCGTGAGGCCGGGCTCGACATGCTCATCGAAATTCACTCGCATCAGGAGTTCGACAGGGTTCTCAAGCTGTCGCCGATTCCCTCATGCATCGGCGTCAACAACCGCGACCTCGCGACGTTTACCGCCAACGTTCAAACCACCGTGTCGATCGCGCCGTATGTTCCAAAGGAAATCACGCTCGTATCCGAAAGCGGGATAACGGGCGCTGCCCAGGCGAAAGAGCTTTACAAAGCAGGAGTTTCCGCGCTTCTTGTGGGCGAAAGTTTGATGCGGGCGGAGGACCCGGGGAAGCTGATAAAAGAGTTGAGCAGCTTCAGCCCCCTAACCCCCTGAGAGGGCTCCGGAAAATCTCCCTTTAGGCTGACCCTTATTAACTCCTTCTCACACACCCCTGCAAACGTCATCCCTGTCCAAACATATATTTTCATCAACAATACTCGATTTGGCTGTCTCAGCGACAGCTCGTGGGTGCCCCCCAGCCGAAGATCAGATTCTCGCCTCTATTCTTTCTAGGGGGTCACCCGGCTCAGCCATCCAAATAACTCATTCTTTTGTAATCTTTCTATTATGTCTATTATCAAAATCAAAATCTGCGGCATCACCCAATACGAAGACGCAAAAACCGCCGTCAGTCTCGGCGTTGACGCGCTCGGGTTCATTTTTTATCCCAAGAGCCCCCGTTACATCCACCCGCTTGCCGCGGCAGACATCATCCGCAGGCTTCCGCCGTTTGTTTCCAAGGTCGGCGTGTTTGTCGACGACACGGCGGAGACCGTGGCTTCCATCATTTCCCAGACCGGCATCGACACGGTCCAGCTTCACGGCAATGAAACGCCGGAGTTTGCCGCCGGGTTCGGATGCGCTGTTGTCAAGGCATTCGGCGTGGGGCCGGGCTTCGACGTCGCCGCCCTCGCCTCCTACAAGGTAAGCGGGTTCCTACTCGACACCTGGAGCGGGGAGCGGGGCGGCAGCGGCACAACGTTCGACTGGTCGATCGCGCGCACGGCAACGCAGCTCTATCCCAACATTATTCTGGCGGGCGGGCTCAACCCGTCGAACATCCGGGATGCGCTGGAAAACGTGACTCCCTACGCGGTGGAATTCAACAGCGGCGTGGAAATAAAGCCCGGCGTCAAGAACCACTACAAGATGCGCGACGCAGTTGCAATTGTGAAGGGATGGAAATAGGATTTCCGGGGGAGAAGTCTGCCCCTTCGGGTATTTCTCCCTTGTCGGTGGTTCCCAAGAGTCGCAAGGGTCATCTCCCTCCGATCCCGGCTGCTTCACCGATCCCACATCCTCACCAAAATTTCATCTTCGTTATTGAATGTCCCCCTCTAATCATTTATTTTAAAAGCCGTCGAATGAGTGCTGACTGTTCCCCCCAAAAGCACACCCTGACGGCAGCAAGACAAGAAACGCACAACGCATTGGAGCCGAGAGGAATGTCTCGACTTTCCTTTTGCCGTTGTGCTATACTATACAATCGGTTAAGTTTCAAACCGGAAGAACCACACGGCGATGCCGGATTCCTCAATGGTAAGAAAATCGTGCCTCTCCGTCCTGTGCGCCGCAGCAGTGTTTGCCGCGTTCGGCGCCTCGCCTCCTCCCCGCCAGCTTTTTTTCCAATATAACAACATCGTGTGGTGGGGGACCGCGTTCGGCCTCAACCGGTTTCAAACCACCAACGAGCTGTGGGGAAACATCCGCCCCGAATCGGTGAACGACCTGTGCCTTGACGATCCGGAATTGTGGGTGGCCACCGATCACGGCGCGTTGTACGCCGATCTGCGGTACCTCGACTGGAAGTCGTACACCGCAAAGCAGGGCATGCCGTCCGACACGGTTGTCCGGCTCGTGGTGGACCCGGATTACGTGTACGCGGCGGGGCCGCACGGCCTTGCGCGGTTCAACAAGGTGGTGATGCAATGGGAGCCGATGGGGAGTTTTGCCGACAAGCGAATCTACGACCTGTATTCCAACCAGTCGCAACTGTGGGTGGCCACCGACCGGGGCGTATTCTATTTTGACAAGAAATTCGAAAAATGGGAAAGCTATGCCACGGGCACCGGCCTTATCTCCAACACCGCCTTCAGGCTCTTCTATTTCAGCGACTACATCTGGGTGGAGACCGACAAGGGCTTTTCCCGCTATTCGATCAGCATGAAGGCGTGGAACTCCTATCCGCTCAACAACGGCATCGTGGGTTCGGCGGTCAACTACATGCTGGTTGACGCATCGTACATCTGGGTGGTGTCGCCGGAGGGCGTTGCGCGGTTCAACGGCAGCAACCAGACCTGGGAGAATTTTTCCCGCAACTCGATGATCGAAAAAAAAACCGTTTACTCCCTTTCCACGTCCGGAACAACGGAATGGTTCACCACGTCCGACGGCGTGTATACCTTCGACGAAGCCCAGCGCCGGTGGAAGACCTACACCTCGGTTGACGGTCTTGGCGACGACGTGCAGGATGAAGTGTACACCTCGGGCCAGACCACCCTGTGCAGAAAAGGGACATTCTTTTCCTATCTGAAAACCGACCAGGATCTCTGGTATACCACCGAGATTAAGGTGACGGGCGCCGGCGGGCAAAGGCCCAAATGGAAATCGCACTTGGACGAAACCGGGCTTGGGGTCACGGCGCCGTCCGGCCAGAGCGTGAGCCTCCAGGGAACGGCCGAATACAAAGTTGAAAACAAGGCGACCTTCGGCACGCCGCTCACCACCAGCATCCCCAATTACATATTGAACAAAAACCTTGACTCCGTGGTTTACGCTTACGACACAGGAGCTACCGGAAAGATAACGCCTGTTGTCTTTGATACGGTTGCAACCTACAAAGACTTCCTTTACGGATGGCCAAAGGCCCAGCTTAACCTGAACGGAGACCTCGACAACGGCCGCACGTTTAGGGCTACCTACGACAACACCGATCCTCTCGGCGACGTGCGCTACAGCGCGGAATACCGGGGCTTTGGCGACGACAACCTGCGAAGGCTCGGCTGGCGGACCGACCAGAAAACCGACTACTTCTTCAGCTCGCTTATCAGTCCCACGTACCTTAACGGCGCAGGCATCCGCACCGAGTTCGGAGACCGGGTCGGCGACAAAAAGCTCCGCCGGGATAATTTGGGGGTCTGGGCAGGCTTCGGGAAAACAAAGTTCTTTAGGCAGCTCATTACGTTCCGTGAAGACAATTTCTATGAACTTAACATACAGAATATAGTCACCGAAAGTGTGCAAATTCTCGTGGACGGCCAGGTGGTTGACCCGAGCGATTACAGCATCGAGCGGACCAAGGGACTGCTTTCGTTCAAGAACGAAGGCCTTGCCAACCCCGATTCCCGCATCGAGGTTTCGTGCCAGTACCAGCCCGTTATCGGAGAGTACACCAACCAGATGGCTTCCGTTGAAAATGTCGTTGAGTTGAACGACAAGGTCGCCTTGGGAGTCAACGGCGTGTATCGCGGCTTTAAGGAGCCAAACCGCGTCGGCCTCGACAGCGCAATGAACCAGGACTTTGCCGGCAGCGTTAACAGCAAGATCGAGATGAAATCCGCAGACAACAAACTGTATTTGAGGGCCATACCCGAGGTTTCGGCAAGTTACAACGATTCTATTGTGGCCACAAAACAGGGGTCGGCCGCCAAACTCGACCTCTATTCGGTTATGCACAATCTCAAACTTTCCGTGAACGGCATCTACCAAACGCCCGACTATGTGACCCTTGCGGACCAGAATTCGGTTTACGGAAGAATAAACCATCAGGCGCAGGGAGAACTGGTGTGGGACCTTTGGAAGCAGTACATGCCGGTCACTGCCGGGGCGGGCGTGATTGACGCCTCGTGCGGCAACGAAGTGCGGGAGTATGCGCAGTATCTCATTTCGCTGCCCGAAATCCCTTCGCTCAGGCTGTTCGGCATGCACCAGGACATGAGGAACTACACCCAAATGCCGCGCGATTCCGTGCTGAACGGCAACCGGGATTCCCTGATGTCCGACCGGTGGAACGCAGTCGTGGAAACGGAATGGGGCCATTCGTTCAAGCGCATGGACAGGATATGGTTCGACCTTTCCTATGCTGTCGATTTCATTACCGACTCCGTTGACACTAATGTTTCCGGCTCCGCTCCCGGCCCATATAACCTTGCATCACGGTTTGATCAGAAGCTCGATCACAATATTTTTGCCTGGATCAGATTTTCGCCCCTTAAAAAACTACAGCTCGAAACCAAAAGCGTTTTCAGGATTTACCAGGGCCGCGACAGCCTGGACAGCGCCCTGGCGTACCGGGGAAACCTGATTCGGCCCGAATTCAAACTCTTTTCCCAGGAACTTATCCCGGGCGTTACGCTGTACGGCGACTACCAACTGCAAAGCGCGCAATATGTCGTTTCCTCTTCGGAATGGCTCAACTCGACATCGAACATGCTTAACGCCAGCCTCCTTCTTGTTCCCGGCGTTTACGTGAAGTTTCTCAACCCGTTCCAGCTCAACCTTGGTTACGGATTGTCAAATACGGATTCGCTGTCCCTTTCTTCCACCGGTAACGGCGACAGTACGTACACGTTTTCGAATTCCGCGACCCAGACATATACGATCAAACCGATATTTGATTTCACTCAGGACCTGCATTACGACAGCAGGGTGGAAAAAACGAATTCCACGAACATGACCTATGCCACCGACAACGGCCTCAAATGGTACAACGAGGCCCGTCTTGCTTTTAGAGACCGGAAGACAAGGTTTGATATCGATTTGAACGTGTTTTTGGACACCATGGACTTGCCGAATTACGGCAAGAATGGGCTCGACACGTTTGCCGTCAAGAGCACGTATGAAGAGCTCATCGTAAAATGGACGGAACGCTGGTCACCCAACCTGAGGACCGAGACCACGGTGGATGTCTCAAGGCAGGACCTTGATTCAATGATCAACGACGCCTCTGCGGGCGTGTTCCGGGACACCACATCAGGATACCTTAACTCGCTCACTCCAGGAATCTTGTTCGACTGGCGCATTCCGGGAAAAACAATCAGGGAATGGCGGACCCAATACTACATCGGCGCAATGCTTTCAAACGGCAGGGCTTACGACTTTAACTCCTACCAGCAGACCTGGCAGAACAAGTTCGATATCCAGGTGAAGGCCGGGTCCAATTTCTTCCTTCGCCTGCTGATGGAAGTGGATTATGTGTTCAATACCAAGGTGTTGGTGTACAACATGGCCCAGTTGAAGGCAACGGCATTGTTCTAATACAGGCAAACAAGCAGAAAATAAGCTAAATTACGGGGAAGAGTTGCGCGTATTCGTATCGTACAGGAGAATAATGGGGTCACGTTGGGCCGGTGTTCTCCGGAAAAGGTGAAGTCTATCCCTTTGCGCGACTTCCTTAGGAAAGGCGGGGCGTCATGAATCAGAAGAAGATCAATCGCCGGAAATTCCTGGTAAAATCGCTTGAATGCGCTGCCGGGCTGGGGGTACTTGTCAGTTGCGACAAGCGAGCTCCTGTTGAGCCCGACCTACGGCTGCCGTCGGCGCCGGTGGGATTGGTCAATGACTACGGCGTGGACAATAACGGTAACATAACCGATGTGGTTCTGAATTGGAATCCCAATACTCTTACCGACGTTACCGGCGCAAGCCTCACCACTTTAAACCCGAATATTCAAATTACTGGTTATAACCTGTATCGCACTCCCGACCCGACACCCCCCAACGTATCGTCGGCCCAACCGATCAACGGCGCCTCCCTGGTTACGGCAACGAGCTTTACAGATGACAGTTCGTTTGTGGTGGGTGATTCCTATTACTATTGGCTGGAGGCGGTAGATTCCGATAATAACGTAAGCCCCTTGTCGGCTCCTCTCCAAGTGCCCATAATGGCGGCAAAACCCGTTTACATTGCGCAAAACCCAAATGCTGTTTTGTCCACCGGAGCCCTCGTGCAGCAGGAAGTAAACGACACGGTAAATGCAGCAGTGATGGCGGTGGCGCAAGGGATAACGAAGGTACAGCCTCAAAGCGTCGGCGAAGCATACGAATCCATTCTCGGGGGCGTCACAGCGCAATCAAAGATCGGTATCAAGATCAACACTCTGGCTGCGCTTCTCGAATTCTCAAAAACTGATCTGTTAAGCAATGGGCTGTGCTCGCACATAGAGGTGGTGACGGCTATTGTCCAAGGTTTGAAGACGATGCTTGGCAATACGTTTCCCGCCAACAACATAATCGTTTTCGACGACCGTTACAACGGCCCTGCTGCCACCGTCCCAATGGTGCAAATGATCAACGCAGGTTACTCTCTCCAAAACGACGGGGTTTCGTACCGGATCGCATCGGTTAATTACAATACTACCCTGAACGGGATTCCGGCAACCGAGGCTGAACCGTCGTCGTTCCTGTGGGCGGCAGAAACATTTTCAATTTCAGGCATACCCACGCGCCTAAGCAGCATCATTCCTGCGCTCGATTACATTATCAATGTGCCTGTCATCAAGGATCATAACGATGCGGGAATTACTTTTGCGTTGAAGAATTTTTTCGGGGCAATCGATCATCAGCAACCATTCCACAACGGCAGTTGCAATGATGCGGTTCCCCAGGTATACCAACTTGTCTTGAGTCAACTTGCGAGTCCGGCCGGCCGGGTCACCCCGATTCTGACGATCGGCGACGGTTTCCTGGGCGCTTATAATGGCGGGCCATCCATTGCCCCGACCCCCAATTGGTTTCCGGCCCAGGTGATTGCAGGCACGGACCCTGTGGCAATTGACGCCCATGTCCTGAAAATGATAAACGTCATGAGGGCAACGCAGAAGAACATGCCTCCTTATTCCTACGCACCCAAAAACCTTGGGTCCGCCTCCCATATCCTGACTGCCGCATTAAAGTACAATCTCGGATCAATTGCGCCAAACCCTGTACCCGTGACGGTTACCGCATGAAGACGCGTCACGCATTCTTCCCCAAATCCTGGCTTGCCCCGGCCCTGGCGACTGCGCTCCTGGCAGCGCTTCTCTCCCAATGCCGGATCAGCAAGGACCCCGGTGCCGGAGCAGACCCGCAGGATTATCTGCCGCTCGATAACGACATAAGCGGTTATGTCAAGAAGGGCAGCGTGTCGCTCATGACCGATGAACAGTCGATTTACGCCGCCATCGACGGCGCGGCGCAAAGCTACATCACCTACGGGTTCGAGGAAGGCGTGGTGCAATTGTACAGCAATGGCAGCGTGGACATCAACGTTGAGATTTTCAACCAGGGGACCGAGGCAAACGCCCAGGGTCTTTATAATTATTTCTTGCCCACCTCTACTCAAATCCTGAGTCTGAGCAATCCGGCCGTGGTTGTGGACCTTTCCCAGGCGACCTCGTACACCATTCAGTATACCAAGCAGAGCATATTCATGCGCATAACCACAACCGAGAAATCCGATTTTGCGCTCGACATGGCAAAACAGTTCTATTACAACATCGACAACAAGATCGGGGTGGAATGAGAAGGGTGCGGATTGCAGGTTGAAAAAGTTCGCGTGTCCATTAATGGGGGCGTTTCTTGTAATCCATTTTATGAGTCAGAGCCCCCTAAATCCCCCGAAGGGGGACTTCCAAGGTGTTGGTGCCATTATAAAAGGAGGCTCATTCCAATAAGTCCCCCTTCGGGGGATTTAGGGGGCTCGCGCGGGCTATTGCAAAGTCTGAGAGGCATCTATTGAATTGGTTCTGTCGTAATCTAAGGATGTATATTTATCCGTTCGTGGTTCAGTAATTTGGCTTTCCCACAAAAAAGGAGCTTTACCGTGATATCGCGCAGAGATTTTCTCAAGACCGGGAGCGCGGCAGCCGCGGGCGCCGCATTGTCATCCGTCAATGTCCTGGCGCAGGAAAAGAAAAAGCCCGTTGTGGCTGTGGCAAAGGGCAAGCCTGAGGAGATTGTCAAGAAAGCCGTTGACGCGCTCGGCGGAATGCAGAATTTCGTGAAAAAGGGCGACCGGGTGGTGCTCAAGGCAAACATGGGATTTCCCAACCCGCCCGAATGGGGAACCACCACGCACCCGGAGATCGTGAAGTCGGTTGCGCAGCTCTGTCTCGACGCGGGCGCGCAGCGTGTTATCGTGATCGACCATCCCTTGCGCGACGGGAAAGTCTGCAAGGAAAAAAGCGGCATCGGCGCCGCGGTTGAAGGTCTCAAAGGCGTTGTGGTCGCCCTGCTTGAGGACGAGAAATTCTACCAGGACACGCCGATCAAGAACGGCAAGCAGCTCAAGACCACGTCCATTGCCAAGGAAGTGTCCCGGGCAAACTGTCTCATCAACATTCCCACGGCAAAATCGCATGACGCGGCAGGCGTAAGCTTGGGCATTAAGAACCTCATGGGCCTGGTGTGGGACCGCCAGTTCATGCACGAACAGGTTGAACTCAACCAGGCAATTGCCGACCTGCTTCTCGTTATCAGGCCGAACCTTACCATTGTCAATGCGGTGTACGCGCTTCTCACCAACGGCCCCAGCGGTCCGGGAAAAACCGAGGAACTCAACACGGTCGTGGCAAGCGCAGACCCTGTTGCCGCGGATTCCTACACCGTAGGCATCGCTCGCTGGTACAACAAGGAGTTCAAAGGTTCCCAGGTGAAACACATCAAGAACGCGTACGACATGGGCCTGGGTGAGATTGACGTTGAGAAAATGGACGTCAAAATAGTGTAAATACTGGTGCAGAGACAGGAACTAGTGCATCTCTGCACCATTTTTTCCGCATGCCCGAAAACCTTATAACCAGTCAACCTTTTTTGCCATGAAACTTTCAACCTTCCGCCGCGTCTCGCAGGCCGTCACATTCTCTGTTTTCGCCGCCCTGTTTGTCTTCACCATGTACCCGTTTGCCGCGAAATTCCCGGTTGATGCGTTTTTGCGGCTCGACCCGCTCGTGGCGGTCGTTGCCATGATCGGGTCCCGGGCGTTTATCGCCACCATGATCTGGGCCGCCGCGCTGCTCGTCCTTACGCTCGTGTTCGGCAGGATATTCTGCGGTTTTGTCTGTCCGCTCGGCACGCTTATTGACTTTTCGGATTTTGTGGTCCACGGAAAAAAGCATAAGAAGGAGAACGTTGAGCCCAAGCCCAACCGCAGGATCAAATACTACGTCCTGACCGGCGCGGTTTTCGCATCCCTGCTCGGCGCGAACTTCCTCGCGTTCCTGAGCCCGATGTCCATTGCGCCGCGGGTATCGGCGCTTGTCCTGTATCCGCCCGTTATCTGGCTCGTCGACGGTGCAATCGACCTTTTCCGGCCGTTGCTGTTGGCCATGGGTCTCGACACCTTTACCCAGGTGAATTTTCAGCGATTTTTCTTCTCAAGCGGCGTGTCCGCATTCTTTCTTCTTGCCGCCATCGTTGCGGCGAATTTCTGGCGCAAACGGTTCTGGTGCAGGTATGTGTGCCCCACCGGCGCGTTTATCTCCCTGTTTTCCCGCTTCGGCATCTTAAAACGCAAGGTAAACGACGCCTGCACGGATTGCAAGCTCTGCGCGGCAAAGTGCGACATGCGGGCGGTTGAACTCAATCCGCGCCAGACCGTGCTCTCCGAATGCGTCCTGTGCGGAGACTGCATTGACGTATGCAAGAAGAACGCGATCACGATCGGGTTTTCCGGCTTGGGGTTCGGCACGGCAAACGCCGGCCTCAACATCCAGCGCCGCGGGTTCATCCAGTCCGCGATTGCAGGACTGCTGCTCGCCGCAACCGCAAAGGCCGGCCTCAACGGACCGAAAAACGTAAACGGGCGGTTCATCCGGCCGCCGGGGTCCCTGCCGGAACCCGAGTTCCTTGCCCGGTGCATCCGGTGCGGCGAATGCATGAAGACGTGCAAGACAAACGGGCTCCAGCCCGCCGACCTGGAATGCGGGTTCGACGGATTGTGGACCCCGCACCTTGTTCCCCGGCACGGCCCGTGCGAAGACAAGTGCAACATGTGCGGCCACGTGTGCCCCACCCAGGCCATACGCGCGCTCCCGCTTCCGGAAAAGCAATTTGTCAAGCTTGGCACCGCGGTCATCGACCGGCACCGGTGCATCGCCTGGGAACAGGAAAAGCTCTGCCTCATCTGCGCCGAGATTTGCCCTATCCATGCCATCGACTCAATGGTTGTCGACAATTTCAAAGGCCCGTTCAAGCGTCCCTTTGTGACGGACGACAAATGCATAGGCTGCGGGTATTGCGAAAAAGCCTGCCCCGTGCAGGGAAGGGCCGCGATCGAGGTCTTTTCTATCGGTGAAGACCGGATCAAAAAAGGCTCTTATATCACCGAAAAAAAGAAGAACTTGCGCGCCGTAAAGGAATCGGCCGCGGAAAACGATATGAGCGCTGAGACCATGGGCTCGGGCGGGGAGGTGCAAGGGACCCAGACAAAGACAAGCGTGCCGACTCAGCAAGCCCCTCAAAAACCGCCGAACACTATTCCCGCGTCCGGAGAGGAATTGCCGAAGGGATTTACGAATTGACCACCCACCATAACTCGCTTATGGGGAACCAGATAGAAAAATGGGGTTGTCAATATCTGCCGATCGAGGGGTTCTCGGAGATTCCGACAGAATCGAGCCTCATTGCGAGCGAAGCAATTTCTCGTGATTTGCCGAAAATGTCCATACCAAGGCTATCGTAACCGTTAATGTAGTGTGTTCGCGGAGGTTCGATGAAGGGACGGTTTCTCGATGTATCAGCAAGAATTCTATCGAGGGATGCGGTTGTGGGTATGGTGCTTCTCATTGCCTGCGCCAAAGGCCCGACCGGCCCGAACGTAACTCTTGCGGACTTTTACCTGACCACCCAGATCAGCGGATGGGTAGCGGATTCGGGCAGCCATTTTGTGGATTATTCGCCCACCGACCTTTTTTCGCAGGTTGACGGAGCGGCACAGCCGTTCCAGGATGGAGGCCTCGTGCAATGGTGCACCGAGAAAATGAATGGCGGAACCGGCGCGTCACCTGCGAACGGACAGTACAACTTCAGCGGGTCTGTCTATGACTTTGGCACAGTAACAAAGGCAAAATCGTTCTACGAATCGAAGATCGCGGTTGACATGGTGCAGACCTCCGACACATTTTCGGACACAGTCCCGCTCGGCCAATACACGGTCGACGAGGCCGAAGCGTCCAGGTTTCAGGGTGGGATAACTGTTGACGCCAATTTCGAAAAGTATTATATAAAATTCTCGCTTTCCGGCTTTGCGGACCCTCTCACAGCCGCTCCTGAAGCCCTGAAGTTTTTGGATAAGTACAAGGCAATCGCACAATAGCTTTCTTTTAAATTGATGTGTTGCCAAAGACCTGTGGCGGACAATATATTTTGGGCAAGCTGGGGGTTCGTTTTGCCCGGATGCCAGGGAAATAAATCTGGCATAATCGGTTAAATTGTTTATATTTATCATTTGGTACTCATCTTCACATGAAGGGGGCGGTGGCCATGAAACTCGGAGTAGTGAGGTCTATTTCGTTTGGAGTGATTGGAACAGCAAGCATTTTGGGAATGTGTTTTTTTTCGTGCGGCGGACCTACGGCCCCATCCAACAACGGGCCGTCGTTGAGTAGTTTGGTTGTTACGAACCAAATAAGCGGGTGGGCTCCTGCCGGAAATCCCGTCTATTTTGTCGACACGTCCATTTATAATCTTGTGGATGGTGGAAGCAGCACTTATTGCGGCATGTGTACGAACGACACACTCAAAGAAGGGTTTCTTAGTTATATGACAAAGGTCCAGGGAACGGATACCGAGCAGCTCAAAATGTTCGTAATCCAATATGCAAATCTCTCATTTCTCCAATCGATATTTGCCGGGGATTCGCTGGGCGTTTCATTCGACACAGAATTCGCCGTAACGCCCTATGCTGTCTCCACAGCTTTCTACGTAAACAACGGATCTTCTATTCACGCTTATGCCCACTTTAATAACTTTCTTGTCGAGTTGCTGTTTACAGGGTATACCACCAGCAGTCTGGCCATACCCGATGCAAGCACTTTTATGAATTATTTCCATTCGAAAATAGTGCAATAGAGAATATTCTTTGACTTTTATACTTTATCCAAAGGGGGAAGTATGAGCAAGAAAACCTTGGAGAGCAGGAGAAACTTTCTGAAGGCCTCAGCGGCGGGCACAGCCGGATTGATGGTGGGCGTACCGATGGCGAAAAAGGCTGCGGCGGCAACTGTCAACACCGCCATTATCAACCTCAGTACCACGCCGATCAATACGGACATCGACAATCTCCGCGTCGCGTGGATCACAGATCAAGCCGTGATGAATGCCAACCACCACTGGCCGGGCTGGGACGGTTTTAATACCCCAACTCCGGCAGCAGGTACGACCAACGCGGTCGTGAATTACTCCGCTGTGGCGGCCGATATGGACAGCCTGGCTTGCGCGCTTGCAAATACGCTTGACCCCTCAACCGCGTGGAGCACAATTTTCAAAATCCCGGCTACCAAAACATGGGCAACGGCAAAAGCTGCAATAAAGGTGAATACTTTTTCCGGTCTTTATCCCTCCGTTGCGATTGTGGCAAAAGTGTGCACCGTGCTTGTCGGAAAAGGTATGCTGCCGGCAAACATCTGCATTTATGATGGTGGGTACGCCGGCGCTTTCAATAACGCAAATTATGTCGGCGCAGGCAAGCCCATCCCGGCAGGCGTGACTTTCGGGCCAGGAACAGGAGGGAATACGGTTACTTTTCCGACAGGACTGACCAATTTGTGGTCACAGAGCGCCTCTGCATCCCCAAGTATTGACGGCGTCGACATCTTCGTAAACTGCGCCGTCAACAAGGGCCACGACAGGTACGGGGAATACAGCGGGGTCACAATGTGCCAAAAGAATAATAAGAACACAATTGATTTCGGGCACGCAGGAAATACGGATGGGATGCCTGCACTCATGTATGTCAACTCCTGTGACTACGTTGTCGGAAAAATTCAAGCAGGAGTTCCCTCTTCCTATCCCGCAAAGACCCAGCTCTGCATAGTGGACTGCATGTGGGCAGGAGATCCGGGATCATGGGCCGGCGCTGTAACCGATGGCGCGGACCAGCGTTCAATTGTGATGGGCACTTTTGCCGGCGCTGTCGACCATGTGGCAGTGATAAAAATCAGGGCTCAAAAGTACCAGTCGGGCGGCGGATTTCCCGCGTGGAGCGCGGCCATTGTCGACCAATTCGTAACGGCCTACGGTTACACTGCCGCGGACATAACCACGCTTATGACCCCGCAAACCGGCGCAGGCAAGGGACTCGTTGAAGCTGGGAAGGTAGCAATCCAAGTTGTCCCCCAAGAAAACCCGCATCTTTCCCGTCAGGGCATTGTGCAAATAACCTTGACCGGCAACGGCATCAGGCCGATTGTCGCCAATGTCAATCTTTCCAAAGGTGAGACCGTGCAATCTGCGGAAATCTATACCGTTCAGGGCAGGAAAGTCAGGACGCTTGAGATTAACCCGGGCAGCAATCACATTGTGTGGGACGGAATGTCGGACAGTGGCAGAAGCGTAAATTCTGGTACTTACGTTGTGAGACTGCGCGGCCAGAAGACGGAGACGGCCGGGGATTTGGTGGTGAGCAGATAGATTGTCTTGTGCGGTCTGGATTGTTCTCAAGAGACCCTCTTCCGTGAAGAGGGTCTCTTTTTTTGGCCTCAATTTGCCTCACTGTGTGGCGATACCGCTTGCCAGCTTGTCGCGCAGTTCAGTCACTGATGGTACCCCGATTTTTCTGAAAAGATGCCTGATATGCGTTTTGAGGGTGTTTATCGAAATGCCAAGCTCCTGCGCCATGCGGGCCCTTTTCTCACTGTTCAGGATCATGGGCAGAAGGGAAATTTCGCGAACAGTAAGCCCGAATTCCAGTATAATTCGTTCCTGGTCCTGCATGATTATCCGGTTGGTCTTAACCGAGGCCGTCTCGTAGCCGTCGAGCATAAAGATGATGTTGTTAAGAGCCTCAAGGGCCCTGAACTCTTTGGTGCGCGTTGATTGCCGGTATACGGTGCACTCCACGCAATGGGAAAATTTATTCTTGATGGCGAGTGCTTTCTTCGTCGGATTGCAGAAAGTGCCGACCATCTGCCAACACCGAACCCTCTCCTTACCGTACGCAGGACATCGCTTTGTTTTGCAATTGTGCACCCGCCAGCACGTAACAACGTGACGATTGCTGCCATAGGGAACCTTAAGCCGGCCGGAGAGAAAGTCGTTTTCCAGCCTCAGCAGTAGAGTGTTAAGATCTAAAGCTTGCTCCATATATCACCCCTTTAGGGTGAATATAGCGTGAATGGCAACATTTTTGCACTACTATTATTGAAATGAGGGATATTCTCAGGGGGTATTGCTGTCGGAGGTGGTCAATTCTCACGAATATCCAATATTCCAATAATTCCCCAAAATGTCCGTACCGAGCTTCTCGTAGTATTAAAGTAAGGGGAGGGCAGAGGTATTTGTTTTCCATGGAGAATAGTGCAATTCGAGAAACGTGTTCGTTCACCGTTACACCTTGTCGAGAGGGGGAAAAGAAATGAGCAAGAAAACCTTGGAGAGCAGGAGAAACTTTTTAAGGGCCTCGGCCGTCGGCGCGGCCGGATTGATGGTGGGCGTTCCGATGGTGAAAAAAGCCTCTGCGGCAAATATCAACCTTACCCTTATAGACCTCAGCAAAACGCCGATCAACCAGGATATCGACAATCTTCGCGTCGCCTATATCACAGACCAGGCTGTGATGAATGCCAACCATCATTACGGAAGTTGGGACGCGTTTAACAACCCCACCCCTGCCGCAAATACCACGAATTCGATAGTAAATTACTCAGTTGTCGCAACCGATATGGACAAACTGGCATGCGCCCTTGCAAACAAGCCTAACGTTGCGGACGCGTGGAGCACAATTTTTAAGATTCCCCCAACCAAGACCTGGGCGACAGCCACGGCTGCGATAAAAGTGAATACTTTCGCCGGTCTTTTTCCCTCGGTCGCGGTTGTGGCAAAAGTGTGCAACGTGCTTATCGGGATGGGCATGCTTCCGGCAAATATCTGCATTTATGACCAGGGCAGCGCCGGTCCTTTCGGAAACTATATCGGCGCGGGCAAGCCGATTCCGGCAGGCGTAGTTCGTGGGCCGGGAACCGACGGCACCCCGACGACGGCAGTTTTTCCGGCAGGACTTCCCAATTTTACGCCCAACCTGGTTAACGCCCCAGCGACCTCGACCCTTGACGGGGTCGACATTTTTGTAAACTGCGCAGTCAATAAGGGCCATGACCGCTACAACGAATACAGCGGAGTGACCATGTGCCAGAAGAACAACAAGCGGACGATTGACTTTGGCCATACCGACGGGGGCGATGCTGCCGGATCTGTCGGCTCAGCTCAGGGCATTTATGCTTTAATGTATGTCAATTCCTCCGATTATGTTGTAGGAGATATTCCAGCTTCCTATCCCGCAAAAACACAGCTTTGCATTGTGGACTGCATGTGGGCGGGCGATCCCGGGCAATGGGTCGGCACTGTGAGCGACGGCGCGGACCAGCGTTCGATTGTGATGGGTACCTTTGCCGGCGCGGTTGACCACGTTGCAACGGTCAAGATCAGGTCTCAAAAGTACCAGTCGGGCGGCGCGTTTCCCACCTGGAACGCGACCATAGTCGACAAATTTGTGACCGCCTACGGTTACACCGCCGCGGACATTACAACGCTCATGACCCCGCAAACCGGAGCGGGAAAAGGCATTGTTGACGCTTCGAACTTTGCCGTTGAGGTCCTTCCCCGGGAAAATCCGCATCTTTCCCGCCAGGGCATTGTGCAGATCACTGTGACCGGCAACGGCATCAGGCCGATTGTCGCTAACGTCAACCTTGCGCAAGGCGAAACCGTGCAATCCGCGGAAATTTATACCGTGCAGGGCAGGAAGGTCCGGACGCTTGACGTCAACCCGGGGAGCAACCACATTGTGTGGGACGGAATGTCCGACAATGGCAGAATGGTGAATACCGGCCACTACGTTGTAAGGTTGCGCGGCCGGAACACAGAGGCGGCAGGAGATTTGGTAGTGAGCAGGTAGATTGACTTGATTGGCCGGGATTTGCGACGACAAACCCTCTTCTCCCCCTGAAGAGGGTTTGTGTTTTTGGTGGCGCAGGTCACGCACAATTCAGGCGCGGGTCGGTTTCAATTGCCTGCGGAAATCCTGAACTGTTCCTTGACAAGGAATCTGTCTACCGCGTTGACAAACTCATTCCTCGACAAGTGCCGCCCCACAAACTTAAAGTGGTGAACTCCCAGCTTCTGCAAGGCGGTGATTTTCTTGTCGGAAAGGACCAGTGTTTCAACTTGGGTGTTTTCACGCATTGCCCGGTAGACCGGGCAATGTTTGGCGTAACATTCTCCCTCGAACCTTGAATCCCAGAGAATCTGCGATTTCGAAATCGCGGTGTAATGCGCCAGCCTGTTTGGGCAATAGGGAACGCACCGCTCGTTGATGAGAATCTCCAGCTTATCAACGCCAAGCCGGTCTATCAGCTCACGGTTGTCGTTATACTCAGGCGGAAGCACCAGAAGATCGACCTCGTCGATCCGCTTCTTCAAGAAAGGAACGGAAAGGTTTTTTTGCGACGTTGCCGAGCTGATGATCTTGAACTTCGGATAGTGTTTCCGGACATATTCTTCTATGAGCGGATTCCCGGTAATAACGGCGTTCAATGGATTGTGCGCCAGCTCCAGCGTGAGGTTTGCCCGTTCGTCGCCAAGATCCTTTTTGGTAATCAATGTGTTGGAATAAGTGTACCTGATCCCGATTCCCTTATCGTTGTAAGACTTGACAAGCGATTCCATGCCTTTCGGATCGTACCAGAGATAGTTCCTTGTTTTGTACCATTCCTTCTCATTGGTGATGTTTGAATAGGTTTGAATCAGCGTCCTTCCGCCGTTCCAAATCACGTTAGGAAAAGTGCCGTACACCGACGAAATTACAAAACGGTGCTTGAGTATATTCCGATGCGCCAGCAATTCGTCAACCGTGCTGAGACGGTTGACGAAAGCGCCCATCGAAAGGTTTTGTTTCTTCATGAACGCCGGCTATCTATTAGCAAAAATCCTTAAAATACGTCGCGAGAAAAGTCCTTCTCGGAATGCGGCCGGGGCGTGATATTTTTCCCCGGTAACCTGACGAATTATTGCTTAACATATTCCATCAGAGTTATCACCCCACTTTGGTCCTTTCCCGCGGCGTATACTATTCCGGGGCCGGCTTCAACCCAGGAGAAGCTGAAGGTTCCCGATATTGCGAGGCCGTTACTGCTGACTTCAGGGACATTCTTAAGGGTACCATTGACGATTTCATTAACGTATACAGAACCATCGGTGAAATTTTGATAGGATACATATGAAACATAGGCAGTGTCTCCTATGGCGCTTAGGCAGGGTTGATCGGAGCCATTAGGCGTGATCGTTCCGAGGGAACTCCACGACCCTGATTTTAAGTCGTAAACCGAAGGATTTTCACCCTGATTGGATACCAGCACAAAGAGATTATTGTTTGAATAATAAGTTTGCAATGGTGTGGAGTAAGCGACATTGAAGACGCTGTCCGCAGCGGTTGCGCCCGCACCGATCCAAAACGATCCCGATCCTTTTCTAATCGTAAAACCTCCGGGACCGCGGTACGTGACGTAGGGGGTCCCGTCGGCAGCAAATGCAAGAACACGCGAGTCCTTGTCTGCTGTGTAGTAATTGGTATGAGGGGAAATACCGACAAGCGAGTCCATAACATTAGCCGTAGCATCATATTTCATCACCACCTCCGGGTGATCGGATGTGGGCCAGAGTGCCGCGTAAACGCTGCCGTCAGGTGAAATTTCCACATCGATAAAACTTGCACTCGTATAGCTGCCGTTTGATGTATATATCTCCTGCCAACTACCCCCCTGCAACCTCGCCACATGGGCACTAATGCTGTAATCCGATGCTTGCGCAATATAGCCAACATATGGTGTTGTGCCGTCCGGTGAAACCGCCAGGGAAATCATATCTGGCGCACCTATAGCGAAGTTTTCAACCGGTCCTCCGCCTACAATCAGCCAAGTACCGTTGACAAGTTTCTTCACGTAGACAAACTTGTCGGTGTTATCGGCATAAACAATGTACAAGTTGTTGCTTACCAGTTTCATCTGAAACCCCAAATAGGAATAAGCTGTGATTCCCGTATTGTTCACCAATTGCCACCCAACTACCCTCACAATCCTCGTCACTTCCGTTGCCGCATTTCCAGAGGAGTCCTTGACATCGTAGGTCTTGGTGTACTTCCCGACAGCCGCTGTGTTGACGGTTCCGCCCGTGACAATTTTGGAAGTGATAACCCCGTCCCGGTCGTCCCACGCAGAATCGCCGGGATCAACCCAAATCGAATTGACCGCAATGGTTGTGTCTGCCGCGCCTTTGAGTAGTATCGTGGGCGGAGTAATGTCCAACACCGTGAGCGTTACGGAGTTTGAAGTATCCGACCCGGCTGAATTCGAAACGACGACTCTGTAATTGCCCTGGTCTGAATAATTGACCGGATTTATGGTTAGCATTGCAGTGGTCGCAGAAGCATTTGTCCCTGCTGAAATGGCCGTCCCGTTCTTTTGCCACTGGTAGATGGGGGCGGGAATAGCATCGGTGTTGATCGCAACTGAAAAAGTTACGGTTAGCCCTTTGTCCTTTGAGATGCTTGCGGGCTGGGTTTGAATGGACGGAGGAGCATTGACTGTAATGGTCAAGGTGGCAGTGTCGATCCCTGCCTGGTTTTTTGCCGTGACCACGTACGCAGCCGTAGCGGTTCCTGAGGTCGGCGTACCGGTAATCGTGCCGGTTATTTTGCTCAGCGCCAGGCCGGCGGGCAATGGAGGCGAAACCATTAAGCTGTCGATTGCGCCTTTTACGGCCGCCGTATTCGGCGTTATCAAAACACCCTTCAGATACGTGGCCGGATTTACCAAGTACGAAAGACCTGAAGGCGGACCATTGACGGTCAGATGCGCATACGCCGACGTGTCGGCGCCTGATAAATTTGATACAATCACATAATAGTTTCCCGAGTCGGCGGCAACCACGCCCGTCTTCTGATATGTCGGGCTTGTGCCGGCCTGTAGGCTCGTGCCGCTTCCTTTGGCTCCCTTATACCATGTAAACGTGGGCGTCGGAAACGCGTTGTTGATCGCAACA
>Ga0181527_1000911_pt1 | contig 32287 bp, 27 predicted proteins | sample PEATcosm2014_Bin_30_FD_119762 | JGI IMG/M metagenome (GOLD analysis project Ga0181527, IMG submission 119762) | Peatland microbial communities from MTU Mesocosm Facility, Houghton, MI, USA - PEATcosm2014_Bin06_60_metaG | ecosystem: Environmental > Terrestrial > Soil > Wetlands > Peat | place...
CGTAGAAGTGAGCCGCCGGGTCGATGACGAACGTCCAGTAGATCGGCTGGCTGCCCACGAACCCGGTCAGGTTGCTGCCGTAGTCCGTGACGCACTGGACCGTTCCCGGCACGCACGTGGCCAAGGTCGGCACGAAGGTGTCGGTCGAGCTCCCGTTGTAGTTGACGAGCGTCTGGTAGACGTTCAGGATCGGCTCGTAGCTCCCTGCATCGTAAGCGACCGCGGGGTCCATCGTCCGCGCCCCGCCCTTTAGCACCTCGTAGATGTCCAGAGTTCCCGGGTGGGGGGAGTTCAGACCACTGTTCGTCGAAACGGCGGCCGTCGGCGTCCGCGGCCCCGCCGGGGAAGCGGGGACCTTCTCGAGAGCGGCCGCGTCCGGGTGGGAGGCGGGGCTGGACCGACCTCCTGCGCCGGCGGCGGCCCAAACGGAAACGCTGCTCAGCACGAACAAGAGGACGACGGCGATGGGCAGGATACGCGAGGTCGATGGGCTTGGTCCGAGGAGGAAAGGTACGCCTTGTGGGCGAAAAGGCGTCATCCCGACCGAAACTGCGTATCGAACGTTAAACCTTCCCACGAGGTATGCCGCGAGTAGTCCGTCCAGCGGAGCCGGAGGAGGCGACCGATGGGGAACCGTGGGTGGCGCTCCGGTTCCAACCCCCTGTAGACGATCGACCTGGTCGAGACGTCAGCTTCCCCGGCCCGAGGCCCCGCGGGCCACGGTCGCGGCTATTCGGTCGCGGAGCGGGACCCCGTGGACGCGTGGGGCGACGGGCGCACGAAGACCGGCACCCGCGCGCCGGTGCGTGCGACCGTCTCCGGCTCGACGCTCCGGTTGATCGTGACCTCGTTGACGATGATCAACATCTCGAGGGCCATGACCAGATTGCAGACGATCCGCTGGGCCGCGACGGCGACCTTTCGGTCCGTGGCGCGTCGCGCGATCATCTGTCCGAGGCCGGCGTCCTTCGGAAGGGCCTCGCCGATCACGTTCAGGGTTGCGTTCGCGTCGACCACCGACAGACGGGAGAACGCGTCCATGGTGCGGGTCAGGAGGAGCTGGAGACGACGGATCCGGCTCACGATCTCTCGGACCACGGGTCGGGGCATGCGGCGCAGGCCGGGGAGGTTCCCCTGGAGCTCGGTCCCGATCCCATGGATCAGGTCACCGGTGACCTCGAGGACCTTCGCCACCAGGCGATCCCCGATCTGGAAGTGGTGGCTCTCGACGTCGATGCTCCGCGCGATCCGGGGGCTGTCGGAGGAGAGGAGGAGCTGCCGGACCATCAGCAGGTAGATCCGGTCGATCTCCTCCTCGATGGTCTCGATCACCGGGAGCTGCGGAGCCTCCTTCTCCGTCAGGGCGGTGTGGCAGATCTCGAGCTCGGTCCGGAGCAGGTGGACGACCCGGTTGATCAGACGGGGAAGCTCGTACTTGCTGGGGTCGACGAAGTTCTGTACTTCCACGACGGAGGCGCTGTCCCCGACCACGGTCATCCCGAGGATCCGATCGACCACCCGGTGGATCTCCTTCCGCTGCGCGGTCGTGAGGCCGTCCCGGGCGGTCACGAGGATCTGGTCTTGTCCCGTGATGTAGCTGCCGACGAGCAGGCGACCGAGCAGGTTCGAGGGGGCCCCGCTCGCGTCGATCCGCAGCACCTTCTGGACGCGGGCGTCGTGGATCACGGGCTCGAGCCGCCCTTGGCCCAGGTCATGAACGCCAAGCCCCTCGGTCGGGGGGAGAGGTGGGCCGGTCGGCCCCCGGTGCCCCGTGGGAGGCACGAGGTCCCGGCCGACCCGCTCGAGCACCTGCTGTACCTTCTCCTCGTCGATCGGGGTGGCAATGTAGTCGGTCGCCCCGACCCGCATCGCCTCGACGGCCGCCGGGAGGTTCGGGGAGCCCGCGAGGAGCACGACGCGGGTCTCGGGCCGGCGACGGCGGACATTCCTCAGAAGTTCCATTCCATCCACCCCCGGCGTACGGAGCTCGGTGAAGACGACGTCGAACGATTCGGCGTCGAGCCGATCGAGGGCCTCCTTCGCCGAGGCGACGGTGACGATCGTGCGGCCCTGCCCTCGGAGCATCTCCGCGAGGGCGCGTCGAGCCCGCCGGTCGTCATCCACGATGAGCAGTCGCACAAGGGCGGACCTCCCTCCTCGGAGATAAGGCCTCGCCCGGGGTCTGACGCCGGACTAGATGCCTTGGGCTTCGAGCAGCTGGACCCGGGTGTTCTCCAGACGCTGCCCGATCACGGGCACGAGTCGCTGCAGGAATCGGAACCCTTCGGCCGGCCGCGATTCCAGGACGTTGCGGACGACGGACGCGTCGAGCGAGACGACGCGCGTCCGCTTGAGCGCCCGAGCGTCGAACCGGCAGACGTAGGGCGGGCTGATCCACGACCAACAGAGCACCTCGCCCGGCCCGATCGTCTGGACCGTCTGTCGGAGACCATCCGACCCGACGACCTCGACGGCGACCTTGCCCTGGAAGATCAGGTGGAAGTGGTCGGCCAGCCGTCCTTCCCGGACGAGCAGATCCCCGGTCTCGTAGGTCGCGTCCACGGACCCTTCGGCCGCCGCGTCGATCAGCTCGGGGTCGATCCCGCGGAAGAACGGGTGGTCCGCCACCCGAAGCTCAGGTTCTTGTCGGGACTCCTTGCCGTTGATCACACCGTACCATACATTGGTGGCGCCCATTTGTCATTCCTCCTCCGGCCGGGCCGGTCGGGGACCCCTCTCCCCGGTGCGTCCGCGTCCCGGTCGGGGCGAGGAGGCACCGGGAGGGGGGCTTCCCCTCCCGACCCGAGGCGGCATCGGTTCCCTTCTACGACTCACTCGTTCTACGGCGCGTACGCAAGGTGGGCAGGGAGCGTGCTGTCCATGAAGAACAGCGCGGCGATGCCCGCGAGCGCCATCGAGACCACGAAGACGAGCAGCGTGGCACTGATGTAGATCGGGAGGTGGAAGGTGGTGCGGACGCTCATGGCCGGATCCGGCGTGCCGGAGGCGTCCGTCGGGACGACCGGTTGGACACCCCGGGTCGCCGCCTGGATCGAGGGGCGCCGGCGGGCGACCGCAACGCCCGAGCGGAGGGCAAAGGCGGTGCCGTCCGGGTGCGCGAGGTAGTAGTCGGCGACGACCGTTGCGGGGAACGAGAGGATGCCCGCGAGCCCGAACGCGCCGTACAGGAGGAACATCTGGAACGGCTCCTTCGTCATCCCCAACTGGTAGCCCTGCCACCCGTAGGCGATCGTGACCCCGCCGGCGACCAGGCCGAGGAGGCCAGCGTACTGCAGCTTCAGAGAGGCTGCCATCGAGATGGCCAGCATCACGAGGGTGAGCCCGAAAAGCAGGTAGATGTCCGTGAACAGGATGTTGTAGCTGCCCGGGAGCGGCCAAGCGGCCTCACTCCATACGCCGAGCATCGTGGCGACCGCGCCGATCCCGCCGACGGGGGCCGCGGCTCCCCGGAACACGCTCTTCAGTCCCTCGGCGTCGTTGTGGCGCATCGCCCAGAACGCGGTGAATCCTACGTATCCCAGCAGGACCGCGCCGATCAACAGGGTGGCTTCCCAGAACGCCAGCTGGTCGACGAACGTCATAGCCACTTCTCCGACGTCTTGCGGTCCGCCACGGGCGCGGGGCGCCTGTCGGTCTGCGCCTGTCGGACCCAGACCGGCACCCTCGCCTTTCGTCGCCAGTTCGCTCGGTCGAACACTCGGACTCCTTCGCCGGGTCTCATCTGCCGCCTCGGGGGGGTAGACGACCCGGGGGGTGATGCGGGTACGCTCCCGTCCGTAAGGAGAGTAAGGAGACCCGCGGGGGAGGGGCGGGGCGGACGGCTCTTCCCGGGCAGACCGTTAATGAGCCCGGAACGATGCGGTCGTGATGCCCCGGAATCGGAAGGAGGTCGGGGAGCGTCCCGGAAAGGAGGGGGAAAGTCCCGGATCGCCCGGGTTCACCCGACGGGTGCAGCGGACCGGCTCCTCCTCGCTCTCGATCACGCTCCCCAAGGCCTGGACCGACTCGATGAACCTCCAAACCGGCGACACGCTGAGGTTCCGCGACCTCGGGGAGGGGCGGCTGGAGATCAGCCCGGCGAACGCGGAGGCTCCGACCGAACGGCGCCAGAAGCTCCTTCGGATCGACGCGAGCGGGGCGCCGCCCAAGCTCCTGGCCCGCCTCCTGGTCGGAGCGTACATCACCGGTCAGGACCAGATCATGGTGACCTCGCGGTCCGGGCTCACGACCGACCAGCGCCAGGAGGTCCGACGCACCGTCGCCCACGTCCTCGGCATGACGGTCGTGGAGGAGGAGTCCGGAGGCGTAGAGGTGCAGAACTTCGTCGACCCCGGCAAGTACCAGTTCCACCGGCTCATGAGCCAGGTCGTGCGGCTGCTGCGCACCGAGCTCGAGAGCTGCCGCACCGTCCTGGCGGGCGGGGACCGGAGCGTGCTCCAGCAGCTCGGGCCGATGGAGGACGAGATCGACCGGTTCTACCTCCTGATGGTCCGCCAGCTGCTGCTCTCCTCGGACGACTTCCAGGTCGCGCGCGACATCGGGGTGGAGAGCCACCATTACCAGATCGGCTACCGCCTCCTCGCCAAGGTCCTCGAGGTCACCGGCGATCTCGTCTCGGGGGTCGGCCGAGAGCTCGGCGATAACCTCCCTGGGCTCCAGCGCCTCCCGAAGTCGGCCGCCGGGGACCTGGTCACGCTGATCGTCCGGGTGGAAGGGCTGCTCGAGCGGACGATGGACGCCTTCACCCGTCTCTCGGTCGTGGACGCGAACGCGATCCTGAACGAGATCGACCAGTCGCTGCCGGCCGATTACACGCTCGGGGACTCGCTCGCCCGCCGCGTTTCCGACCGCCGCGTGGCGGTTTCCGCCCAGCGGGTCGTCTCGAACCTCCTCATGGCCGTGGAGATGCTGGTGATCATCAACGAGGTGACGATCAACCGGAGCGTCGAGCCGGAGACCGTCGCCAAGACCGACCGACAGGTCGCCATGCACTCCCGGACGCCGGAAGACTCTCCTCGGTAACGGTCGTCCCCGGAGGGATTGCGCCGGACCCTTAAGCGGCCAGGCCATCCCCGGCCCCGTGGGGACGTTCCAGCTCCTGGACACCTTTCCGGCGTTCGAGAGGTACTGGCGGACGGCCCGCTCCGAGCCCATCGAGGTCCAGATCGACCTCTGGGAGCAGGAGTACATGGCCGCCTGGCCGGAACTCCTCGAGAAGCAGCAGCAGAACTACGCCAGAGAGGGCGTGGACTGGAGAGAGATCGCGAGGGCCCGGATCTTTCCCCATCTACCGGAACGATTGCCCCGGATGCGTCGGCTCCACCGGAGGCTCCTGAGGAACCTCCCGGATTCCTGGTCGAGGACCCAGCGGACCCTCCAGCCGGGGTTCCCGGTGCGGTTCGTCATCTACGTGGGGATCGGGGTCGGGGCGGGCTGGGCCACCCGGTACGGCGGGCAGCCGGCGTGTCTATTCGGCCTGGAGAACGCAGCGGAAATCGCGTCCGGCGGCGAGGGAGGCACGCCGGGGGCCGTCTCCCACGAGGTCGCGCACCTCGTACACGACGAGTGGAGGCGGCGAAGCGGTCTACGTGGCATCGAGGCGCCGGGCGGACCGTACTGGCAGCTCTACGAGGAGGGGTTCGCGACGGAGTGCGAACGCCGGATCGAGGATCCCCGTTCGTTCCGTCTGCGGACCGGCCGGAGGGATTGGCTGCCGTGGTGCACCGGCCACCGGGCCTGGCTCGCGGCGAGGTTCCTGCGCGACGCGGCGGCCCGCAGATCCGTGCGCCCGTTCTTCGGCTCGTGGTACAACATCCGCGGCCACATCGAATGCGGCTACTACCTGGGGCAGGAGATGGTCCGGCAATGGGCTGAGACCTCGTCGTTGAAGCAGGTGGCCACGCTGCCGGAGTCGGTCGTCCGAAGGAGGGCGAGGGCCACCCTCCGTCAGTTTGCCCGCGGCTGACCCGAACCCGCGGTCCCGTCGCCCGCAGCCGAGGCGATCTGCCGCGTCGATCCGGCCGGCCTTGGATCCGGCCCCTGCCCCCTCGAGAGTCGAGCGATGCATTCTCCCGTGAGAGAAGGTCCGGAGCGGACCCGCCGCTCCGCATCGGGCTGCGCCGGTCGGCTCAATCCTCCCGCCAGCGGAACGCGCGCGCCGCGACGACGGCCAGGACGACGGCGAGGACGCTGACGACGAGCAGGTCGATGTAGACCGCGGGGGGATTGTCGAACACCATCGCGGCGTTGAGACCGTCGATCACGTAGTAGAGCGGAAGGACGTGGGCGACCGTCACGAGCCAAGGGGGGAACAGCGAGACCGGGAAGAAGGTCCCGGAGAGGAACATCATCGGAAACGTGATGATGTTCCCGATGACGCCCGCGCTCTCGGGGGTGTTCGACACCGAGCCCGCTAGGAGCCCAAGGGACACGAAGAGGATGGGCCCGACGACGAGGAACGGCAACGCCAGCAGCGTGAGGGTCACGTGGGCCCCGAAGACGAGCCTACCGATGCCGATCAGGAGCCCCGCGGAGAGGGTCGCGATCGCGACGTACCACAGGAACGTCGCGGTGAGCCACTCCGCGCGCGAGAGCGGGGTCAGGGACAGCTGCCGGAACAGCTTGTCGCGCTTCCACGTGGAGCTGATGTTCACCATCGAGAACATCGGGCTCACGAGGACCGAGAACCCGATGAGGCCGGGCACGAGGTAGTCGATGTACGTGTAGACCGTGCTCCCGACGTTGAGGAACTGCGGGATCACCACGTCCGTTCCCCCGGCGAGGTGCAGGTTCAGGCCGTTGGCGGCGCCCTCGACCGCCCCCTCGACGATCCCCGCCTCGGACCCCGAGGCCGGGTTCGTGAAGACGAGGAGGTGCACGGGGGTCCGGTTGGCGACGTCGGCCGCGAAACCGGCCGGGATGACGAGCCCTGCGCTCAGGCTGTGGTGCGCGAGGTAGGTCGAAAGGTTGCCGACATCGGGGGAGACCACGGTGATCGCCACGGCGCCCGTCGCGTTCAGCGCCTGGAGGAAGTCGATGCTCGCGGCGGAGCCGTGATCGAGGTTCTCGACCGTGAGCGGGACCTGGCTAGTGCCGGAGTTCGAGAAGACGGCCCCGAAGATCAGGATCAGGATCACGGGAAAGATCAGGGACATGAACAGGCCCAGCGGGTTCCGGAGGTAGCCCCGGGCGAACGCGGGGAAGTACGTCGCCACGCGCCGCAGGTTCATGCGCGGGCCTCCGGGGGTGTCGAGGCCGGCAGGGACCCGTCCTCGAGTCGCCCGACGAGGCGGATGAACACGTCCTCGAGGGTGTCGGTCCGGGTCGAGAAGCTCTCCCACGCGAGCCCGCTGTTCACGATCGTCTCGAGGATCCGGAGCGCGTCCGCCTTCGATCGGAGCTCGACCTCGAGGGCGCCGTTGTCGCGCTCGACCGTGAAGCCGAGCGCGGCGAGCCGGTCGGCCAGCGCCGGCTCGGCGACGACCCGCAGCCGCTCGGTCCGCCCGTAGCGGGAGATGATCTCGTCCGGCGATCCGGTGGCGATGATGCGGCCCTGGTTGATGATCGCGATCCGGTCGGAGAGCTGCTGGGCCTCGTCGAGATAGTGCGTGGTCAGGAAGATGGTCCGACCCTCCCGCCGAAGGTTTCGGATCACCTCCCAGATCGACCTCCGCGCCCGGGGGTCGAGCCCCGTCGTGGGCTCGTCCAGGAAGCAGAGCTCGGGGTCGTTCACGAGCGCCAGGGCGACCCCGAGCTTCTGGCGTTGTCCTCCCGAGAGGGTATCGAACCGGGCATCGGCCTTGTCGGTGAGCTCGACCCGGGCGAGCAGTCCCGCGGCATCGGCCTTCACGTCGAAGAGGCCCGCGTAGAGCCGGATCGCCTCGAGAGGCGTGAGCTTCGGGAAGAAATGAAAATCCTGGGGGATGACCCCGATCCGCGTCCGCAGCCGGTCCATCTGGGTCCAGGGATCCAGCCCCAGCACCCGAACTTCCCCGCCCGTCCGCCGGCGGAGCCCTTCGAGAATCTCGACCGTCGTCGTCTTGCCCGCTCCGTTGGGGCCGAGGAAGGAGAACACCTCGCCCGTCGGGACCACGAAATCGATCCCGTCGACCGCGCGAAGCGACCCGTACGCCTTCAGCAGCTTTGAAACCTCGACGCTCGCGGACGTGCTCATCGACGTTCCGTCTCTCGGTCCGGTCCTCGGACGGCGACCGATGGTCTGGCATCGTTCCCCTTAAGGATGCCCGATATGGCTCCTCCTGCAACGGGAGATCCCGCGCATGGGGCGCGGTCCCGTCACGATCCGAGAACGCGAGGGTACCCACCGGACGTGTTCCGGATCCGTTCCGAGAGGAACGGGAAGCGCTTTAGCGGCTAGTCGTTCGGGAGCTCGGCGCTGAGCTTCCGGATGCGTTCAAAGGACTCCTCCGTACCTCTCTCGAACGGAACCGCACCCCCGGCCGCCCCGCACGACTTCCCCGTTCCCGAAGCGCAGCCACCGGTCGTCCGGCACCCCACGCTCGTGCTCCTCGTGATCACCCTTGGGTCGCTCATGGCCGCGATCGACGTCACGATCGTCATCCTGGCCCTCCCGACGATCACGTCGTCGCTCAGGTCCTCGCTCGGAACGATCATCTGGGTCATCCTGGTCTACCTCCTCGTTACCACCATCCTGACCACGCAGTTCGGGCGGATCGGGGACATCTTCGGCCGGGCGCGTCTCTACAATGCGGGGTTCGCGGTCTTCACGATCGCCTCCGTCCTGTGCGGGCTCGCACCCACCGACACGTTCCTGATCGCCTCCCGGGGCGGCCAGGCGGTCGGTGCGTCGTTGATGGTGGCGAACAGCGGCGCGATCATCGCCGACCATTTCCCGCCGGAGCAGCGGGGCCGGGCCTTCGGATTCACCTCGCTCGGCTGGAACCTCGGCGCGATCCTCGGCATCCTCTTGGGCGGAGCGATCACCACCTTCCTCGGCTGGAGGTACATCTTCTTCATCAACGCCCCCATCGGAGTCGTCGCCGTCGTGCTCGGCCTCCGGTACGTCCACGACGTCGAACGGCACCGCACGCCGCTCGACCTGCCGGGCTTCGGACTCCTGGGAGGCGCGCTCGGCCTCATCGCCTACGCCGCGATCGACTTCGCCTCGTACGGCGCCCGGACGACGAACGAGGCGCTCCTGGTCGTCGGAGCGATCGTCCTCGTCGCGTTCCTCCTGTGGGAGCTGCGGGCCACCGCGCCGATCGTGAACTTCCAGCTGTTCCTCCGTCACCGCATGCTGACCTACTCGCTGGCGAGCGCGTTCCTTCAAGGCCTGGGGTACCTGGCCGTCGTGTTCCTCCTCACGATGTACCTCCAGGGCGTGCGCGGCCTCTCCCCTCTGGACGCCGCGCTGCTTCTGGTGCCGGGGTACATCGTCGGGGGCGGGCTGTCGCCGTACATGGGCCGGCTCTCGGATCGCCTCGGAGCCCGGCTTCTCGCGACGCTCGGGATCGTGTTCATGCTCGTCGGCGTCCTCGCTTACGCGTCCCTTCGGGTGGACTCTCCGCTCGCGTACGTTCCCCTGATCTCGGTCTTCACCGGCATCGGGGGCGGGATGTTCTGGCCGGCGAACAACGCGGCCATCATGGCGAGCGCGCCGCGCGGCTCGTACGGGGCCGTCTCGGGACTGCGAAGCATGCTCCAGAACACCGGAACGCTCCTGAGCTTCGTCCTCGCCATCACGATCGCCTCCGCGACGGTGCCCCGATGGCAGGCGTACGCCGTGATCCTCGGCACCAAGAACCTCATCGGAGGGGTCGGGCCCGGGTTCCTCACCGGGATCGATGGCGCGCTGTATGCGTCGGCGGCCATTCTGGCGGTGGCTGCCGTGCTGTCGGCGCTCCGCGGGCGCGCGACCTCCCCGTTGCCTCCCTCGCCGGGGATCCGCGGCGACTCACGCTAGCGGACCTTCGATACGCCGGCGACCCCCGAAATCGGTCGACGAGCTTTGCGATCCCCTCGCCGACGAAGGGCGGTGGACCGGGGCCACCGAGGGTTCAGAGGAGCACGGTCTCGCCCCCGACGCTCCCGGAGGGAAGGGCGACGCCGGTGCCGGGCCCGGAAGGGTTAGGTGTCGACCCAGGATGATAGGATGTGCGCCGGCGCACGCCATTCCTCCGCGTTCGGGCAGCGCGCAGCCGCCGCGATGTGGCGATCGCGCGTCGCCTCATCCGGGCGTACCGGGATTCCCTGGGAATCGACCTCGGCTTCCAGCACTTCGACCGGGAGCTCCGCGAACTCCCCGGCGACTACCGTCCTCCGAAGGGAGACCTCTGGCTGGCGTGGAGAGGCCGTCGGGCCGTGGGGTGTGTCGCCCTCCGGCCGCTCGACCGGCGCCGGGCCGAGATGAAGCGCCTCTACGTCTCCCCTCGTGAGCGGGGCCGGGGACTGGGTCGCCGCCTCGCCCGCGCCACGGTGAACGCCGCGGCACGGAAGGGATACCGCTGGATCTACCTCGACACCCTCTCGACGATGACCGTGGCCCTCCGGCTCTACGAGGAGATGGGATTCGAGCGGATCCGGCCGTATCGGTTCAATCCAATCCCGGGGAGCCGGTTCCTCCGACGCAAGATAGGACCGTCCCGCCCGATCCCCCGCCGAGCGGGCGCCCGACCGGAGGTTCTCCGGTCGCGCTCCCCCGCGACGCTCGGAAGATAGCGCCGGACCCACCTCTTCCTCCCGTCACCGACCCGGGAGGGTTGGACGTGTAGGCGGAGCCCCCCTTCGGGCCCTCACCGGGCCCGCGCCGCTGACCCTCGCCCCCGGAGCTGCCGAACAATACGCATCCTTCTTGACGGTCGAGGCCTGGTCCCTCGGGATCGTCGGCCATGGAGCGGATCATCCACGTGACCCCGGACGACGCCGTTCTCGGCGCCGTCGAACGCGACCGAGCCCATGCCGAGGGTCTTCTCCACCGCTCCGGCATGGTCTTCCTCTCGCGCCCGGACGGCACCGTCCTCCTGCAGCACCGGAGCCCCGCCAAGCGCACCTTCCCGGGCCGGTACGACGCGTCCTGCGCCTTCCACGTCGCCTTCGGGGAGAGCTACGCGGACGCCGCCGAACGCGAGCTCGTCGAGGAAACCGGCGTCTCCGCGCCCCTGACGCTGGTAGGGAGGTTCGTTCACCACGACCCGCCCGAGCACCAGATCGTGGCGGTCTTCGTCGCTCGGAGCGACGCGCGAGTACGCATCGACCCGGCGGAATCGACCGGGTGCGAGTTCGTCTCCCGGGACGAGGTCGACCGGATCGTCCGAACCGGTCCAATCACTCCGTGGCTGCGGGAGGGTTGGCCGATCGCCCGCGATCGTCTGTAACGGGCCGGTGCCGGCCGCGGGGGTCTCGGTAGAACCAGCTCCCGCACCTGCGCCCGCACGTCTCTGGACGGGTGGCCGCCTCGTCCTCGGTCCGTCGTGATCCCCCGAGCGGCCCGGGACGCGCGCTGCGCTCCCGGGGTCGGTCGGGGGTACCTAGTCGCTCGTCACCGCCGCGAGGTCCCGCTCGAGGCCGGCAAGGTCGAACCCGGAAGGGGACCGGCCCAGTTCCACGTTGATCCAGTCGTGGCTCAGCACGGCGTACGCCTCGTCCATGTACGTCTCGTAGAACTGCCAGGTCATCGGCTTCAGCGCTCCCCAGGTCACGACCCAGGCGTTGCGGGAGTCGTAGGCGACCACCGGGACGCAGTGACCGTTGGCCGGGTTCGGGGCGGCGTTCCCGACCGGCCCCTGCGGAGGGACGCGCCAAGGCGTGGAGAGGAGGTTCGTTCCCGGCGCGACCGCGAAATCGGGGAGGGCGAGGCCGAGGTAGCAGTTGCCGAAGATGTAGACCGCGTCCCGGGCCTCCGAGGAGTTCCCCGGCTCGAGTTGCGCGAAGGCCTGGATGCGGTCGCCCCCGATCCCGGTCACGCGCCAGAACTTGAGCACGTCCAGCATCGCCGCGCCCCGGTCCGGGTTCCCCCCGGAGAAGTGGTCGTAGACGGCGAGGATCGTCGAGTCGGAGGGGACCCTCGCCTTCCCCGTGTTCGCCGTCCACTCCTCGATCATGTGGCCCGCCGCGGCACAGGTGCAGTCCCCCACCCGGTCGTTCCCCATCATCGGCCAGTTGTGGACGGGCGTGGCGTAGTCGGCGGACGCCGGGGGCGGTGGCAGGTCGCGCGCCAGATAGTTCCCGAACCTCAGCGTCCGAGGGTCGAGCCGGGGCGGAAGCTTTCCCAACTTCATCGTGATTCCCTCTCCTCTCCCCTACTCCGGTGGAGACACGGCCGCGCGGGCGGGAGAGGGTCCCGCCCCGGCCGGTGCGATCGAAGGTACCATCGGGAGGGGCACGCCGCGGCGGGCGCCGGTGGGGCTCGTCGACTCCGAGCGGCCGAGACGGCGACTGAGCCAGAACCGGACGTCCTGATGGTACATGTTCCCGTACGGGCACGCCCCGACGCAATCGCCGACCCCGCAGCACTTCGTGCTCCGGTACTCCCCGGTGGTGCGGAAGTGGAGCGGCATGTCGACCAGGCCAACCGGGCACGCCTTGGCGCAGTCGAACGTCGTGCACGATTGGCAGACCTTCTTGTCCTTTACCTTGAGACGGAAGAACCCGACCTTCGCGAACGGGAGGCTGAGCGCCCCCCAGTGACAGAACCCGGTCGTGGCGCAGTTGTACGTACCGATGTAGGGGGTCGAGACGAACATCACGAACCAGACCCCGCCGAAGTACAGCTCGACCGGCAGCGGGAGCGCCGCCGAGTCGAACTCGCCGTTCGCCACCTGGACCGACGGAAGGAGCCGGAGGAACGCGAGGAGGGAGACCGCGAAGAGGGAGGCGACCGCCACGCCCGACATCACCACGTAGGCCGTCGAGAGCTGGCTCCCGAGGAAGTGTCGGCCGACCTTGGACGTCTGGTTGAACGCTCGCATCTCGTGGACGGCCGTGCCCTGGTACATCAGGGCCGCGCCGCACATCACCGAGCAGAGCGCCTTCCGGCCGAACAGGACGGTGAGCACGCCGACCCCCAGGTACATCAGCAGGACCGCGAGGGAGATGCTGGCCTCGAAGGGGCCACCGGCACGGAGGCCGAACCCCCAGCCCACGACGGGCAGCTTGGCCAGCGCCGGCACGTTCATGAGCGGCGTCGAGGAGGCGAAGCTCGGGATGTACACGGCGGCCAGCGCGTAGACGGCCACCGTCAGGCCGAGCCGGTACTTCTGGGGACGTTCCCGGGTCTCCCGGATCTTCAGGAGCACCAAGGGTCCCATCGTGAACCCGAGCGCGGCCAGGAACCATGCCGAGGCGAGGATCGCCGCCGCGAACCACAACCCGTTGTAGGCGAACGCGTCGGCGGTCCCGATCATCGACCCGGAAGGTCGGACGAACGGGATGTACTGGAGGAAGCCCCGGCCCGCGATCTCGAGGTCGAGCAGGGCCCCAAGGAAGAACTCGGAGAGGAAGGTGAACACGAGGAACAGGAACACCCAGAACGGGCGCAAGAGCCAGGGCCGGCGTTCCCCGGTGTTCTCCGGCGGGGCGACGAACGTGGCGAAGAGGGCCAGCACCAGCTGGACGAGGATGGCGATGCCCAGGAGCACGGCCGACCTTTCGAAGTCCCAGAGGAACCACCCCGCCGCCGTGACGACCGAGGCGAGCGCCCAACCGACGAGGTAGCGGGAGACGGGACGCGAGAGCTGCTTGGTCCGGTAGAGGAACTGAAGGGCGACGACGAAGATCGCGATCGTTAGGGCGCTCCCCGCGATCGCCGCGGACGCACTCCAGCCACGGCCCGGGATTAGCGTCGGCGAGAGGAGCACCAATCCGGCCTGGGCGACCAGCAGTATCCTCAGCCGGTAGTCGACTCGCCCCCGGGTGAACCCGGCGAGAAGCACGATCTCGGCGAAGACGACCAGAAGGAAGCCCGGAGCAACGACCAGTCCCACGATATCGGCCCACCCAACGGGGAGGCCGGAGACGGCCGGGGCGAGTCCGGCGCCGCGCAGGACCGCGCCGAACAGAAGATCGGCGCCGACGGTCAAGGCGAACGGGGCGAGCCACCATCGAGTCGGTGGCTGGGCCTCGGGAGATGCCGCCGCTCGGGGCCCGCTTCGGCGAGATGACCCGCGAAGGCCGACCGCGATCAGGGTCCCGGCAACGAGAGCGATGGCCCCCGCGACTCCCGCCACGGCGAGGCCCGTCGCTCCGGAGAGGGCTACTGTGATGCAGGCCAGGCCCACCCAGAGGAGCGCAAGGTACACGACGGGCCGCCGGAAATCCCGGTCCGGACCGCGCTGTATCGTCGGGCGAAGCGCCTGCGTGACGGTGCCCACTACCGCGGCGGCCGTCGACCCCGCGAGGAGCCAGACACCTGGTCCTGTCAAGCCGACCTTCCCTAAGCGCAGGCGGCTCCCACCGCCCGTACGCGATGGATGAATAGGCGAGGGGGTGGTATTTAACGACCGGCGGGAGGAAGTTTCGGCGGGCGGTCTAGAACTCCCCGGTCTCCCCGCCTCCTCCGCCTTCCCCCCCTTCGAGCACGGAGGACCCGTCGTAGTCGACGCTCTCGAGCGTCTGCTCGCTCAGCGTCACGAACGACGCCGGGAGCGGGCCGACGCCGAGCGCGGAGGTGTCGTTCTGCGCATCGGCCGCGAGCCACCAGAGGAAGGTAAGCAGCCATGTGCCGTTGGCGGCGCTCAGCGCGCCCGCATAGGCCTGGCCGAGGTCGTGGTAGAGTGCGAAGTAGACGATCGTCGCGATCGGGTAGCTCCCGGCCCCCGGGGCGTTGACGAGTGAAACGTTCGACCAGTCGTCGCTCTTCGCGGCGGAGGAGTTCCCCCAGGGGGCCGCCGCGGCCGTCGCGTTGGCGGGGTCGGGGAGGACGAACGCGCCGGATGGGTTCTGGACCTGGGCCTCGCTCGCGTTCGCCGGGAGCGGCCCCCCCGTCTCGAGATAGCCGATGGCGCCGGCGGTGGACGTGAGATACGTCGCCAGCCCGGCCGCTCCATCCTCGCCCACGCCGCAGGGCCAGGCCACCTGGGACCCCGCCCCGACGGACGCGTTCCACGCACGGCTCGACTCCGCGAGGAACGTGGTGAACGCGAGGTTGGCGTCGGCCGCATCGGAGCGGTAGGCCGGGGCGACCGTGGGCGCCGCGGCGAGGTCCACGCCCGGGTTGAGCGCGGCGACCTCCGGGTCGTTCCAGGAAGTGATCGATCCGTTGTACATTCCTGCCAGCACCGAACCGCTCAGGCGCAACGGGGTCGACAAGCCGGGAAGGTTGTAGACGACGGCGACCGGTGCTACTGCCTCGGGCACGAGATCGACGCCCGTGGGCAGCTCCGCGGCCTCGGAAGCGTTCGGGGCCGCCTCGGTCGTGACGAAATCCACCTCCTGGGTGACGAGCTCGGGGACATACCCATCCCCGGCGCTCGTCCTCGCCTCGACGTGGACGCATCCACCGCTCCAGTTCGAGAACTCCCCGCCCCAGGTTCCGAGCGCGCCGACCAGCGCTGGGTCGGCGAGCGCGCTCACGGCACCGGAAAGGTAGGCCGACAGATACGACGGGGCGCCGACGCAGTTCTGGACCCCGAAGAGCCCGGGGGCGCTTTCGGTCTCGCGAGGCCCGATCGCCCAGCCGGTGAGATCTCCCACCCCGACGGAGGCCGCGACCACCATGCCGACCAGGGCCGCGGCGATCCAGGGATTCGGTCGGGTCCGGCGAGGCAGCACCAGACCGGCCGCGGCAGCCTGGGCCTCGAAGGCCTCTCGGGACGGCTCGTCCCTCCCGTCCCCCTCGAGACCCACTCTCGCCTCGGCCGCGTCGTTCGTGGCGGTCAGATGGAGCAGTATGCACGGTCACCGCTAATAAAACCCCACGGCGGCCCTCGGCCCTCGGGGCGGGGGAGAGCGCGCGCCCCTGCGATGGTGCGGCTCCCGGCGACGCCGTTATATCGAAATCGATACATCGGCCGTCGACGTACGATGCCGGCCCGGGTGTTGGGTCTCTATTCCCTCGCGTGCATGGACCGGGAGGGGAGCGTGTACGGATACCAGATCTCCCGCCGGATCGCCGACCGCACCGAGGGGGCCTGGCGGCCGAGTCCGGGGGCGATCTACCCTGCGCTCCGGGTCCTCGTCGCCCGAGGCCTCGCCCGGGTCGCCCACCGGAACCGGCGTCTCGAGTACCGTATCACGGCGCGGGGCCGGGCCCTGCTCCGGGAGGTCCGCGCGAGGCGGAGCTGGCGGTCCTCCGCCCCGGACCTCTCGGTGCTCTGGGCGGAGATCGTGGGCGTCCGGGATCCCGGGGAGTTCCTGTTGCGACGCGTCCAGCGCGCGACCGCGGCTCTCGCCGACCACGTCGAACGGGTCCCGGGGTCGAACGAGCGGGGCCGCGCTCTCCGCCGGAAGGCGCTCGCCGAGCTGGCCGCGGCACGGCGGCGGCTCGGGTCCGGGGGCCCGAATGCGCGCCGGGCGGGGCGGGGAAGGTGAACCCGTGACGGAACCGGCCGCGATCGAGGTCCGCGACCTGTCGAAGCGGTACGGTTCGAAGGAGCGGGGGATCCTCGCGCTGGATCACGTGACCCTCTCCATCCCGAAGGGGACGGTGTTCGGCCTGCTCGGCCCCAACGGGGCCGGAAAGACCACCCTCATCAAGGTCCTGACCGGGATCAGCGACATCACCTCGGGGGACGCGAGCGTCGCCGGGTTCGACGTCCGGCGGGAGTCGCTGAAGGTCCGCGCGCGGATCGGGTGGGTCGCGGCAGAAGTGATCCTCGACGACGACTTCACCGGCTGGGAGAACCTCCGGTTGCAGGCCCGGCTCCAGGACCTGACCGACTGGGAGGAGCGCGCGGGGCAGCTGCTCGACTATTTTTCGCTCACCGACCGGAAGGACCACAAGGTGAGCACCTACTCGACGGGGATGCGCAAGAAGCTCGAGATCGCGCTCGCGCTCCTCCACCAGCCCGCCGTGATCTTCATGGACGAGCCGACGATCGGGCTGGACGTCGGCACCCGCCGGATGCTCTGGGACATCGTCACGGGGGTCCACCGGGAGTTCGGCGTGACGGTGCTCCTGACCACCCATTACATCGAGGAGGCCGACGCCCTGTGCGACCGGATCGCCATCATCGACCAGGGCAGAATCATCGCGGACGGTACCCCCTCCGAGCTGAAGGCCCGGGTGAAGGCCGACATCGTGGAGCTCGCCACCTCGGACGGGATCGATCCGGCGCTCCTCTCGGCAATCCCGGGCGTGCAGGACGTGCGCTCCCAGGGCAGTGAATGGATCGTCCGGGTCGGCTCGTCGGAGGATTTCCTGCCCCGGCTCTTCGCCGCGATCCCGACCGACCACATCCGCAAGATCAGCATCGAGAAGCCGAGCCTCGAGACCGTCTTCCTCGACATCACCGGCCGGCGCCTCGGGGGGGAGGAGCCGATGCGGGACATCCGGAAGTTCTACATGCAGATGCGGAGGGCCCGGCGATGATGCGCCAGTTCTGGGGGCTCTACGTCCGGGAGGTCCTCCGGACGTTCCGCAACCCGTTCGTCCTGCTCATCACGATCGTGCAGCCGTTCATGTGGCTCGCGTTCTTCGGGTCGAGCATGGCGAAGCTCCCGGTGGCGGTGCTCGAAACGGAATTCGGGACCACCAACTACATCGCGTTCCTGCTGCCGGGCGTGCTCTCCACCTCGATGCTCTCGGTCGGGATGTTCGGGTCGATGAGCTCGATCCAGGACAAGCGGTTCGGTTTCATGAAGCGCATCCTGATCACGCCGACCTCCAAGAGCGTGATCTTCCTGTCGAAGGCGCTCGGCTCGGCGACCCGCGGCCTCGTGCAGATCCCCGTCATGATCGTGGCCGCGCTGGCGTTCGGCGTCGTCTTCCGGCTCTCCCCGCTCGAGTGGGTGGCGTGGATCGCCGCGCTCCTCTGCCTCGCGATCGGGTTCGCGAGCCTCTTCCTCGCGATCACCGCCTCCTCGACCGACTGGCAGACGCCGGGGGTCGTCTCGAACTTCATCACGATGCCGCTGATGTTCGCCAGCTCCTCCATGTTCAGCTCCTCGTTCTTCCCGGGTTGGATGCAGGCGATCGCCCACGTGAACCCGATCTCGTTCTCGGCCCTCTTCGGCCGCAGCTTCGTCCTGGGGGGGTCGACCGACTGGACCTACCTCGGGTACCTCGCCCTGTTCGCCGCCGTGATGATCACGATCGGGTACTTCGTCTCGGCCCGGTGGCTCAAGGTCGAGTAGCGGGCTCGGTAGCCGCCGTGACCGCGAAATCGGTCCCCTCCCACCGGTCGGCCTCGGGCCAGAAGAAGGTGAACCGCCAGCTCCGGCCGGGCCGGTCGAGCGGCTCGAGGTCGACGAAGTGGAGGCCCACCCCGGTGGCCACCGCATCCCGGTCGCTGGTCGTCCGCCAGTCGTCCGCGCTGGCGCGCAGCCGGAACGGCCGGTCGGCCACGACCCGCAGCGGGGTGTCCGCCGCCACCGTCGCGGGCCGTCGGTTGAACTTCCAGATCTCGAGCGGGCGGCGGCGCGACCGGGAGAGGTACCGCTCCGCGACCGCCGGCTCGCGGTCGAAGACGACCCCGTCGGCGGCGGATCGCAGGAGCTTCACGTACTCGGCGTGCGCCCACGCGAGGGGCATCGCCGCCTCGGTCGGGCGGCCGAGCTCGAGGTGGAGGGCGGGCCGATCCGGTCCGTCCCACACCTGCTCGGGGAGGAGCCCGGTCGACGTGGCGAGCCGCTCGAGGGTATCGAGCTGGGGCCGGGGATCGCGCCCGGCCGCCAGCTCGTAGTGCCCGCGCTCGCCGACGAGCAGGGGCCACGCCCGGCCGACGCCCCACCCGGCGTACGCCTGGCCGTCGGCCCGCTCTCCGTACCCGTCGTGGTTGTACCGGCGCCAGACGGGCCCGAACGGCGTCCCGACCTGGAGGACGCGGTCGACCACGGCCAGCGAGTCGACGATCAGCGGGTCGTCCGGGCGGCGGATCCCGTACCGCACGAGGTCGAGGAACCCTCCGTCGACGATCTCGCTCGCCGGGAACCGGTCCGGCGCCCCGGGCAGAAGGTTCGGGAGGCGCACCGTCCCGAGGTCCGGTCCCTCGTCCGGCGTCGGGTCGTCGACCCGGGCCGGCCGGATCCGGACGTAGTGCCGTGGGATCCCGGGAACGAGCGATCCCTGCGACGTGACCGTCCAGCGTTCGAGGCGGCTCTCGAGGAAGTCGGCGTACTCCTGGACGAAGGTCGCGGTCGTGGTGTCGGCGTGGGACCGGGCGAACCGGGCGCCGACCGTGAGGGCCGCGATCGTCGCGGCGAGGGTGGACGGGGAGTACCCGCTCACCTCCTCCCACCGGTCCTGTTCGGTCGCCGGGCCGGCCCGAATGAGGAAACGGATCGCGCGTCGCACGAGCGGGTCGGGGTCGAACTCGCCGACCTCGCGGGCCTCCTTCAACCGGGCGGCGAGGAGGATCGGCAACGCGACCTCGTCGAGCTGGATCCCCTGCCAGTAGGGCGTCCCATCGACCCAGAAGTTCTGCGGGAACCCCCCGTCCGGCCGCTGGCGCGCGGCGAGGTAGATGAGGGCCCGTCGGGAGGCATCGGGGGAGCCGGCCGCGAGGAGGGCGCCCGCCATGGCGACCAGGTCCCGGGTCCAGACGAGGTGGTAGCCGCCGCGGTCGACGTCGGTCTTCGTCGAGCCCCAGGGGATCGAGAGAGAGGCGATGAACGCCCCCGGGAAGATCTTGTCCTCGTGCGCGAGGAGGATCGAATGGCTGGACCGCAGCAGCCGGCCGCCGTCGCCCGACCGGCGGGCGAGCGGGAGCTCCCGGGTCGCGGTCCGGTTCCACTGCTCGACGAACCGTCGGTGGTGGACCTCGAACGGGGTCGCGAGGGACTGCAGCAGCGTCGTCGAGGCGGACTCGATCGATTCGCCGAAGGCGAGGCCGAGGGTGAACTCGGTCCGCTCGGCGACCGGGAGCTCCCCCACGAGGGCGACGTTCCCGTCCGGGGCCCGGTCGAACTCCCAGTCGAGCGAGCGGTGCCGCGCGAGGTCGGTCCATCCGTCGCTCGCTCCGACGTAGCCGACGGAGCAGCGGGACCAGGGGAGCGAGGCGCCGAGCGCGAGGGCCACGCCGCCCTTCTCCGCGGCGAGGACCGGCCGGTCGAGGAGGTCGTAGACGGTCGCGCTGTTCCCCCAGCCCCCCACATCGAGGTGGGGTGCGGCCAGCACGAACAGCCGGAGCCGGCCGGCGAGCTCCCGGTCGACCTCGACCCGGGTCCGGAGGAGCAGGCACGGTTGATGGGGGTCGCCGAGGACGGTCTTGTCGATCCGGTAGCGTCCCTTCGGGTCCTCGCCCCGCACCGAGTACCCGAGGGCGCGGGCGTTCGGTCGTTCGGTGGTGGAGCGTAGGTCGCGCCGCTCCTGGTGGAGGAACGTCGCCCCGTCCGTGAGGAGGAACTGGAGATCCCGGAGCTGGGGCCGGTCGATCCTCGGGAAATAGACCTCGGTGACGATCCCCCGCCACAGCGTGAACCAGAGCCGGGCGTCGGCGGAGTAGGCGGTCCCGACCCCGTCCTTGTTGCTGTGCGACCAGCGAGGCTCCATCCCGGGCGCTCCGAACGCGACCCGGTCCCCGCGGGGCTCCACGACGATCCTCCGAACCCCTCCTGAGACGCGGGCGACCTTCAGGCTTGCCGGAACCCCGGCCCGGTCGGGTGCCGCCCGTCGGCCTTTTCCCACCGACCGGCTTCCGAACGGCGTGGAACTCCTCGCCCTCGTGCTCCTGGTGATCCTGACGGGTATCGCGGCCGGGCTCGTCGGCTCCCTGACCGGCCTCGGCGGCGCGGTCGTCGTCATCCCCGTGCTGCTGATCGGTTTCGGCACGCCGTTCCCGATCGCCGCCGGGGCGGGGCTCGTCACCGTCCTCGCCACCTCCTCGACGACCGGGGCGGTGTACGTCCGGGACCGGTTGAGCGACCTGCGGATCGGGATGTTCCTCGAGATCGTCACGGTCCCCGGGGCGCTCGTCGGGGCGACCCTGACGGTCTTCCTGACCCACGCCGACCTCGATCGCGCCCTCCTGATCGCGCTCGGGGCGGTGCTGCTCGCCACCATCCCGGGGGTCCTGCGGCGCCGTCATACGGACGCCCTCCCCGTCGGGGAGCCGGACGCCCGGTCGGCGCGACTCGGTCTCGAGGGCTCGTACGTCGACGAGACCGGCCGTTCGGTCCCCTACCGGGCCGCCCGCACCGACCCCGCCCTCGGGGTGGCGTTCGGGGCGGGCGTCGTCTCGGGCGCGTTCGGGATCGGCGGCGGGGTGTTCAAGGTCCTCGCGATGGAGCGGTACCTCCGCCTTCCGATGAAGGTCGCCACGGCGACGAGCAACTTCATGATCGGCGTGACCGCGGCCGCGGGCGCGGGCGTGTTCCTGGCCGCCGGGTACATCGATCCGTATGTGGCCGCTCCGGCCGCCATCGGGACGACGGCCGGTGCCCTGATCGGCAGCCGCATCCTGCCGGGCCTCCGCAACCAGACCGTGCGCTACCTCTTCCTTCCCGTGATCGCGGCCCTCGCGCTCGAAACGATCCTCCGGGGGCTGGGGGTCGCATGAGCGCTGCGGACGACCGGCCCGGGCCGGCAGGACCGCGACCCCGCATCCCCGACGAGGCGTACGCCCGGATGGCGCTCCTCCTCCGGGCCGGCGTGATCGCCTCGCTCGCCGTCCTCTTCGCCGCGATCGGGACGGACCTGGCGGAGCACCCCCACGCGACGTGGACGCCCTCCGAGGCGAACCCGGCGGATGGGTTCCTCAGCCTTTCGGGACTCAGCGCCGGCCTCGCGGCCGGCTCGCCGGTCGCCTTCCTCACCCTCGGGATCCTCCTCCTCCTGGCCACGCCCCTCCTGCGGGTCCTGGCCGGGCTCTACTACTTCGGGCGCCACGGCGAACGGACGATCGCCACGATCGCGCTCGTCGTGTTCGTCCTGTTGCTGGTCGGGCTCTTCGTGGTGGGGCCGCTGGTCCGCTGACCCGGACGCGCTCACCCGCCGGCGGCGGCGATCGCGTCCCGCACCGAGGCGACGGTCCGCTCGGCGAGCGACCGGGCGGCCGCCGGTTCCTTCGCCTCGGCCACGACCCGCAGCAGCGGTTCCGTGCCGGACGGTCGGACGAGGACCCAGCCCCCGTCCCGGTAGACCTTGAGCCCGTCGATCGTGACGACCCGTTCGGCCCCGGCGCGGAGCGCCTCGGCCACCCGCGCGAGCACGCCGTCCCGGACGGCGACGGGACAGGCGATCCGCTCCTTCACGACCGCGTAGTGCGGGATCTCCCGGAGGAGCTCGGGGAGCGGCCGCCCCTCCCGGGCGATCAGGTCGAGCGTCGCCGCCGCGCTCATCGCCCCGTCCCGGGCCACCTGGAACGCGGGGAAGATGAGACCTCCGTTGTCCTCGCCGCCGAAGACGGCGTGGCGGAGCTGCATCTCGCGGGAGATCGCGGGGGAACCGACCCGGGTGTAGGTGACGGTCCCGCCGAACGGTCGCACGGCGTCCTCGACGGACTGGGAGGAGGAGACCGAGGTGACGACGATCCCTCCCTGGTGCCGCTCGACCGCGTCCTTCGCGAGCAGGGTGAGCATCTCCTCGCCGGCGACGTAGCGGCCCGTGCTGTCGACGAACACGGCGCGGTCGGCGTCCCCGTCGTGGGCGATCCCGAGGTCCGCCCCGACCGCGGTGACGGTCCGCTTCAGGTCGGCGATGTTCGCCTCGGTCGGCTCGGGGAAGTGGCCCGGGAAGGTGCCGTCGACCTGCCCGTTGATCGTCACGACCCGACAGCCGAGCCGGCGAAGGAGGGTGGGGCTCGTCACCGCCGACGCGCCGTTGGCGCAATCGAGGACGACGGTCAGCTTCCGGGCGGCGATCCGGGCCCGGTCGACCAGGGCGAGGATGCCGTCGAGGTACCGCGCGGCGCCCAGGTGGTCGGGGGTGATCTCCCCGACGCGGTCGTACGGCACCGACGAAACGGTGCCGCGCTCGACCGCCGCCTCGATCGCCTCCTCGAACTCGCGGGTCGCCTCGAGGCCGTCGGCCGCGATGCACTTCACGCCGTTGAACTCGGGGGGGTTGTGCGAGGCGGTCACGATGACGCCGAGCTCCGCGCCCACCCGCGGGACGCTGTACTGGATCGCGGGGGTGGGGAGGAGGCCGAGCTCGACGACCCGGTGGCCGCCGAGCGCGAGGGTCGCGGAGACGATCCGGGAGAACGCGACGCTGGACGTCCGACCGTCCCAGCCGACTGCGATCGGCCGGCGGGGAGGAACGACCGAGGCGATCGCCGCGGCGACCCGCGTGACGAACGGGGCCGTCAGCGCTCCGCCGACGACCTCCCGGATGCCGTTGGTACCGAACAGCCGCGTCACGGCGCGCCCACCATCCTCGAGACGACCGGGCGTATATGACGGACAAGGGTTATTCCCGGCGGGGTCCCTGCCCGGGGGTGGCCCCTCCGCGGTGGATCGTCGACGAGATGCTCGGCCGGCTCGCCCGCTACCTCCGCTTCGTCGGGTGCGACACGCTCTATCTCCGGGGGGCCACGGACGACGAGATCCTCGCCCGGGCCCGGACCGAGGGCCGGGTCGTCCTGACGCGCGACCGGGAGCTCGCGCGGCGCGCCCCCGCGGCGCTGAGGATCGAGAGCCCCTACCTGCGGTTCCAGTGGGCCGCGGTCCGAGCGGCCTGGCCGGACCTGCCGGCCGAGCTCCGGTTCGAACGATGCACGGTCTGCAACGGAACGCTCGCTCCGTACGAGGTCGGCACCGACCCGGAGCGCGAGGCCGGGCTTCCGAGGGAGCGCGTCGCCGGCGGCCTCGACGTCTGGGCCTGCGCGGCGTGCGGTCACCTGTACTGGGAAGGGTCCCACACGGCGAGGATCCGGGCGCAGCTCGCGGCGTGGTCCCGGGAGGCGACCCCGTGATCCCCGCCTACGTGGAGCTCTCGGGAGAGGCGCCGGAGCTCGCGCGGGCGGAGGCGATCTCGGCGGTCGAGGCCCTCGGCGGCCGCGGGGGTGCGTCCGACCTCGACCCACTGGTCGCGGTGGAAGTTCCCGACCGGGCGTCGCTCGGCCGTCTCGCGGGCCGTCTGGCCCTCGCCCGCCGATGCCTCGTCGTCGTGGGCCCGGAGGGGCCGCTCGCGTCGGCGCTGGCCGCCGAGGGGTCGGCCGGGGCGTCCGCGGTCTTCCGTCGCCTCGGCCGGTCGCCCGGCGCCGCCGACGCCTCCGTGCTCACGGCCGGCCGGCTCTACCGGTCGGCGGGGGGCGCGATCGACCTCGAGCGGCCCGCGCGCCGGTACTGGCTCGCTCCGCGCCCGGACCGCGACGACGCCCTCCTCCTCGAGGTCGCCGCGGTCGACCGCGCGGAGAGCGCGACGCGCCGGATGCCGCTCCTACCGTTCCAGCGGCCCGTCTCGTTGCCTCCCCGCCTCGCGCGCGCGGCCGCGAACCTCGCCCGCCTCCGCCCCGGGGACCGGGTCGTCGACCCGTTCCTCGGAACGGGGGCGCTCCTGGCCGAGGCGGCGCTCCTCGGGGCCCGGGCCTACGGCCTCGACCGCGACCCCGCGATGATCCGGGGGGCGCTGCGCAATTTCGCCCACCTCGGGGTCGACGCGGCGCGGATCGTCGAGGGGGACTCGGGGGTCGTCGACTTCGACGAGCCGGGCCTGCGGTTCGACGCCGTCCTGACCGACCCGCCGTACGGCCGCTCCTCCTCGACCGGCGGGGAGGACCCGTCCGCGATCGTGGAGCGGGTGCTCCCGAGGTGGGGCGAGCGGGTCCGGGCGGGAGGCCGCCTCGTCGTCGTCACGCCCTCGGGGGCCCCGCCGCTGCCGGCCCCCTGGGAGATCCGGATCGCGGTGCCGGTCCGGGTCCACCGGAGCCTCACGCGGGAGTTCCGGGCGTACGAGCGTCGCCCCTAGGGCGGCGTGACCAAGAACTCCGTCTGGGCGCTTCCGCCGGTGCTCGGCGGGCAGAGCTCGTGGGCGGAGAGCGCGATCTCCACGGCGAGCGCCCCCTGGGGGTTCGAGAACCCGACCGCGACCGACCGGGAGGAGGTCCCCCCGATCGTCACGTACTCCGACGCGGGGAGCTGGGGGGAGGCGCCCGGCGGCACGGTGACCACGGCCCCCCCCGGCAGGAAGAACGTCCAGTTCGCCGACGCGGCCCAACCGGCCAACGCCGTGTCGTTGAGGTACGCGGTCCCGTTCGCCGTACGCACCGTCACGTTCACGACCGAGAGGTCGAAGACGAACGCGTGGGCGACGGGATCCTGGTTATCGACGACCACCGACAGGTTCGCCGCGATCCCCCCGGGAGGGGGCGCCGGGTACTCGATCGCCTGGGGGGTCAGGCCGATGCTTCCCTGCGGCAGCTGGATCGGGACGACGACGAACCCCGTGACGAGCACGGCGGCGACGACGGCCCCGAGCGCGTACCGCTTCCGGTCCAGGGGGGAGACGTCGTTCAGCGGGGGCGGGTTCCGCAGCCCCATGATGATCACGAGCACGCCGAAGAGGAACCACCCGACGTAGAAGATGCTCAGTCCGAACAGGGCGAACGCCGCCGCGTAGCTGACGTACCGCGCCCGGTCGCCGAGGAGCGCCCGGAAGACGCGGCCTCCGTCGAGCGCCCCGATCGGCAGGAGGTTGATCGACGTGACGAGGATCCCGACCCACCCCGCGAGCGCGAGCGGGTGGACGGTGGCGGCGGACGAAGGGAAGAACAGGCCGAACAGCGACCAGAGGAGGGACGGCGAGAAGATCTCGTGGCCGTAGTTCAGCCCGAGGATCGTCGGCGCGCAGTAGCTCGCGGCGAGGACGGGCGCGTGCTCCGACAGATAGAGGCCCCCGAGCGAGATCGGGATCGACGCGACGAACCCGGCGAGCGGCCCGCCGGCCGAGACGTCGAACAGCGCCTTGCGGTCCGGGAACGGGTCCCGGATGCTCACGAACGCCCCGAACGTGCCGAACGGGAGCGGCGGCGGGACCGGCAGGAAGAACGGCAACGACGCGTCGAGGTGCCGCCGACGGGCGACCCAGTAGTGGGCGAGCTCGTGGAGCCCCAGGATCGCCATGATCGGGAGCGCGAAGTACAGCGCGCCGTTGGCGACGTCCAAGAGGGTGAGCGCGGCGGCGCCGACGTACGCGAGCCAGATGAGCGCCCCGGCGAAGACGGTCGTCGCGAGGGTCGCGGCGAGGAGCACGACGTTGACCCAGAGGCCCCGACGGCCGGTCCTCGGCCGGCGCACGACCTCGATGAAATCCTCCCCGGATTCCCGGTGCAGGAGCGGAACGTACCCCTGCGCGCCCAGCTCCCGGCGGAGGGCGTCGAACTTCGCCTCGAGGGTCTTCGGATCGACGTGCACGGCGAGCAGGAGCGACTGCGGCGCCACCCGCGTCTCGTAGACCGGGAACTGGGTCGCGACGGCCGAGCGGATCCGCTCGAGCTCGGTGCCTCCCGAGCTCGGCAAAGGGCCTCGGCCCGAGGCCATCCCCTACGCTCCCGCGGGGGATTCCCCGGCGGACTTGCGGAGGCGCCGGGCCCGCTCCTTCGAAGTGAAGCCGGTCGCCGCCTCCAGGAACCGGTTGTACCGCGCGATCGTGTCGCGGGCGACGTCGTTGGCCACCTTCGGGTTCATCGTCACCTCGATCGCCAGCTCCCGCCGGTCGGCGCGCGCCGACAGCCGGACGATCGCCCCGAACGACGTCCAGGCCGATTCCCCGTCGACGGTCGCCGAGCCGAAGCTATCGCGGAGGAGCCGCTCGAGCGCGCCGGCGGCCAGGTTGCCACGGTGGCTCGTCCGGACCGGATACCGTTGCACGGCGCCGGGAACGAACGCGTCCGCGATAAAACCTCTGCCGGCGGGGAGACCGGCGCGTCAGACCGTCTCGAGCTCGAACGATACGCGGTAGCCGCGGAGCTGCCGGGTGATCTCGTCCGAGAGGTCGAGGACCTGCTCGCGGGTCGCGGACCCCTGCCAGTCGTAGACGAAGTCGTAGTTCCCGTGCGTCGGGGAGAACCCGCACGAGAGGAGCCGGTCGGCGACCTCGGACGGCTTCGCTCCCTCGCTGTTGAACGAGAGGCGGAGGTAGGTCTCCATCGGCACCGGGAGACGCGGGCCGTGTCAAAGGGGTTTCGGCCGACCGGGTCGCAAGAGGCGCCCGAGCCCCCGCTCGAGCTCGACCCGCGTCCGCCCCTCGATCGTTCGGGGGTCGAGCGCCACGGACGGGGAGCGCTCGACGGCGGTCCATCCGCCGCCCGTCCGGCGGACGAGGCCGATCCCCAGGTCCCGGCCGGCGACCGCCCGTCCGGCGAGCGCTCGGGCCCGCGGTCCCGGGCCCGGGGCCCGGCGCGGCCAAGGCACGGCCACGAACCGGACGCGGGCGACGGGGATCGCCCGGCGGACCGCGCGGGCGGCGGCCGTCCGGTCCTCCGGGCGCGCCGTCGCGATCCCGACCGAGATCGGTGCGGTCCTCCGGCCGTTCCGGTCGATCTCGCCCTTGCGGACCCGCCGGGAGCTCACCGGGCCGAGATCGTCCGCCAGGACGAGCGGAACGACGACCACCGTCACCGGCCGCAATCCCCGCCGGCGGCGTTCGGCGTTCACCTCCGCCGCCGCCGCGGCCGTCTCGGCGGAGACGACGAGGGCGCCGATCCCCTTCCCGACCGATCCGCCGAAGCGGTCGGCGAGCGGGACGATCCGCCACGACCGACCGGGGAAGTGCCGGACGAGCCACCGGCGCAGCGCGCGCGAACGGACCGCGTACGGCCGGACCGACCCGCGGTGCGGCTTCCGGAGGTGGCGCACGAACGCGTCCGTCGTGAGGCCGACCGAGACCCGCTGCCCCGCCCGGAACGCCGCGGCGAGGAGCGCCGCGTGCCCGACGTGCAGCCGGTCGAACGTCCCGCCCAGCCCCGCATGGCGGTAGCGCGCCATCCGGGCCCCCTACGCGAACACGTGGGTCAGGAGGAGCAGGAGCAACAGGGCGGCCGTTCCGTAGAGGAGGTAAGTGAAGTTGCGGCGCGCGCGGAGGCGCCGGTCACGCTCGTCCCGGCACGTCGCGCTGCACGTCTCGTCCTCGGGCGCGCAGACCCGGCCGCAGACCTTGCAGTGACGGTGCTCGTCGCTCGAAGGCACGGCCCGGGTTCACGCGGGTCCGGCCCTTTAGCTTATGCGACGCCCGAGGGCGCTACGGGGCAGGACGGCGCAACCGGCGGCGTTCCGGGGGCTCGGCGACGTCGGCGGCGGTCCGGGTCTCGCCGCCCGTCGCCGGGTGGCCGTACGGCGCGGTCGCCTCGGGAGGGAACGACCCGTCGGAGGCCGGCGGCGGGGGAGGGGGCAGCGGGCGCGCGGCCCGGTGGACCCCGCGGCCGCGGCCCCGCGGCGGAAGGCTGATCGCCCCCTCCTCGCGCGACAGCTGTTGGATCAGGTTCAGCCAGATGCGGCCGTGCTGGGCGACCGCGGTCTCGAGCCGCTCGCGGAGCTGGTCGTTCTCCGCGACGAGCGACGCCTCGACGCGCTGGATCTCCTTCTCGAGCGACTGGCGCAGGTCGCGGATGCTCCCCCCGAACTCCTGCTGGGAGACCTTGAGCCAGGTCTGGCGGACCATCGGGAGGATGTGGTCGTGGACGACCTTCAGCCGCCGGTCGAAGTCGTCGAGCTCCCGGCGGACCGTCCGCTCGATGTGACCGACGTCGACCGCCTGCGTGGGGACGCTCGTCTCCAGGTGATGGATGCGGGTGAGGAGCTCCTGCTGCGCCTCCCGGATCCGGCCCTCGGAATGGGTGACCGCGGAGGCGACGGCCTTCGACTGGTCGGCATGCGCCCGCTCGAGTATGTCCGTCAGCCGCTCGTTGAGGAGGGTGTCGAGGTGCGCCGCGTCGACGGTGCGGGCGAGCGACTGCTCGGTGTCGAGCTTCAGGCGGGCGAGCAGGGCGAGGTACTGTTCCCGCTCCTTCTCGACGCCCTCCCGGAGCTTCCCCTCGACGAACGACTGCATCCGGACCTGGAGGCCGGCGAGCGCTTCGGTCTGGGCCTCCGTCACCTCGCCGAGGCGGGCCTCCCGCTCGAGCGCGACCCGTTGCTCGACCCGTGCCACCCGTTCGTCGACGACCGCGGCGACCTTGTCGCGTTGGGCCGTTCCGGTCGCGACCAGCCGGGTCTCGAGGTCCTTCGAGCGACCCTCGACGAGGACGCTGAGCCGCTGCTCGAGGTCGTGGATCTCGCGGACCGCCCGCTGGGACATCTCGGCCGAGCGCTCCTCGATGATCTTGCGGACGCGCGCCTCGATCTCCTCGCGGAGCGCGCTTCCCTGCTCCTTCGTCTCGGTCAGCTCGACGTCCAGCTGGGCGACGAGCGCGGCGCGCAGTTCCTCCTCCGACTTCGCGGCCCGGGCGTCGAACTGCTCGATCGAGCTCTGGAGCTCGGTCGTGAAGCGGCTCGACCATGCCTCCCCGGCCGCCCGGGCAGCGGCCCCCTGGAGGTCGGCGGACCTTCCCTCGACCGCCGCCTTGACGCGCGCGTCGATCTCCTTGCGGAGTTCGGCGGCGCTTCCCTCGACGGCCGCCTTGAGGCGCGCGTCGATCTCCTTGCGGAGTTCGGCGGCGCTTCCCTCGACGGCCGCCTTGAGGCGCGCGTCGATCTCCTTGCGGAGGTCGGTGGAGCTCCCGTCGACGGCCGTCTTCAGGCGCGCGTCGATCTCCCTGCGGAGGTCGGTGGAACTACCGTCGACGGCCGCCTTCAGGCGCGTGTCGGTCTCCTTGCGGAGGTCGGTGGAGCTCCCGTCGACGGCCGCCTTGAGGCGCGCATCGATCTCCCGGCGGAGTTCGGCGGAGGTTCCGTCGACGGCCGCCTTCAGGCGTGCGTCGGTCTGCTCGCGGAGCTCGGCGGAGCTTCCGTCCAGGGCGGCCTTGAGGCGCGCGTCGGTCTCCTTGCGGAGCTCGGCAGAGGTCCCGTCGACGGCCGCCTGGAGGCGCGCGTCGATCTCCTTGCGGAGCTCGACGGAGTTCCCCTCCACGGTCGACCTCACGCGCTCGTCGACCTCCTTCCAGACGGCGGCGGGGTCGAGCGCCGGTCGGGTCTCGAGCGCGGTGAGGCGCTGGGTCAGCTCGGCCTGGGCCGTCTCGAGCGTGTGCCGGTGGGCGTCGGCCGTCTGGCGGAGCCGGTCCTCGAGCGTGAGCGTGAGCTTCGCCTCCTGGTCCCGGAGCGCGGCCTGGACCCGGGCGTCGATCGCTCCGAGGTCGACCGAAGGGGCCGGGGGCCCCCCCGGACCCGGAACCGGGCGGGTACCGTCCCGGACCATCGACGGGGTCTCCGACGGGCCGGCCGGCGGAACGGGGACGGCGGGGGAAAGCGACGCGATGAGCGACGGGTCGTCGCCCGTCGGCACCGGAACGCCCGCCCCGCTCGAGGCCACGGCGACCTGCGGGGGGGGACGGAGCCAGGCGGGGTGCTGGATCGCCCCCGGGACGGCGGCCGGGGTCGCGGAGCCGGGCGTCGCCGTGCCGGGGGCCAGGGTCGTGGCGACCGCCGCGCCGGGCCGCGCCTGGAGGTACTCGTTCGCCCTCCGCGCCGCCTCGCCGGACATCGGCACCGAGCGGCCCTTCGGCTTGCTCAGAAGGAGCGCCGCCGTCTCCATCGCCGCCCCGATCCGCCACATCTCCTTGCGGTGGTCGCGGCCGGCCTGCCGGTCCCCGTCGGCGAGATGGGTGCCGAGCCGAGGGAGCTCGACGACGTCGACCCGCCGGGCGATCTCGCGGACCTTCTCGTCCTCGTGGTCGCGCACGTACTGGAGCACGAGGGGCAGGGTGTCGCCCTTCTTGCCGGACGTGGGCTTGGTGAGGTCGCGGAGGGTGACGGCGAGGTCCTCCCAGCTCTTCATCCGCTTCTCGTGCCGGTCGCCGGCGGCCTCTCCCCGCGCGACCCGCATCAGGGCGAGGGCGGTCGGGAGATGCTCCGCGAGCTCCGGAAGGTTCACCTTGGGCGCGGGCAGGAAGTACGGGAAGACGAGGAACGCTCCGAGCGCGACCAGGGCCGCGGGCATCGCCCCGACGAGCTCGAGGACCGTCTGGGCGGCGGCGTCCCACTGGTCGCTCGCGACGATCACGACGGGGTCGGTGGTCCCCTTGCCGAACAGGAACCCGTCGCCGACCGCCTGGTAGACCGCCGGGTCCGGTTCCGCCGTCAGGCGTCGGATCTCGCCGCGCCCGTCCATCGTCGCGTGGGCGCGGAGCACCATCCCGCCGAAGTCGCCGCTCGCGAGGAGGTCGGCGGTCGAGAAGACGAGGGTCTTCATGCCGAGCCGGGGGCGGTCCTCGGTGGAGAGGAACATCCGCCCGACGCAGGTGTACCGGTGGCCCGCGGCCGGGTAGAGGAACAGGTTCGGGTAGAACGAGAGCGACTGGGACGGGCCCGGGTCCCAGTAGTCGTGGGTGTCGGCGATGTTGATCGTGAGGTTCCCGACGACGCGGATCGACTCGAGCGTCTCGCGCAGGCCGGGGAAGTCGTCGGGGATCGTCGTGTAGCCCGGGCTCTCCGCCTCGTTGTCGACCTGGCGGCACCAGACGGACGCGACCGGCGCGACCGACCTCGAGGGGGGCGGGTCGAAGCCGGCCATCACGACCCCTTGGTCGCGCGCTTGGCCAGGATCCGCTCGCACGCCCGGGCGAGCGGGAGCGTGGTGTTCACCATCACCGGGACCCCGAGCGTCGGCGTTCCGATCGCGGGCGCCTCCTGCCCGCCCTCGCCGACCAGCATCGGGTGTCCCTCGCCGGTGGACACGGCGCTCGAGATCAGGAACACGTCCTCCTTGGTCGAGATCCCCCGTCCCTCCTGCGCGACGAGGATCGTCCCCATCCCGGCGCCGTCCCGGCGGAGGAGGAAATCGACCGGGTCGAACTGGCTGCGGTAGGTCCGCTCGCGCACGCTGCGGTCGACCTCGCCGTAGAACTCCTTCAGCTTGTCGGCCTTCGAGATCGCGATGACGAGCGGAACGTCGCGGGTCCGGATGAAGCGGAAAACGCCCCGGGCGAGGTTGATCTGCTGGGCCTGGTCGCGCAGGGACGCGAGCGCCGGGGAGAGTAGGAGGATGATCGCGTCGGCCTCCTGGACGAACCGGCCGAGGAGGGTCAGCCCGCGGCGCCAGAGGTCGCGCCGGTCCGGGCGCCAGGAGTCGAAGTGGGGGATCACCCTACAGCTCTTCTCC
>Ga0181527_1000917_pt1 | contig 32161 bp, 32 predicted proteins | sample PEATcosm2014_Bin_30_FD_119762 | JGI IMG/M metagenome (GOLD analysis project Ga0181527, IMG submission 119762) | Peatland microbial communities from MTU Mesocosm Facility, Houghton, MI, USA - PEATcosm2014_Bin06_60_metaG | ecosystem: Environmental > Terrestrial > Soil > Wetlands > Peat | place...
CCTCAGGATGGGATCAACCTTCGGATCAGCGTTCAGGGGACGCGCCGATTCCCACGTCCGAAGCTGTAAAGCTTGAAATTCCATAAGTGCCGTTGGGGCCTTCGTTAAACCCGAAACCCGGATTCCCCTGAGAAAAAGTATTGTCTGTGATTCGACACTGCTGTTTGCCGTTCTTGTAGGCAGTGATGGTATTGCCGACGATCACTGCCTTTACCACGTCACCGGTTGCAACGCCATAATCCGGGCCATGGAGCTCTTTGAGAAAGGTCCAATGGGGTGGCGCGCTTGCTGGGCCGTTCCACGTAGCAATCGCCAGGTAGGGCGAACCGTTTCTCCCGAGAGCACTCCACATGATTTCGTAGCCCGTCGCGTCCTTCGGCGAAGTTCGCAGGCGGATTTCTACCTCTGGATAACCCGAAGGACTTACTTGTCGAACGGTTGCCTGCGCCATTTGATCCGGGCTCCAGGTTCCCGTCAACAGGGCCAGCGCATCGCCAAAACGTTCCGGGCCAGTGGGGCCGAATGCATAACCCGAAATGGTGGAAACACTGGAAATATGCTGGTCGCCTTTAAAACCACACATCGTCTCATGCCAGTGAACACCGGGCGTCCCTGCAGTGATCCATCGGCCGCCTTCGGAAATGAGCGGCTCGGCCTTGGGGAAGTCGGTGGTGTAGCTGGTCGCACGGGCCGTCGTGGGGAGCATTCCCAGAAAACACATCAGCGCTGAGATGACGGCAAGCATGCTTCTTTTGAGATGCTGAAGATTGGCAGGGTTCGCTTTTGAAGAGTCATTGACCAACATAAATTGAGTCGGGTAAGAGGATGGCCTTGCGGCCACCCTCTCCCCTTGGAACCGTACTGGAACCTTTCGGCACATACGGCTCGAGCCGCGACAAAGCCCTGCGCGAGCAGGACCGGTTCCCCACGACCATCGTCGTGGGGCCTTCACGATACAGGCTTGCAGCCTTTTGACCCGACGACGGCATTGGTTTACGCCAATGCTGCGCCGGGCCGGAGGATGCACACGTGGATTGCTCCGCGTTCATTTGCGATTCCCTCCTGCGAAGGTTCTGCCGGCGTTCTCGTGACGCACGACCTGCTGGAAGTCTGCCCGCTTGCGCGGTGAGGTGATGTTCCAACCCCTGTCCGTCCGATTACCGAACGGCATTTGCTTTCTCCAGCGATCCTCTGCCCGCCACCCCCTCAGCCCGCCTTGCGGCGCAACCTGCCCCTGGAGGGGGCGGGATGTCGGGTTTATCACGTTTCGTTTGAGCAACATGAATGATTTAGCCCCTGCCTTTACACCGGCAGCCGTGAGTGTCCGTGTGCCCCGATTCTTAAGCGAGGCAACCGGCTGCTTACCTTTTGGTTTAAGCCTGGTCAGCATCTTTGGCTTATCAAGCATAACGACGCTTGCGGCAGTTTACTTGCATTGGGCATGTCATCCAGCCTGCCCCCCCGACCGCCGTGATGCTGGCAGCCGCAGAGACTCCCTCGCGGTCGTCTCCTCCCTCTTGCGAGGGGGGGTATGTTGTCCCGGCAGTTCCCGACCCGACCGTTGCCAGTCGCGCCGGTGCCGGTGGAGCTACTGCAGACGGAACTGCAGGTTCATCTTATGGTTTTCATCTTGAACGATTACTCAAACAACCTCGTGTCGCACTAAGAATTTGCTTTCTGCGCGCCGGTATGTACTCGACGCTGCGCGGGTGAGAGAGAATTGCTTCTTGGTCTCACCAAGCATGATGCGATACTGGCAGAGCGCCGCCGGGAGGTCAACACTGCCGTTTTGCACCGCCGTTTTGCGCCTTTCCGGCCCGTTTGGGGCCGGCGAGCCGGGCGCCTCCTTGAGGAAGTCCTGACGGGTTCTTGGGCGGGTGCCGCTATCTCATTCACGACCGGGCCAGTGTATTCAGCGAGGAGTTCGGCATGATCCTGGAGGCGGTGGGTATCGAATCGATCCGCCTGCCGGCACGATCCCCCAATTTGAAAGCTTTCGCCGAAAGGTTTGTGCGGAGTATTCGCGAGTCCTGTTTGGACCACCTGGTTCTGATCGGAGAAGCCAGCCTCCAACGGGCGACATCGCAATTCCTGCTTCATTATCACCACGAACGCAACCACCAATCGCTGGAAAACAAAATTCTCCGACCCGAGTTCACGCCGTTGCCGGATGTGGGCGCGATCCAACGTCCAAGTCGACTCGGTGGACTGCTAAACTACTATTACCGGCATGCTGTTTGAAAATCCACCGTGCGCGACTTTCCCGACAATACTGGGCCGACAACACCGGCAGGACCGTCCAGGAATTGAACCAGGAATGGGTGGCCCGGGTGCATGAAGAGCTCGAGAAGCTCAAGAGCAAGGGTTAGCGCCATGGCTCAATTGCCCGGCCGGTCAGCCGGGGCAGGGCCATGTCCCGCCTGCGCTCCTGGCCGACACGCCCAAGGGCGTGATCCAGTTCGTCCCGGACAGCCTCAAGGACGTGCGGGCGAAGGACAATTTTGCCAACACCGCCAGGCTGATTTGCATCGGCTACGAGGTCACCGCTGCGGTCCTCGTGCTCGAAGCCTGGATCAAGATGGCCAAGCTGGACGAAACCCTGGACATGACCGAGCCGCCGTCCGAGGCCTTCGACCGGCGCGAGGCCGTGGTGCTGACCGGCGAGACGGTCGAGCACGGCAGGCGAATGCTACTGCCCATCATCCGCACCGATGCCGGTGGGTTCTTCGGCTTTGGCGAGCACGACGGCCCGCAGTTCGACAATTTCCAGGGCAGGTTCGCTCAACTGCTCCCGCCCAAGCGGCCCAGGGCGGAGGAGAGGGAACTGGCCCGTGCGATGCTGGCGGCGATGGGTGTCACTGAGGGGCGGGTGCGCGGGGTTGGTGGGCGGAATTGACCTCGTGACTGAAAAGGACGGAACGCGCACCGCCGTCCAGTGCAACCCTGGAAGACCTGGAACGTCGGCGTGAAGGCCGTGCGCGAGTTTCTGTTCCACCATCGGGGATGAAAAGCCTGCGGATCTCGGCAGCTAGCTGTAAACGGGCTCCAAATTGATTAAACTGCCTGTTCCCGTTCCGGCTCCTCGCTTTCCGGTTCTGAAGTCAATTCGGCTCCGACCAAGGATTGCAGCGGGGGGATTGCTCGCCTTCGACCCGATCCACCTGCCTCTACCTCCTGTTGCCCCCGCAACGAGAAACGCGCCCAGGGAATCGCCTGCAGTCGCGCCTCCTCGATGGGTTCCCCGGTCACTTCGCAAATCCCATAGGTGCCGCACTCGATGCGCCGAATGGCCTCGAGCACCTCAAAAACTGTCTCCTGCGTCGCACCCGCTGCCACAAAGGCCAGCGTGCGCTGAGTCTCCTCCGTGGCGGCGTCACCGAGATCATCTATTTTGACAGCCGATGGGGCCGGCGAGGAGAAGTTCCGTGCGAGCAACCTGTTGCGTTCATCGATGAGGCGTCGGAAATGAGCGGCCCATTTGGCAGGCACCTTGGGTTTTCGGTTGGAACCTAAAATGTCTGCGGCTGTTGACATGCAGTGGTTATCGGCAAAAACACCACTCCATCAAATCGAATGGAGTGAACCGTGGGGAAAACCTAAACGTCGGCCCAGGGATTCTTCTAACTCGCAGTAGCCACTCGGGCTGGAAGACTGCTGGCTGTCCGTGTCGCCCACTGGGGCAGGCCATCCGGAATGGCGGCATCGAGAAGCGGTTCGGCCAGAAACGGGCGCTGCTGAGGCGGGCCATGCGGCACCCGGCCGAGGACCCCAAGGCCAAGATCGCCAGCGACCATCAGAAACCCGACGGGCTGATGGCGATCGCGCAACTTCAGGTCACGGCGCATCCGCTCGGCCGGATCCTCCTCGTGGCGGATTTGGCCCAAAAGACACTCGCCCAGAGAATCTGATCCCTGTCTGAAATCCGGCGATGCTTGGCGGCAAGTCATTATGGTCTGCAACCTCGCCTTGGTCCTGGCCGTCTCAACCATCGGCGGCTCGGCTGCCAAATACTACGTGGAGGCGCGATCGGGTGACGATACGCGTGACCGGACCGTGCCGAGCGCGGCCTATCGCTCCCCGGAGAAAGGCGTACTGGCACGGCCCCCGGAGCGAGAGCATCCAGGCCGACTGCATCGAGCAGTTTTGCACGCTCTGCGATGCCCATCCACTGGTCCGGCAGCCACCGCCGCCATGAAACTGTCCCTTTGGCCCACCCGCTTGCCTTCCGCCCCAGGCCCCTCCAACGCCCCACGGCTGCACAGACGCTTCTCTTCCCTTCAAAAACCGTCGTGAGCACGAGGTGTCGGGTGCCGATCGGTTGGTCGGCCCGGTCTCATTCTCTGGCACCGCGGTCGGCGGCACGCTTCAAACCCTCAGCCCATTCCGGGACCCGCTCGGCCAGGGTTGCCATCAAGCTTGTCTGCGCGGTCTTCCGGGCCGCAGGACCACAGGCTCGGAGGAACTCCTCCACAACGCGATCGGCCTCCTCGCCTGGAAAATCCGGGGCCCACCCAAGAGCGCCGTCCGATTGAGTGTCCCGCGCCTGATACAGCCCCTCCACAATTCCGGTGCAGACCACTTCGGCGGCGGACACAAACCCCAGGTCCGCCCTCCGTTTCATGTCCTCCACCAGGTCATCGACCGCTTCCTCCAGGAGCTCAACCGCGGCATCACTCGGCCCCACGTAACCCCAGGAATGAGCGCCCGCTCGCTCGTTCAGGGCATCGAGGTCAACACTCGTGATTCGGTCGTGAACGTCTTCCGCGATGTCCTCGATCGACGATGAGGACACGAGCGTGGCGGCGAATTGTTCCGCTTCCGATCGGAGTTCCGCGTGTTTGTCGAGCAACTGATGCAGGATCGTCACCGCTTCTTCAGAGCTGAGCCGCTCAAGCAGACCGGAAGCGGAGGCGCGGCGCGCGGCGCCGGGAACATCCGATTTGGCTGAAGCCTTTCGTCGAGCCATAGTCGAAACCCGTTACAAGCTCATTCGCTGGTTGTGGGAGGATTGCCGAATTTGTCCTATTTTTCAAGGACCGATATTCTCCATCCTTGCACGCCAGGCTAGGGCCGGACTACGACACGCACGTCCTCACTGAAACGGTCGAGGCGATCCAGCGCGTCGTTGATGGCCCCAGCTTCCAGCGGCACGACGCGGGTGATGATGGCTGACAAGTCGAGCTTGCCTTGTCCGGCCCATTCGAGGAGCAGCGGCTCTGGCGTGGTCGAGGCTGGCTGCCGCACGGTGATTGGCCAGCGCCTCAAACAATCTGGAATGCGCTGGTCTGTGCGCGGAGCCAATGCGATTATCGCTCTACGCTGTTGCATCCTCTCCGGTCGCTTCGAGGACTTTTGGGCCTCGCGCAGCCCGTAGCCCCCACTTTTATCTCGTCCACCCTTGCAGCGTGGCAACCGTTGAGCAGTTCCAGCTCGAAATTCGCGTTTGCCCCAGTATTAGCATAGGCATAAGCTCCCGTACATGAGCACAAGACTTGAGAGCACACGCAGGCGAGTACAAAAGCAATGCTCCCTAACCGCAAAGCGTCCAGCAACAGCACAGCTCATGCCAAAAAGCACATTCCTGCTATCAGTTTATGTCTAACAAAAAGAAAGCACTGCGTGAGAGCGGTGAGTTGGGCGATTCTCGAACTTATCGTCGAGACTTTCTCAAAGGCATTGCTGCGGTCGGCGGCGCGTCGGTCATCGCGACGGCGATGCCGAAGACGCTCTTTGCCGCCGGAGCAGAACGGGCGGCGGAATCCGGTTCCGAACGGGCGGCAGGCGCCGTCGCCCCAAAGGCCGCCGCGGGGGCGGAGAAGGTCAAGCGTTTGCGGAAACCGGGCCCTCTGCAGACCGTCAACGGTTGGTATGTGCAGAACGGCAAGGTCATTTGGGGTTACGCTCAGTCCTGCCAATGGTGGGGTGGGTATCGCGGCGAGCCCCACGGATGGTGGACGGACTGCGGCCTGCGCACCTGCATCATCCGCAACGCGCCGGGTCAGGCCGGCCCCAACAAGACCGAGGACCTCGACTCCTTGACCGACAGCATGGTCGAGTGTGGTTTTCCGGGATACGTGCATACGCCTCCGTTGTGGAGGGACCGCCGGCGTGACGCCCATGACGCGCAGCGCCGCCTGAACGGCAACGCCGTTTACCCTCTGCTGGAAATGCCTTGGGGACGAAGCGACCAAGGGCAGGCGTGGGACGGCCTGCCGCGGTATGACCTGACGAAATTCAACCCTTGGTTCTTCCAACGGTTGAAGGACTTTGCGGACCTCTGCGATCTGAAGGGCTGCATCCTGTTCTTCCACTTCTACAATCAGCACAACCTGTTGGAGACACAGGCCCACTATTGCGACTATCCCTGGCGTCCGGTGAACTGCCTCCAGGCGACCGATCTGCCCGACACGACGCCGGCGGCGAATGTCTTCTATGACGTCACCCATCCCGTGCGGCGGGAAATGCATCAGTTGTTCATCCGGCACTGTCTCGACGTCCTGGGCGGCAATCGTAATGTGGTGTTCCTGACCGGGTCGGAGTACACCGGCCCCTTGTCGTTCACGCAGTTCTGGGTGGACACCCTCTTGGACTGGCAGAAACAGAGGGGCCGAAAGGTGCATATCGGTCTGGGGGCTCCCAAAGACGTTGCGGATGCCGTGCTGCAGGATCCCCGTTATCGTCCGCACATCGGCACGATTGACCTCCACTATTGGCATTACGAGCCCGACGACACTCTGGTCGCCGTGCCCGGCGGCAAGGAGATACCCGGTCGCCGGCTGGGCGGGGAGCGGAGCGTCGGCTCCATTCGCCAGCAGGTGAAAGAGTACCGCCGGCAATACGCGGACAAGGCCATTATCCACGAATTCAGCGGTGGAGTGCAGACCATGGCGTTCCTGATGTCTGGAGGGTCCATGATCGTGCGTGGCTTGAGTTATGTTCGCGAATACCCGGCCAGCTACGATTTGCCCCTGGGCTGCAAGGACGTGCTCACGATCTATGATTTCATCCGCGCGCAGGTGGCGGAAGATATCACGCGGATGCGTCCGCTGGACATCATTGGCAAAGACAAGGAGGAGGACGTCTGGTGTCTGGGAGAGCCGGGCCAGAGTTACCTCATCTACATGCCGCGAGGTGATCTGGGGTTCCGGGTGGACCTCTCCGAGGCCCCGGGCACGTACCAGGCCAAATGGGTCGGCATGGACCTGGGTAAAATCTTCGACGCCTTCGAGGGCTCGGTCGAGGGAGGCCGCGTCTTGTCCCTGAACGGACTGGACTGGAGACCGTGGCTGCTGTGGCTGAAAAAGCGGGAATGATGACACTATGGAAGCGATCATGTCTGACAAGAAGAGAACATTGTGTGACAGCGGCGAGCGGGGCGATTCTCGGGCTCATCGTCGAGACTTTCTCAAAGGCCTGGCGGCGGTGAGCGGCGCGTCGGTCATCGCGGCGGCCATGCCGCCGAGGGCCGCCGGGGCCGAGCCGGCCGCCGGGACTACCCCCACCGTGGCTCCGGCGACGAACGCGCCCCCGAGCACAAAAGACACTTTCGGCATCAAGCCCAGGGAAATCCCCTTTGCCCCCGCGTCGCATGCGGACAAGGACACCGGGCGCCGCGTGACGCGGCTCTTTCCGGCTGGCCAGCAGGCCTGCCATGCCTACTTCACCTCCACCTCCTACGACGGGGCAGGGCGGCTGGTGCTCAGCGCGCAGGTGGACGGTCGCTATCAGTTGGTCCGCGCCGACCTGCGCCGCGGCACGTTGCAGTGCCTGACGGACCTGTCCGCGATGCGGGCGCATTCCTTCTGCGTTTGCCCGGCGAAGGATCTGGCCATCGTCAATGACGGAGGCAGATTCGTGCGCGTGGACTTGGCCACCGGCGCGTGCAAGACAATCCTCTCCGCCCCCAAGGGCTTTAATCTCGGTCTGCCCACCGTGGACGCCGCCGGCAAACGCATCGCCTTTGTGGTTGCTCAGGAGATGCCCGGGCTGCCAACGGCGAACGTCATCTACTCGGGCATGCCCCAGACTTTCTATTCCCGGCCCCATTGCTTGATCGTCACGGTCAACCTGGATGACGACTCGACCGCCGTGGTCTGGGGGGAGACGGAATGGATCAGCCATGTGTTGATCAGCCCGGTGGACCCGGACACGATCGTCTTCTGCCATGAAGGCGGCAACCTGGCCGACAACCGGCTGTGGGTGGTGGATGCCCGGCCCTATCGAAAGAAGCACGCCAAGCGCCTCTACCCGGAGAAATATGAGGAATGGCTCGTGCATGAGTACTTCTGCAAAGACGGCACGGTCGGCGTCCAGATCACCGAATACGACCCCTCCGACGCGACGCAATACGCCAGCAAGGCGATCTACACCGGCATTCTGTTCCTAAAGACGGACGGACGCGTCGTCGCCAGGTACAAGCTGCCGGGCTGGCGCTGCGGACACATGCAGTCGAACTCCGGTAACAGCGTCATCGTGGGGGATGGCTATCTGCCGAAGCCGGATTCCAACTGGAAGGAAGGGGGCCAGTACTTGTCCCTGAACTATCCGGAGGGCGACCGCCTGCGCGTGGAGCGGCTCTGCTATCATGGCACGTCCTGGCGCACCCAGGAGTCCCACCCGCATCCCATCTTCTCGCCGGACGACCGGCAGGTCTTGTTCAGCGCCGAAGTGGAGGCCTCCAACAGCGTTTACGTGGTTGACCTATGAAGGCGATCCGATCGGAGGGAAACATGGCCCAGCTCTTGGGCAACAGAGAAAGCCGCGGATAGCACAGCAATACCGCCAGCAAGGCGGCGCCGGCGGCGGGTTTCAGCACTTCGATTTGGGCCAGGTGGCGGACGCGATGGCCAGGGGGCTAAACGGAATCAGGGCGCTTGTTTGCCGTCAGCGTTATCGAGCAGGATGCGGCCATCACCTGGTGGGATGAGGAAACGAGTGCCGGTCTGGCCAGTCAGCGTGTCTTTGGCGGGCTGATCAAGAATCACCTCATAGGGCGATTGGGCGCCGGGCAAATTGGCCACTACCAGCGCCGTGTCATAGCGGCGTTGCCAGACATGGTCATTGACCCGCTGGGCGTTGCCTTTGGGTTGGCCGATCTTGACATCAAACTCGGCATACCAATCGTGCTGGTGCGAGGTGCTGTCGGAAAAAAGGTAATAGCAGTCGCCGAGGCAGAGCGCAAAACAGAGGCTCCAACGACGCGCGGCCGGGTCGCGCGGCCGTTCCTGGCCCCGCAATGCATCATTAGGCCAGCCGGCCCGGTCCCGGATTTCCTCGAAGCGTTCGACGACACTGACGCGCGGGGTGCGGAGCAACGCCTGGGTCTGCTGCATCTTGCGGATGCACTCGTCCCATTCCGTGCGCCGATGGCTCCAGCCTGATTCGTACATAATGCCGTTCAGCCAAGGGGCGAGCCAGTCGTAGTTGCCGACATCGTAACCACAGTTGGCCAGGATCAGGAACTGGTCGCCCACCGCCGCCCGCACGGCCTTCAGCACTTGGAGCCAGGGTTCCTTTTCCAGGCGCAGGTTGTCATAAAAGACGCCATCAAAGCCCACTTCCCGGCAAGCCACGGTTTGGCGGACCACCTTCCGTTGATACTCGGGATTGGACCAATCCATACGGTGGGTGCCGGGCCAAAACTGCTGGCGCTGGCCGTTCTTTCGCAGCCACCAGGGGTGATCTTCCGGCAGTGAGGAATCCGCATATTCATAAAAGGACTGGTCGCACAGAATAATGACTGAGGGGTTCAGACGGCGCAAATCAGCCAGTTGCTGGCGTGCTGCCGCCATGGAGTCCGCAGTGAAGCCGTCCGCCAATCCCAGCGGAGTGCGGTTGGGCTTGAGGCCAAAGCGTCCGGCACTGGTCATGATGAGGTTGTGCCGGACCATCCCCTCCGCCGAACGGTCATTGCGAAGACTCGCCCACAGCATGGCCACTCGGGGATAAGAGACCGCGGCCTCCAGGTCCATGCGGCAAACAAACAGACCACAACAAAGCAGACTGCACCAGGTGGCCAGGCGTGGGACGATCAACTCAGTCAATTTCGGCGGTTTCATACTTGCGGAAGCTATTAATGGTCCAAAGCCATGTTGGACAACGTTCCATCATTCATTGCCTGCTTCGGGAATGGAAGCAATACATTTGGGCAAGGTTCTTCTTCATGCTTACCCCTCAGTTGCGCTCCAGGCAGTGGATTTTCACCACGGGCGCCAGTTCCCTCAGGCCCGATCTTCGCATCAGCTCGGGAAGTTCACGGGAATCAGTCCATTGACCCAGGGTGTTCTGTCCAACCCTCAGCTCCGCTGTCGAGGTCACGAGGATGCCGGGCATGGCGCAGCCGGCAATAGTGTTGCCGGAGATCGCGATGCTGCGATGGGCGCCGGCGGGAGCGACGCTGCCGTTGCCGCCGGAGGCCTCGACGCGGATCGGGACGGGGCCGCAGTTCAGGATGGAGTTACCCGTGATGGTCAGGTCGCTGCTGCTCCCGGCCTCGAGCCACCAATATTCCGGGGACACCAGAATCGCCGACATCCAGCAGCCCTCCAGCCGGTTGCCGGTGATTTCACCGTGGCTGGCCTTGATGAGAATGCCGCGCGAGCGGTTGAAGCCGAAACTGCAGTTGCGGACGACAAAGTTGTTCCCCACCCGCCGCGCGGAGCACAGGATGCCGCCGCGGGTTATGGCGACCTCGCGATCCAGCGTGACGGTGAAGGCGTCGCCGAGTCCACGACCGCTTTTCAAGTTGGCGTCGGGAGGTTGGCGGGCGAGGAACGCCTTTTCATCGTCGTGGATGGAGCCAGCCGGGTCGATGGCGACCGCGACGGCATCCGGCCCAGGCAGGTTGGGGATGACCTGGATAAGCTGCTTCACTGCCTCGTCGCTGAGCCGTACCTCGGTCCATTTGCCGTTGGGGGTGGGAACGCACTGGTGCCAGTACAACTTCGGCTGGCAACCAAAGCATCGCCCGATCAGAAGCTCAATTCCCTCTTTATTTGTTTAGGCATGCATTGGAGCTTTTGGTGCCGCTGAATCCCTTCTCCACCTCGTCAATCCAGAGGCAACAGGGGGCTATTGCTTCTGCAGTTTGGATGACAGCGCGGAGGTTGGACTCTGATTGACCCACAAGACCGGCGAAGATTCTCCCGGCGTCCAACTTCAAGAGGGGCACGCCGAAAACCCTGGCTGTGGCTTTGGCCGTTAGACTTTTGCCAGTGCCGGGGATGCCGATGATGAGCAGGCCCTTTGGTGTGGCAGGCCGTATTCAATGGCTCACAACGCCACCGCGCTTACACCTCCCGCGCTCGGCGGCTAGCTATTTCTCCGCTTCCCTCGCTCTGCACGCTCCCACACTCTCACGCTCCACACGCGCCAGCTACTTCGGCTCCTCACGATACGGGGTCTTTGCTTCGTAAAGCTTGAGGCGCGAGGCATAGTCCGGCTCGGAGTTCGGATCCCGGAGCAGCGCTATGGCCTCCTTCTGGATGGCCGCCGCCTGCTCCAAATCCCCTGCCTCCGCGTGGGCGGCGGCAAGCGTGTCCAGGAAACTGGCGTTGGTCCGCCGGGTCGCCGCGACTGCCTTTTGGGCGAATTCCAGGGCGAGCGCGCCGTTTCGCACGCTGGCGTTGGTTGAAGTGGCGAGCATCCAGGCGAACGTGTTTTGGGCGGAAGGGAGCCCTGCATCGGCGGCCTTCCGGTACCACTTGATGGCCTCGACGCTGTCTTGCTCGACACCTCGGCCCGTGGCATACAAGCGGCCGACATCGCCTTGGGCATACACGTTTCCCTTCTGGGCGGCCTGGAGGAACCACTTGAACGCCTCCACTTCATCTTTGTCCACCCCGCTGCCGCTCAAATAGACGTGCCCCAACCAGTGCTGCGCGACCGGGTTGCCCTGCTCGGCCGACTTGCGGTACCACCTTGCGGCCTCGATGTAATTTGTCTCCACCCCTCGGCCATACGTATACAGCCAACCCAAATCAGATTGCGCGTCGGCGTCGCCCTGGTCTGCTGCTTTGTGCCACCACCTGGCCGCTTCGGCGTAGTCGCTCGGGGAACCTGGCTGCCCCGGGCTCGCTCCCTGTTGCTCCTTCGGCGGCGGCTCCGGCGCTTCAAGGTACACCGTTTCCAGGCCCTGGCCGCTGGCGTACAGGTGGCCCAAAAGATGTTGGGCGGGGGCGTATCCGTTCTCCGCCGCCCGGCGGTACCACCTCGCCGCCTCGGCGTTGCTCCGCGGCACGCCCAAGCCTTGAGCGTAGAGCCTGCCCAGTTCGTATTGTGCCTGGGTGTGGCCCTGCTCCGCCGCCTTGCGATACCACCCCGCCGCCTCCGCGTAGTCCTGCCTCACGCCCATTCTCTTGGCATACAACCTGCCGAGCCGGTGTTGTGCCTCGGCGTCTCCTTGCTCCGCCGCCTGGCGCTCCCTTTGTTCCTCCGGAGACCGTGCCGACTGCGCCGGAACCGTGGCGGAGCCGCGCGCCGGCGGTAGTGGCGGGTCAAGGGGCCTGCTCAACAGCGCGACACGAGATTCCTCTTCGGTTGCGCGCCACACACGGGCGACTACCACGAGGACAATCCAGGCGACTATCAGTACGGAGACCACCCACAGGACGCGTCTCCCCGGCGCGAGGCGAGCGGTCTCAGGTCTCGGCTTCGCGGACGGTGTGGGGCGCGTCGAACCAGGCGAGGTCGTCGCCCATGGCTGCGGAGGTGGCGAGCTGGCGGGCGCGCTCACCCCCAGTTCTGGAAAAGCGGAAGCCGCCTTCCTTTCGGTGGTGCCGGCCGCCTGGATCAGAGTGCCGGGAGCGATGCGGCCCTCTGTCACCCACGCGCGGATCGTCGCGAGGTCAGCCGGACCGTACTCCCGGCCGTCGTTCCCGATGACCTTGTAGGCGTTCATCCGGGTAAAAATGGTTCACTTTCGCGGCACGGGACAAGGCACCATGTTAAACCACCAGGCCATAAGAGGCAAAGGCTTTTTCCGACATGCTCAAATATCTGCGTCTGGGCAACCTGCTGGTCCATTGGGAGGACTACCTCAAGCTGGCCGCTGACAAGAACTTCTCCCACGCCCGGTGGCTCACTCACGTGCTCGAGCAGGAGTACCAGCGCAAGCGCGAGAACGCCCGCCAACTCCGACTCAAGCACGCCCACCTGCCCGAAATCCTGGTCATCGATCGCTCGGATTATAGTAGCCGAGCGCCGGCTGCCCCCACCAATAAGTGGCAAGCGCGGTCTGCATGATGGGATTGTCCGCCCAGGGATCGTGCGGGTTCGTAAACGGGTGGGCACTGATCCAGGCGCTCACATCCCAGTTGGTGCCGGAACCGTAATCGGGGTTTTGATGCCAGAGAAAGTACAACATGCCGACGGGCCGGTCCGTGACCGGGCTGCCGCAGGGCCAGGTCCGGCAGTGAACGATTCAGGGCGTCGGTCGCCACCCACGTGTCCTCCATGAAGTCCACCATCGGCGCCCCGGTGGCAAAACTATAAACCGTGCCTTTTGTGGGCGTGCCGTTCGCCGCCACGCCGTCCACACGCCAGCAATCGGTGGTGTTGGGCTGGAGATTGCTGAGGTTCAAAGTGAGACTGCCGGTGCGGCCTTGGTAAATTCCCGCCGTGTTCGTCGTGGCCGCGGCCACTGCGTTGGAAACCGTGCCGAGATAAACGTCATAAGCCGTCGCGCCGGGAACCTGCAGCCAGCCCAACGCCAGCGGCGAGGTCAAGTCCATCGGCACTTCCTGGCCCTCCGCGGGGTTCAGTTTGCCGTTCAAGACATCGAACAAGACATAGCCCGGCGTGCTCGTATCCACTATCACGGTCCTGCCGAGCGGGATGACGCCATTGGTCAAACCGTTCAACGCGACCGAGCCGGAATACTGAAAACCCGGAACTCAGACAGCAGAAGTGGGGCCTGTTCGTAGGCGATGAGCCCTACGGCTTCGTGCATGCGGCCAGCGAGCAGGAGGCGCTGGACCGCGTGGCCGCCGTCGGGAAGCCCTTCCGGGCGGTCCTCGCGCCGGATCAAGGGTGATCCACCAAGGGGCCGGACCCCGGCGGGGCCGCCCTTTTTCTTTGGTGGTCTGGCGGCGCCGAGGAGGGCAGGGACCGGTGCCCCCTTTCACCCCTGGGACTAGTACCCGAGGACAGGAGCACCCACCACAGGCAACGCGTTCCGATTCCTGTAAATCCTCGAAACGCTCGATTAGGCTCCGCTGTGGCCGGGTGGTAGCCTTCCGGCCACTTTCCCCCTACGCGCACCGCCAGCTGAGTGCGCTCCGCCCCGTGGTCAGAAACACGCCAGCGGTAGCGGCGCTCGCAAGCTCGCTGGCACCCCACTCGCAGGCTCGCGGGACCCAGCCGCTGTCATGCTTCTGAAAAGACGTGCTGGCGAGTGGTGTGGTGGGTGCGGTTGAAAGCACCTGCCAGAGACAGAAAACCACAAAACGAAAGGTTCAAGTTATGTTCAGTGACCGAAGCACAAGCAACACAATCGAAATCACCGACAGCGAAATCCGGGGCACCGCGCCGTCCGTATTCGCCGAGGCACCAATGCCGGGAGCGTCGAACCGCTACACATTTTTGCCCACGGGGCAGATCCTGTCCGCCATGCGGCAGGAAGGATGGAAGCCGGTTGAAGCCCGGCAAATGGGCGTCCGCCGCCTGGACCACAGCGGGTTTCAGAGGCACATGGTCCGGTTCCAGCGCCGGGACCTGGCTGCCGAAGTGGGCGACTACGCGTCCGAGGTTATCCTCCTCAACAGCCACGACCGAAGCTCTGGCTATCAGATTCACGCCGGTCTGTTTCGCTGGGTTTGCAGGAATGGCCTAATGTTCGCCGACAGCCTCATTCCGAGCGTGCATGTCCGCCACACCGCGCACGAGCTGCCCGAGATCATCCGGGCCAGTTTTCAGATTCTGGAGCAGTTGCCCAGGCTGGCCGACAGGGTTGCCGACTTCCGGGCGTTCAACCTGGCCGACGCAGTAGCCCAGGACTTCGCCCCCGCCGGCCGCCTTGGAGACACGGTCCGAGGCGACCTCTCCAAACCGCGCCAAACGAAAAAGCGACATGGACGCTACGAAATCAAAGGACCGAGGGCACTGCGGACTACTGCAGCCGTTTCCGCCAGAGCGGGTCAGGAGGCTACTGCTCAACCTCAAATCCCGCCTCGGCTGGGCAGAAGGCCGGCCCTTGAGCTTTGAGGACCGGAGCCCCATTGCGGGCCGTCCCGCCCACTCACTGGCGTCGTGGTGCGAATCCGGCGAGGCCCACCAAATCCAGGCCCTGTCTGTTGGCCTCGCTGGAGCGCCTACCTGAGCAGGCTCGCCAGCAACTCCTCGACGAAGCCTGCCGCCTGCATCCCACTCTCAAGCATCGCCGGCTCAGCCACGATTCTCTGGCGGCCAGCCGCCTGAGGGAAATCCTCGGGAAGCCTTCTGGAACCTCGCTCATCCAAGGCAACCCGGCTCATATCCGCACCTTCCTCATTGCGGCCCTGGGCAACTCCTTCGACCAAGCTCATCCCGGCGGCGATGCCGTCGCGGGGCTGGACATTCATGCTGCGGAGGCCCTGGCGCCGGTGATAGGGGTAAATTATCTCGCGAATCTGCTCAGTGCGTCCGAAACCGCAAAGCGGCTCGAATGTATCTGGCCCTCCATCCGGGGCAAGGCGGCCCGCCTTTTCCTGTTCAACGGCGTGTGGAACCGAGCGCTGGAGCTGCGGGAGGAGATCGCGAGTTGCGCCCGCCAGGCCCATGTCATCGTCGCCGATGAGTTTGAATTCACCCGACGCGACATCGGCAAGGGGTTCCCGCCCCCGGTCCACCTGATTAGCGTTTCTCCCGCCCGCGAGAAACCCGAATGGATGAAAGTCCAAATCGCGCTCCTGTGAAATCCATTTCCTTGAACGAACCATCTCGCCTCTCGGACCAGCGAGATCAAGGGCCAGGGTGGAGCGGCTGATCGGCAAGGGAATGAAGGCCTTCCTGATGGGCACCGCCCCAACCTTGGCCGCGAGGGAAAGACCGAGTTCCCGCCGATTCCGTTTGCACCCACCCGCCTTGCCCTGCATCCTCTGACGACGGTCACGTTTGCAAAGAATCACGACATTTTACGATACGACGCACGCCGACAGGCGCAGAACCGAGCGCGGGGTCTCCGCGCAGTGCATGAAAGATGTGGTAAATTGTCACGATGCGAAGACCCAACAATACCGCGGAAGCCATGGGGGTTTTGTTTATCGGTTCTCGAGGGCCTCCGGCGGACGTGCCCTGGTCGTTGTTGCAGAAGTGAAAAAGCATGAATGCTGGTTAATGAGCGCATGGAACACGTGAATAAAAACAGGTTCGTTGGCCCGCGTAGCACAGGTAAGCCTCCGACTATCGAATTCGACCCGAGCATCGACGCCTGGTATGTCCGGTTCCGAACGGCGAGGGTCGCCAAGACCATCTCCGAGGATAAACCCGGGCCGGTGGTGGCAGTTGACTTGGACGCCAGCAATCGGGTGATCGGCCTTGAAATCATCGGCGTAAGAGAATTCAGTATCAGGTGGCTCCGGGAGACCGCCCCTTTTGACCTTTCAGGATTTGACCTGGAAGGCGCCAAATTCGTCCATCCAGGGCCTCGCCAGACCCGGCAAGTTGCCACTCGATTAGCTAGCAGGACATAGCGAGGGCCGGGGCGTGCTTGTGTACTGGGCACGATGCGGGGGACGGCGAGGTCATGACGTGCATCGCGAGCCCGAGTGTACCGCCAGGCTCCTTACTCTTGTATCTGACAATGAAAGACCGCATCGAGAAAGCCGATCTGGCCAAACTGTTGGCCAGACGAATGAAGAGCGACGAGCAAACCGCTTCTGCCTGGCTCGACGCCATGATCGAAAGCCTTTACCAATGTTTCAAAAAAGGCCAAAAGGTCACCTTGCCCGGCCTGGGTGGTTTCTACCTGAGACCGGGACGTTCCACTTCCGCCTTCAGATTCAACCCGGCGCAACGCCTGCGGGCGCTCTTTGGCTGGTCGTCAAGCTACAAGGGAAAGCTGTAGCACGGATTGCCCGATTCAGCGGGCAGAAACACACCAATAATAACTACAAGGAAGCCGCCGCCCTTCGATAAAAAGCAAAAGCTACGCTAAAGCAACTTCAAAGCGACATGGACATGGGGTAATTCTGCCTATGATCTTGAACACGACATTACCGTTGATCGGGAAACCGGTGCCCACGATCGACATGCTTACACACGCAGGGTATTTAATCGCGACCTCGGGGCAGGAAACCTGGATCTCCATTAGACCCAGCCGGGAAGCCCGGCGCACGTCCTGGGAAGAAGTCATTCAGTTGCGCCACCATCCGGGCCGCCAGATCTCGGTTTTCGCCGAGTCTCTGGCGGAGGCTTTGGGGGTTTTAGCTTACGAATTCCACCTCTGGGAAGTCCGGGAGAGCTTCCGGTCGGTAGAATCCCTTTCATAGAGCGAGCCATGAGAATAGGCATCTTCTCGGACGTGCATGGTCGCTTGCGAATAGTGCTCCACCTGCTTCGAAACTGGCAGATGGCGCACATGCAGTTCCTCGATGTTGCGCTGGTCGGGGGCGACCTCGGCTGTTTCCCTGACCCGGCAAAGTTCGACAAAGCGACACGGCGATGGATCGAGCGCGATCCCGAAGAGGCCGGCTTTTCACGATACTTCGTGACGCCCACCCAAGAAGTGAAGAGGATATTCCAGCCGGAGTTCGGGGAATACTCTGCTGTCCGGTGCCCCGTTCTCTTCGTGCCCGGGAACCACGAGGACTTCGACCACATCACAGCCGCCAGCAAGTCTGCGCCGGCCGGCCGTTCCCCGAAGGACACCTTCCCCGTCGACTGCTACCAGAGATTCCACTGCATCAACGACGGCAAGGTCGTGACCATCGGGGGAGAGGACGGCATGCAGCTACGAATTGCAGGCATCTGGGGCATTGAGAATGCGCGTGCCCATGCACCATACAAGATGAACCAGAAGTCCATTCAGCGGCTACGAGATCTCGGGTCCGGGGCGTTCGATATGCTCCTCACCCACGATTCTCCTGCGGGAGGGCACCCCCTTGGGGGATCTCCCCTTATCACGAGCGTGCTCCGAGCATGTAGCCCGAGCCTCCACCTCTTTGGCCATGTGCCGCCAGTTGATGATCGGTTCGAGGTTCGAGTCCCAGATTGCCTCACTAGCTCGGTTGTGCTCAAGGATGTGTCCTTTGGCAAGGAGGGGAGAGACAGCCTGCACGGTTCCTTCGGGATTATCGGATGGGACGGCGTCGAGCCATGCCTGGAGATAGTGAGCGACGACTGGCTGCACCAAATGCGTTTCCACAACTGGGAACAAGTATTACCAGAGACAATCTCCAAATCGTAAATGGTGAGATGGGCACTGGGGGGAACCAGACGCACTCTGGAGCGATCCTGCGCAACTTGGCCAAGCATGCCCAACGGCTCTTCAGGCTTGCGCCGCCAAGAACTCACGCACCGGCCCCAGCAGACCTTTGGCGAATTCTTCGTACAGAGCTCTGTCAAGGTCCAGGCGTTGCCGCCGGGCTGGCGCCATCACGTATCTCGGTCAGGGCCGTCCCGATTTGAGCTTCCCGGTCGTAAGAAACCAGCGCTCCATTCTCGTTTCCACGGCCTTGCGCGCGCCTGCGGGAAGCTCCGCGTGCCCTTGGTGCGGACCGCCTGGCGTGCGGTCGTGGATCAGGGAAGAAGTCCACGCCAGAGCCCGAGCCTGGACGATTCCGCCGGGAATGGATCGAAGGGTCCGGCGACAGTGTCCGGGGTTGTGCGCAGCCTGCCGAAAAAATCCCGGTTGACCTCCGGCACAGGTTCACACCCGGGCAGGCGATTAGTGGCCGACAAGGTTAACGTGAGCGTCGCGCGGTCGAAGGCCGCGCTGATGCTTTCGGACAAATTACCGGCGATCGTGGAAGGTTGGCCCCCGAACACATTGGTCTTGGTGTTCTGATATAGCAGATTGTTCCGGACTTGGTGCAGGCCATATTCGGGTGGATGCCCGTCGATCCGGCGGTCGGTAATCCTGCCGTGGAGGTGCAGCCCTGAACCGGTGCTCTGGCCAATGAAGTTGTGAGCGAAGACCTGGTGGCTGCAATCGTGCTCGTAAATGCCGTGACCTTTTATGCCCCAGACGAAGTTCTGGTCGATCACGTTGGGCACGTAAGATGCCTCGACGAAGATGCCCCCGTGGATCGTTTGGGCGTTGACGATGATATTCTGGCAGCAGCGGGAATTGCGGTTGTCCCAGTCCATCCAGATGCCTGCGCCATGCCAGGTGTCCAGGATCAGGTTGCGGCGAATCAGGCAGTGGACGTTGTCGTGCGTTTTGATGCCGGCCGTCTCATAGAGCCGTTCCGTGTCATGAAAAGCATTGCGCAGGAGCAGGTTGTCCTCGATCAAGAGGCCGAATTCGCGGTCGCCGCCCGGCCCTAGGCCGCAGATCCCGCAGATCCCGCAATCGGTGACGGTATTACGGCGCACAATGTGGAACCCGGCCAGCGGCGGCTGCGGCCATTGGTGCAGTTGGATCCCTACATCTATGCCGACCCCGTTCACCTGGCGCACGGCGTTGGCCTCGATAATCCAGTGATGTCCCCGCGTCGTGGAGATGGCGCCGACTTGTTCCCAGGGAAATGGGCCGGCGGCCTGCTCGACCACGAAGCCTTTAACCCGGATGAAACCAAGGCCGATTTGCTCCGGCGCAAAAACGGTCTCCTGGGTGGTGATTTCGATGGCAGCTTGGTCCGGCCGGGCATGGCCGAAGAAGCTGGCGAAGAGCAATTGATTTGTGCGGTCCACCCAATAGCAGCCCTCGTGTCCGTCCAGGTCGGAGCGGTTGGCGGCCTGCATCAGCCGCCGGCCGTCCTGGAACATCAGCCCTCGCGGCAAACTGCAGGGGGCCTTACCCCGCAGGGGCCTGGCAAAATCCATGATCTCGAACTGGCGCGCGGTGACGTTGTCGATGTCGAAAGGGTTGTAGCCGGCGAAGTATTTCGGATCGAGGCGGGCCCGCCAAACCTGGGTTGACGAGGCCGAATCGGCCGGGGTCCATAGCTCGCGAAACACGCGCGAGCCTTTCAGGACCACTTGGGCCCCGGGCGCCGTTTCGTAGCTGATCATCTGGTCCGAGCCCGTCCCGCCTCGGGCCGGGCAGATCCGTTCCCGGTAGGTGCCTGCGGCGACGATGACACGTTCGCCTGGGGCCAGCACTTGCGCGGCCCGGTTGATCCTGGCAAAGGGCCGTTCTTGGGTGCCTGGATTGTCGTCCGAGGCCCCCGGATTTGAACAGTCCACATAGTAAGTCCGGGTGAACTTGAGCGGCGCCTCCCAGCTCTTGAATTCGCTGCCATCGGGCAGGAGCACCGGCGGGTCCAGGCTCCTGAGATTCTGCCCGGAACCACTCGCCGCGAGGAGCAACGTGGCGTGAAACACTCCCATCCAAGCGGGCATGTGCGTTTTCATGATTTCAGAGCATGCACGAAGCAGTGCGGGAAGGAAAGAGGGTCGCCATTTTAACACTGCCCGCACAAACGGGGACTCAGGAATCTGATAAGCCTGCTTTGCACGGATACCTCATTGCAGTAACCTCCGGTATGAACGCATTCACTCGCGCGCTCGCAGGGGCAACGGCTCCGGTCCTGATCATCGCTTGGCCCTTGGCTTTGGCGCTTGCCGCTGATTCGCCAATGCCCGCGGGAGCGGAGTCGGCTCCGAGCCCCAATACCGCTGAAAAGGGAGCCGTTCTTGTCAACCACGTTGGCTTCGCGCCCGGTGCGGCCAAGTACTGCCTCATCCGGAGCTCTGTGCCTGTCGATTTTGAGGTCCTTGATACGGCGACGGGACATGCGGCTTTCATAGGGCGGACCCATCTCGGGGGGGCTGATCTTGGCCCCTGGCAAGTCGGGGATTTCAGCGCGTTGAACCGCGCCGGCTCCTTCCAGGTGCGCGCCGGGAGCGAGCGTTCAGGCACGTTCGTCGTCGCGCCTGGCGCTTACGAAGACGCGCTGCACACAACCGTGGCCTATTTCTCCAAGCAGCGGTGCGGCCCCAGCGAAACCGGGTACCATGCCCCCTGCCACCTCGATGACGGCCGCCGGCGTGACAACGGCCAGCACCAGGACGTGACGGGCGGCTGGCACGATGCGTGTGATCTGCGCAAATGGGTGGATGCCACGATCTTCGGCATGATCGGCCTGGCCCGGGTGGCGGAACTGCACCGTCCGGAATGGGGCCGAGCGTCCATCCCCGCCGAGTTGCGCTGGGGCAACCGCTATTTCCTGGCCATGCAGGAGCCCGACGGCTTTGTGATGAATTACTGCGGTGGCAACGACGGGAACCGCTGGACCGATAACACCGTCGGCGACCAGGATGATCGCCCCATCCACACCGAGCCCTGCAATGCCACGGCGCAGTTCTGCTTCATTATCGCGCAGGCCGCCACCGCCCGCCTCACGCAGGAGGCCGACCCCGATTACGCCGCGAAGTGCCGGGAGGCTGCGCTGCGCTGCCTGGCCTGGTGCCGGAAAACCAACGTCGGGCGCACAGCGACCGATCCGGGCGCCGCGGTGGCGGCGTGCGTGGAACTTCACCGCACCCTTGGCGATGATCAATACCGCATGCTGGCCATTGAGTATGCCCGGCGTCTTGTGGCTCTGCAGGTGCCACACCGGACGGAGGGAGCCGGCGCCGTCCGGGGCTTTTTCCGCACTTCGCCTACGGATGAGGAGCCCAGCCGCGACATCTCTCATGGGTGCTGGCATCTCATTGGTTTATGCATGGCCCTGGAGCGTTTTCCAAACGACGCCGACGCGCCCAAGTGGCGGGAGGCCATTCGCCTCTATGTCGGTGATTGCTTGGCGCCAATGATGGCCCGAAACGCGTTCGCCATCGCTCCGTTCGGCCTTTACTCCAAAGACCCTGGCGGCAACCGGCGCATCGGCGACTATTGGTATCGCTATTTCATGGAACCCGGCCGACGGTGGTGGGTGGGAATCAACGCCAACCTCGCGTCCACAGGGGTTGGTCTAGCTAAAGCCGCTAGGCTCCTGAAAGAACCGCGCCTGGCCGCGCTGGCGCAGCGGCAGCTCGACTGGATACTGGGCGTGAACCCCTTCGATGCCAGCACCATGACCGGCGTGGGGCGCAATCAGCCCAAGCAGTTCGTGACGGGCGAGTTCAAGCCCGTGACGCCGCTCATTGATGGCGCCGTCATGAATGGCATCGGCGGCTCGCCGGACGACGCGCCTGATCTCAAACCTGGCAGTTGGCAGACGTGCGAGTATTGGACCCCAATGGTCTGCTACACCATGTGGCTCATGAGCGAGCTTTCCGCCCGGCCTGGTGGTTAGAAGGCTTCATTCCGATTTCTCAACGGCACCGCCGCCTTTTTCCCTCAGGCCGGAGGCGCGGCTGTTTCTCTGGGGCGGGCCGGGCGTGCTGCGGCCATCCGCTTTGTATCTCTCAAGCAAGGCTTTCAGGCGCGCGACCATTTCCGGTCTCTCGTCGTAACGGTTCTGCCGCTGGGGCAGGTCGTCGTGGAGGTTGTAGAGCAGGCCGGGGGAGGAGTTGCTCCCGTAGCCGCGCGCTTGCTTGAACCACTCCGGTTCGCCGTGTTGGCCGTTACCGTCCCCCGTGGGCGCATCGATGAACACCCATTCACCCTGGCGGAGCCCGAACTTGCCATCCCCGCCGTGCAGCACCGTGGCTTCGCGGATGGGTGTGCCGCGTTTTTCGCCGAGCAAGACCGGCAGGAGATTGTAACTGTCCTCACCGGCGTTAGGCGGCAGCCGGGCGGCCAACAGCGCGGCGCACGTGGCCATAAGATCCACGTGGCAGATCGTCTCCTTGCTCACTGCGCCCGCCGGGATGCGACCCGGCCAACGCGCCAGGAAGGGCACACGATGGCCGCCCTCCCAGGTGTCGCGTTTGACCCCGCGCAGGCCATCCATGCTGCGATGGCCAAACTCGCGGATGCGCTGATACGCGCCTGGCTCGACCTCGACGCATTCCGGCCCGTTGTCGCTGCTGAAAATGACCAGCGTGTTGGCCGCCAGACCAGTGCGGTTCAGGGCGTCGAGCACGGCGCCGACCGTGGCATCGACCTGCGCCACGAAATCACCATAGTCGCCGGCCTGGCTGCGCCCCTTGAATTCCACGGCTGGCACGATGGGGTAATGCGGTGCCGTCAACGGGAAGTAGAGGAAAAACGGTTCTGTTGACTTCGCCGCGTTCTCGATATACCGAACGGCGCGGGCGGTGATCTCCGGCAGGATGTTGGTCAGGTTCCAGCCGGGTAACGTCGGGCCGGGGCGGTTGAAGGTGCCCCTGGTCATCGGCGCTGCCACCGACGGCACGCCCACGGTGCGGTCGCCCTCGATGAAGCAGTAGGGCGGATAGTTCGGCAGGTCCACGCCGAAGTAGCTGTCGAAGCCATAAGCTGTCGGGCCGCCCGCGATAGGCCTGGTGAAGTCCACGTTGCCCAGGCCGTCCCGGCTGGACGGCGCCTGGCCGTCCTTGGTGGGCCATTGCCAGCCGAGGTGCCACTTGCCGAAGCAGGCGGTCACGTAGCCGTGCTGACGCAGCAACTCCGGGACGGTGAGCCGGCCTCGCTCGATAAGCGGCCCGCCCCAGGGCCCGAGGACGCCGAATTTGAGCCTCGAGCGGAAACAATAACGGCCTGTGAGTAAACCGTAACGCGAGGGTGTGCAAACCGCGTCCGGCGCATGGGCATCGGTGAAGCGCATGCCCTCGGCGGCAAGCTGGTCGAGCCTGGGAGTGGGGATTCTTGAGTCGCGGTTGTAGCAGCCGACGTCTCCGTAGCCGAGGTCATCCGCGAGGATGTAAAGGATGTTTGGCCTGGATGCGGGAGTATCTGCAGCGTGGGCTCGCTCAAACACCGGGAGCGCAAGCCAAATCGCCAAATAGAGTGGTCGCATAACCATCACAAATTGGGCCTGGCTTTAAATCGCAGCTTGAAGGGCGGAACCTCGAATGGGATCGCCGCCTTGTCCAGACCGATGTGGGCAGCACCGATGGTGCCGAATTGATGGGCGCCCAAGCTGTACGTCTCGGTCTTGGACAAGTGCGGGCGCTGGCCGTTCCAGAAGTCCACCGGGTTCTCATACAGTAGCATGCCCCGGCCCCTGGCGGCGGACGCGCCCTGGAGTCGATACCCTTCCGGGCTGTCCGCATTGGGATCGGCGAAAAGGGGATCGCCCGTCTTGGCTTGCGCGTCAGGCGCGTAAGGCTTGTCCCATAGGTTGTTCACGAAATGAAACTCCTTGGGGTCCAACGCCGCGTCCACCTTCACAGGGCCGGTGTTCTGCCAGAAAATGTTATTGCGGAACCAGATGTTCCGATACTCGTTCTGCGGCGGACGGTTCTCGATGCGGACCACTTGGTCGCATTTGTTGAAGGCTACCGTATTGTTGTCAAAATAGGTGTCCCGGGTGCTGGAGGTGATGAGGAAGATAGCCTTGCCATAGACCGAAGGGTCAATGGCCGACCAGTCGTTGTGAACGATGATGTTGTTGCGGATCGAGATGAAATCGTCCAGGTAGCGGTTGCTGCTCTCCTCGCCGGAGAGCCAGACCGCCACGTTGTTCGCCTCCAGGTAGTTGTTGTCAAAGATGCTCATGCTGGCGTTGTCGATCCAGATGGCGGCGATACCCGTTCCACGGATGAGATTATAGCGGGCGGTGGAGTGCATGGTCCAATCCTCATATAGGATGCCATCGCCGCTGTTGTTGTCGATCTGGCAGTTCTCGATGACGAGGTACTCAGTGGCTCCGTTGGCAGTGACGCCGTAGCCTTCGGTACCATTCACGTTCCATCCCGCGTCGTGCAGGTAGCAGTTGCGCACCTCGACGTAACGGCATTCATCGGCCGGATTCCAGTGTCCTCGCGTGTCCTGCCCGGATCCGTTCAGATGGACGCCGTAGGCCCCGGAATAGGCCATCTCGCAGTTTTGGATGGTGAGATAGTGCGCGCTGGTGGCGCTAACACCGACCTGGCAGGCAAAGAAGCGGCTGTTCCGAATGATCACGTGCTCCTTTCGCTCGAGGCTGATCCCGGCGCCCCGGGGACGTTCGCCACTCATTCGGAACTCGATCCCGTCGAAGGTGTTGTAAGACCCCGCCCTTAGGAGGGACCCGGCTCCGTCGTTGGTGAAGATGACCTTCCCCTTGCCGTCAGAACGCAGCGTGATTGGGAGATCCTGGCCGCCTTCCGGCACGGTCACGCCCGAACAGGGGTAGATCCCCGGAGCGAAGACAATCACGTCGCCCGGCTTGGCCAGCGTCACGGCCTTGGCGACGCTGCGGACCGGCTGCTGCGCCGTTCCTGGATTTGCCTCTGCGGCTTGGCCTGCTGCCGCGGCATACCATGTTGACGCCGCGGATGCCGTTGGCCCGAAAGCCCCGAGGACCCCGAGAATGCTGGCGGCAACGAACAACGGCCGCCAGTTTGTGTGATTTGCCTCAACACCTTCCAGTTGATTTTGGACCTTGCTCATGCGGGAGCGCAGGCTGGCTGACGCACAGGTGCATGTCAAGGGAGCTGACAGGTGTTGAGTAGGCTAGCGGATGTGCCGAGCCGGCTCACCGGGTTCGCTTCTGATCGGTTGTCGGGAATGCGCCAATGCGATATGTTCGGACCATCATGAACCAGCTCACCGTGATTGTCCCTCGAACGAAGGACTGAATTCCCGTCCGCGCGTCAGAGAATGAACAAGCTCATCAAACCGGCTGGACCACAAGTCACGGCCCAGGCAGCCATCCTGGTCCGGCTAATGGTTGGGGGCGTTTTTCTCGTGGAAGGCCTGCTGAAGTTCCTGCACCCCGAGGAGTTGGCCGCAGGGCGGTTTGCCAAGATCGGCATTCCCGCCCCGGGACTGATGGGCCCCTTCGTCGCCGGCGTCGAGACCATTTGCGGAGCGCTTGTCCTGCTGGGCCTCTTTACCCGGTTGGCCGCTGTCCCGCTCCTCCTCAACATCTCCGTCGCTATCCTCTCGACCAAGATCCCTGTCCTGCTGGGACATGGCTTTTGGGGCTTTGCTCTTCCCAAGCTGCCACGCTACGGTTTCCTGAGCATGGTTCACGAGGCCCGCACGGACTTTTCGATGTGGCTTGGGTTGGTCTTTCTGCTGATCGTTGGAGGCGGTTGGTGGTCCTTGGAGTTGCTTTTCGCCCGGGCTGACGGGGAAGCCAAACCTGTCTCCGGCAGCACCGGCAACCCGCAAGGGCCTTGAGCATCAAATATACGGATGAAGGCTCGCCCCAAAGGGGGAGCATTCGCGTTCCTCGCCGGTTTCAGCTTGTTCACCTTTAAGGCAACGGCCTCGCGGCGTTCACCGGAGCGATTCCTGGAGCTGCGCTGGTTTCAATCCGGGTGCGACGACATACGCGGGTTCGCCCCATCTGAGCGCGGGCACCTTCATCTCGTTGCCCATGAGATCGAACACGGGCACGTCTGGAGGCACTGACACCGGCCGCGTTCGGGCGCTCCAGACGACTGCGACGGCGCCGTTATGGCGCTCAAACGCATGGACCGTGAGGCCGTCCCGGCGCATCACCCCGGCGGGCTTGGCGCCCATCAGCATCGATTCCAGTGCGCTGTAAGCCATCATGGTCGGCTTGGGCCGGCCGTCGTAGTCCAGAAGCACGTAGTAGCCGTTGGCCATCGCCGAAAACCATGGCATGGCGCCGGTCTCGTGGCCGCTGTAGTAGAAGAAGACTTTCTCCACTCCGGCGGAAAGCATCTCGACCATGCCGCGCACCAGCCCGGCGGCCGCCTCAAGGCCCGTCAAGGGAATGCCCGTGCCGGTGTCCGGTCCGAAGGGGGCGCTGCAGTCGAAGCCGTCCGGCGGCAGCCAGGACGCAAAGGGCGGGCACCGGATGCCGCCTTCGGACATGTAAATGGGCTTGGGCTGACCGTGTTGGCGCATGAGTTCTACATAGCGTTGCACCTGCTGGGCGACCAGCGGGGCTGCGCCGTCAGGAGTGGACTCGGTCATAGGCGGGCTCCAATACACATGATAGGAGAGCGCGTTCATGAACTGGAGACCGCCGGCCGCGAGCACGCGCTGGGTCCAGGCCTCGGCGGTGGGCGTAAAGCATCCGCCCACAACCACGGCCTGGGGGTCCGCGCGTTTGATCGCGCGGCAAGCCACCTTGAGCAGTTCGGCATATTCCTCAGGCGTGCCGGTGAAGAACCCCTTCCAGTAGGGCTCGTTCCACACTTCCCAGTGTTGGATGCGCCCGCGATAGTGTTCCACCGTGCGAAAGACGTAATTCTCCCACTCGCCAAGGTCGCGCGGGGGCGCGGGGGTCCAGGAGCGTCCGCCTTGGTGTTCTTCATGGTCGCGGCCTGCCCAGGGCGGGGGATGGCCAAGGTTGGCGAAAACCAGGAACCCACGATCGCGGAGCGCGTCGATCTCTCGGTCATGCCACACGAACCGGCCCTTCTCCGGTTCCACCCGCCACCAGTGGCAAAAGTCGCCGAAATCGTGCAGCCGCACCCAACGCGCCCCCATCGCCTCCGAGGCGAGCAGTGCGTTGCCCGGCTCGGGCACCATCGAGGTCACGTGTGTGCCGAAGGGCGAATCGGGCCGCAGCCGGCGATCCCGTTCCGGAAAGACACCGAACCAGACCTCGCCGGTCGCGGGCGACTTGTTGGCCCGGACCCGCACCCGGTACATGCCGGGTTGTCGGAGCAGAAACTGGGCGCGGTCCAGTTGGCCAGGTTTGACCTGGTGTACCAGGTTGGTCAGCGGCCGAGACCACAGGTCCTCAAGGGTGTAGCTTAGGGCAACCGCGTCGGGCTGCGAGCGCGCAATTGCCCGGGCAGTGACCTGCACAACCTCGCCAACACGGCACCAGCGCGTGGACGTTTCGGCACCCACTTCGAGCGGTTGCGCGGGCTGATAATCGGTCTGGCTGCCTTCTTCAACCTGCACGTCATCGAGCCAGATTGTGGCGGAGGGGACAATGCGCGCCACATAGCCTTCGTGCAAATTGGGCAGGACGACGCCGCTCAATTGATAGCGCGCCCATTGGGTCGTTGCCGTAATGGTCGCCTGGTGTTCATGGCGGTCTTGTGGGAAGTCGCCGCCACGGTCGGCCCACTCGAAGAGCCGAAGCCGGACCCTCGTATTTGGCTCGGCAGCCTTGATCCAGGCGCTGAGGGTGTAGCGTCGTCCGGTGCGGACCCGGAAAGGCCGGCACTCGATACCCACAGGGACCCGTTGGGATGGAGCCGCCTCCAGCCGGGCGCTGAACCGGCCCGAATGCACTACTTGGTCGTCCAAGGCCAACCCGTTCACCGGGGTCCAGCCTTCCGGCCCTTCCTCGAAGCCGCTGTTGTAAATGCGGTTGCCTTTCTGCACGGGGCCGCTCACCTCAAGGCTGGCATCCTCCAGAAGGCCCGATTTCAAAGAGACATGATCCACCAGCAAGGTGCCCGTCCCGGCGAACATGATGTAGAGGCCGCAGCGGGGATCGGACTCGCTGGCCTGGCCCATGATCAGGCAGGGAGTCCAATCCTTTCTCACCCGGACGTCGCGCTTGAGGTAGGGCGTGTAGGGCGCTCCGTGTTTGCGGATGCCGACATAAACCGGGCCGATCACATCGCCTTTCATCCACAGGCGCAGAGTGTAGGGCTTGCCCTTCTGGATCGCGATATCTGCAGAGTGAAACTGCACACCGCCGCCGTCGAAGCGCGTGCAGGTCGCACGCTGAGCCGATTTTCCCCCGTGAACATCGGTCGATTCCTGGGCAAAGACCACCTCGTTCGAGCCGTAGCAATTGGCCACCCAGCCTCGGGCCAGGCCGTTCACAAACGGTCCCTCCATCTCTCCGTTGGGCAGCATCTCCAGTCCCGGTTCGGAGGTCTGGGCGGCAACGATGGCCGGCGCCAGCAACAACATGGTCAAGAACTTGCGTTTCATGTCTGGATCACAAGACCAGCTTCAAACCCCTATCTGGGTGGTGAGGGTGGGGAGGACAATGCGATGTGAGGGCAGCGGGCATGGCTGGCTTCCTTTACCCACGCCTCATCGCCATACAGGCCGGCCTGGTTGATGTCGAACTCACGAAATCCGAGGTCAAAGACCGGCGAACCGGGCTTGAGCCGGAAATCGTGTCGGGCGGCATTCTCAAACTGCGGGTCCGCCATGCGCGAGTGCCGGTCCAGGCCAATGGCCTGCCATTCCGCGAAAGTCCGGCGATAGAACCGGAGCGCGTCCGGCCCGGCGGTGTGCCAGTAAAGGTTCTCATCCCAATCTCCCGGCGATTCTCTGGCGGCCAGACGCTGCTGGAGCGAGCTTTCGCCGTACGGGATCAGGAGTTGGCCCTGGGTGAGATAGACGATGTTCCTGCGGAAAGTGCATGGGCGCCTTTCCGAATAGGGCCAGAGCGCCTGGTTGGCGGACAGGGCGAAGATGTTGTTGCGGATGATGTGCTCGTGGCCGCCGTTGTTGAACATCAGGCCGCCGCTGAGCGTGTTATAGACGAGGTTGCTCTCGACCAAGTAGTTCCCGCAATGCGCATCCAGGTAGATGCCCCAACCCAGGGCTGGCGCCGAGTAGGGCCACAGGTCGTGGAAGACATTGTTCCGGATGACGCTGCCGGGCGAAACGCCCAGGCAATAGATCAGGCCCGCATCGCTCAGCACGCCCTGGCCGAGATCGTGGACGTGGTTGAACTCGATGACGTTATTCGAGGTCCGGTTCGGCTCCAGGCCCCAATTCCAGCCGATGCTGATCCCGGTGTAGTAAAGGTCGTGAATGTCGTTGTGCGAAATGCGGTTGCCACTACTTTGGGCGACCCAGATGCCCACACAGCCGGGGTAAATCCGCCCGCCACCAAAAATGTGGTCGTTGTCCACGAGCGTCCGGCTGGTCTCGGCCACCTCCTCCTTCGCGGGGTGGTCTTCGCCCACCCGGATCCCGCCGGCGCCCAAGTCGAACGAGCGACAGTGCTGGACGCGGCAATCCTTGCAGCCACGCCGAAACCAGACTCCGTAAGTCCCAACGTGGGCCACTTCGCAGCCCTCGATGGCGCAATTCAACGCTCCGTCGGCCGTGATGGTCGCCGGGACTTCCACCGCCGCCTGGGTGCTGCTGTTGCCCTTTGGGTCGATTACCCAATCCGCATGATGGAAGGTCAACCCCCGCAACGTGACGTGCCGCACGAACCGGCCTTGGTCCGGATTCCCGGCGAACTGGACGAAGTTGGTCAGCAGCGGCGCCACGATCTGCGTCTCGCCCAGCCGCTCCCCGGGCATCGGCCAGTAAGTCAGCACACCGGTCTGGCGGTTGAGGTACCATTCCCCCGGGGTATCGAGCAGCTCACGCGCGTTTTCGACGAAGTAACGCTGATGGTCCTCCCAATAGCCGAGGCCCCACCACTCCTTCATCGGCGCGGCCAACTCGACAATGTTGGAGACCATATCCACCGACTTGAGCGGATGGATGGAGGTCTCCCAGGAGTGCATGAGCACCAGGCTCACATCGCTGAGCCCCTCCCAGGATTGAAGGTCGCCGGGCGCAAATCCGAACCTGTCGCGAGCGAACGGTTTGGCGTTCGGGACCGGCGGTCCGGGAATGAGCTTCGCGATGCGGAAGTAGCCCGAATTCGGGGAACGCGTTCGCGGGCGCCGGTGGCCGTCCACGAACAACTGGCGAAAGTACCACGCGCCGGCCTTCACCTCGGGGATGGTCGTCTCCCAGAGGCTTCCGCTCCTGCGGAAGCCACCGATGGGCCGTCCACCGCTGAGGATGGGCTTCTCGTTCTGAAACGCCCCATAGACCACCGGCGCCTCGGCCGTTCCGGAATCCTGCGGCTCGAGCACCAAGGGCGCGGCCAGCCAATACGTGCCCCCGCGCACCAGCACCTGCACCGGTTGGTCCTTGACCTCGGCCCTGTGGCTCCGAATCCGTTCGCGCGCGCCGGTCAACGACGCCAACGGCCCGTCCGTGCCCGCCTGGTTGGGCGCGGCCAAGAGCCCCGACCAACCATCGTTGCCGTTTGTGGCGACGTAGAGCGTGAACGGCGCCGGAGCGGCGAGGGCGGCCGCGACGGCTCGCAGGAAACCCACCGAAAGTAAAGCAACAAAAACTTTGTGCGTCATGAACCTCCAACGGCGCTGTTGCGGCTGCTCACCCGCCAGTTGACGATCAGGGGGTGGTCGGCCAACGTCAACGAGAGCGAGTTGATGTTGGTTTGGGTTTGCACCGGGGCCGTGCCGACCGTCGGATCGTAAACCTTCACCAGTGCCTGGGTGGCGCCCAGGCGGACGGTCACCGAATCCGCGCCCGCGACCCGCTCGCCCCATATAACCAACTGGAACGTGCCGTCGCTGTTCTGCAAGAGCAGATCATGAACGGTGGCCGGTTCACCAGGGATCGCGTATTCGCCTTTGCCCGTTTGCGGAACGGTCCCCTGGTCAGCCAGAAGCGTGGTCAGATTATGGAGATAGCGGGCGGCTTCGCGCGGCGTGTAGTCGGGCCTGTAAAACCCGAATTGCTGGTTGCCCGCTTCGTCGGTGCGGTCCCGCAGGAGATAGACCGCCGTGTGGCTCCAGCCGCGCCTGAACTGGTCCAGATACAGGCTCAGGAGGTTCAAGGCATGGATGCCCTCCGTTATGGCTCCTCCGATCTGGCAACCGGTCTCCGTAGTCACCCGCGGCAGCGTCAACAGCTCGGCTTGCGAATACCCGCGATAATGGCGCGCCCAGGTCAAACCGTAGTTGCCGTCAAGTCCGTCAACCTTGCAGGCGGGGCCGGGCTCGGCGGCATTCCAGGTCTTGTTGTCCGCCGGGCCAGGTGAATTCGGATGATAGATGTAATTGTGGACGTTGGCGCAATCGGCGTATTTGGTGCCGTCGGGCATCAACGTGCCCGCGCCTTCAGGGATGGTCAGGAATTGGAGCCCGACGTTGTCCGCCTCGGCGCCATTTTCGCTGATGGACCAGACCGGGTAGTTCCCCAGCACAGGGTCGCTCTTGACAGCGCGGTACAAATCCCGTTGGAGCCTGGCGACGGCCAGCCACGAAGGCGCCCGTCCGCCGCCTCTTTCACCTTGGTAGGTAACGCCCCAGTTGTTCGGTTCGTTATTGCCCTCGAATGCCAGCA